>Ga0163111_10002705_pt1 | contig 11329 bp, 11 predicted proteins | sample CRUFie1St18metaG_FD_109645 | JGI IMG/M metagenome (GOLD analysis project Ga0163111, IMG submission 109645) | Marine microbial communities from the Costa Rica Dome - CRUD Field 142mm St18 metaG | ecosystem: Environmental > Aquatic > Marine > Oceanic > Photic zone | place: Costa Rica: the Eastern... | reverse complement strand
TTAAATATTTTTTTTGATTGATACCCTATATAACTTATAGTTAAATTATATGATTGAGGCTTAATTTCTGAAATTTCAAAGAATCCATTTTCATCTGAAATTGTACCTTTTTCAGTTCCTTCAATAACTACATTCGCACCAAAAAGAGGCAGTTGACTTTTTGAATCAAAAATATATCCGTTGATTGTACCGTCAATTTGAGAAAAAATCAAGGATGGCAGAAGCAATAATAATAACAGATTACTTTTCACATTGCTAATATCACAAATTTTATTCCAATTAATTAGGGTATTAATATCTAAAAAGCTGAAACACCTGTGATATTTCTTCCGGTGATTAGTGTGTGAATTTCGTCAGTTCCTTGATATGTGATTAATGTCTCAAGATTAATAAGGTGCCTCATAACTGGATATTCAGCGGTAATACCCATACCCCCAAGAATCTGTCTAGCACTTCTTGCAACATTATATGCAACCGATACGTTATTTCGTTTGGCCATAGAGATTTGTTCAAAAGTTGCATCACCATCGTTCATCATCATTCCGAGCTTCCAATTTAATAGTTGAGCCTTAGTAATTTCTGTTATCATATCAACTAATTTTTTTTGGATTAGCTGGTTTGATGATATTTTTTTACCAAACTGAACTCTTTCATTAGAATATTTTAAGGCCACATCATAACATTCCATGGCAATTCCAATTGAACCACATGCCACAGCGTAGCGTGCAATATTGAGACTAGTTAGCGCCGCATTAATGTTATCTGACTCAAATAATAAATATTTTTTGTGAACACTACAGTTATCAAAAATTAGTTCCCCTGTTTCAGATGCACGAAATGACCATTTTTTATCAATTTTTGACGTTGAAAAACCAGGGTCATTTCTGTGAACAATAAAACATGCATACCTATTATTTGCAGACTTAGACCATACCAACGCAATATCACAAAAAGGGGCATTTCCAATCCACATTTTTGAACCGTTTATGATATAATAATCACCATCAATAGTGTGTCTGGTTTGCATTGAGGCGGGGTCTGAACCATGGCCAGGTTCTGAAAGCCCAAAACTGCCAATCAATTCACCTTTTGAAAGTTTTAGCAGAAATTCTTCTTTATGAAAATCGTTTCCGTGTTCATATATATTATTCATCACCAATGATGTTTGAATAGAACACATGACTCTAATTGATGAATCACCCCTTTCAAGTTCTTGCATCATAAGTCCATATGAAATTAAATCAAGTTCTGATCCTCCATATTTTGCTGGAAGAATTGCCCCAAAGCCCCCAATTTCTGCAATCCCTTTAATCAATTCTTTAGGAAAAACACCCTTGAGATTACAATCCTCAATTATGGGAGAGACATATTCTTTAACCCATTGCCTTGTAGCATCTCTAACTATGATTTGTTCTTCAGAAAAAAGCTTTTCAACCTTATAGTAATCGGGTGACTCAAATTGATCTTTTCTCATTAGTTTTTTTTATAAATTTAATTATTTATAATGTTTCTAAATAGTATTTTTATAAAGAATTACAATTAAAATTATAATGACAGTTACAGAATCAATTAAGAAAAGAAGAGCAATTTATCCAAGTCAATATAAACTTGGTGCAGTTTCTGAAAAGGATATAAAAGAAATCCTAGAAAATGCAAATTTGGCTCCTACACATAGACTTACTCAACCATGGTTTTTTAAAGTTTATCAAAACAAATCAAAGCTAGAGTTAGCTGATTCAATGGTTAATCATTATAAGCTTTCAGGTAATCTAAAAAATGTCAGTATCAAAGAAAAAAAAATAATTGACAAGTGTATTCAATCTAGCTGTATTATTGTAATTTTTATGAAAAGAGATGAAGCTGAGTCCATTCCTGAATGGGAAGAGGTTGCTTCAACTGCCATGGCAGTTCAAAACATGTGGCTTACCTGTGTAGAAAAAAATATTGGTTGTTATTGGAGCACACCAAGTTATATTCAAAATATGGGTGACTATTTTAAATTAAAGCAAAATCAAAAATGCTTAGGTTTCTTTTACATGGGTAAATTTAATCATGAGGAAAAAATGGCGCCTGACAGAAAAAATATTTTTACTAGGACGGAATGGTTCAAATAATATAAATCAAAGGTTAGAGGTATACTGCATTAACCATGTACATAATATCGCTCCATAGGTTCCAACTACGTATCCGAATACTGCCAATAATACCCCCACAGTTGCTAGCGAGGGATGAAAAGTTGCTGCTACAACAGGTGCTGAGGCAGCACCACCAACATTAGCTTGACTCCCAACAGCTAAGAAAAAGTAAGGAGCTCTAATTAGTTTTGCTACAACAATAAGTAATATGGCATGAATTGACATCCAAATTAGCCCAATGAGAATCAATTTAGGCTCATCAAGAATAGAGTGTAAATCCATTTTCATTCCTATTGTTGCAACAAGAATGTAAATAAATATACTTCCTATTTTACTTGCTCCAACCCCTTCAAAGTTTTTAGCTTTTGTAAATGATAGTCCTATTCCAATAAAAGTGGCAATTGATATTATCCAAAAAAATTTGGACGCAAATGACGATAATGCAGATTTTTCATCTGCCACAGCCACAAAATTTGATGTTAGAAATTCTGAAATATACTCTGCTCCTAAATGAGAAAAGCCAACAGTTCCAAATGCAATTGCTAAAAGAACCATGTAATCCGTTAGGTTTGGAATTCTTTTGGTACTATTTGAAAATGAAGTCACTTTTTCTTTTAATTCTTCAATTGCAGAAGTGTCAGCTTTTAGCCATTTATTAATAGATTTTTTCTTTCCGATCCCAAATAGAATCATAGCCATCCAAATATTTGCTACAACAATATCTACCAATACCATCTTTCCATAATTTTCTTGATTATATTCGAATATTTCAAGCATAGCTGCTTGGTTCGCACCACCACCAATCCAACTCCCAGCTAACGTAGATAGTCCTTTCCAAATTGTATCAGGACCTGCATCATTAAATAGTTCAGGAAAAAATATTGATAAAATTAAGATAGAAATTGGCCCACCTATTATTATACCTATTGTTCCTGTGAAGAACATAATTAAAGCTTTATAACCTAAATTATAGATGGCTTTCAAATCAATGCTTAAAGTCATTAAAAGAAGTGCTGCGGGAAGTAGGTATCTACTAGCTATGTAATAGGTTTGTGATTCTTCAGACGATATAATTCCTAAAGAATTAAATATTGCTGGAATAAAATAACACATAAGTAAACCAGGAATTACTGCATAAAATTTAGACCAAAACCCCTTTTTAATCGATTCAGTATAAAAAACAAATCCCAAAGAAACCATTAAAATCCCAAAGACTATTGCATCATTTGAATAGGGCATTCCTAATGAATCAATGATGACTTGCCATAGATTTTTTATGATGTTAAAGCAATTATTTATTAACTCAAATATTTTTAAAAAAAAATCAAACATTAAAATTTATTTAAAAAACTGAATACTTAGCGGATATTTAAATGTTTTTCCTTGATGTGCATTTAAAGCAGCAATGATCGGCAAAATAAAACATAAAATTGAAAGAATAGCTAAAATGAAGAAAACTATTAAAAACCATATTGAAGGTATCAATAAAAAACATATTAAATAAAAAATAAAAAATGAAATCACATGATTTACTATTGCTTTTCCGTTTGAATCAACAAATTGATTACTTTTTCTCTGTGACAACCACATGATTATTGGAATTGGTATTAGATAAAGAACTAGAGTTAAATGCATAAATAAGCAAAAAACATTTTCATCAATTCCCCAGGGTTTTTTCTTAATCTGTTTTTTTACTTTCTTGGACATCTCAATATTTGAATTAAATTTCAATCGGTTGTATAAGAGCCCTATCTATTATCAGCGAGTTATTAAACTTTTAAAAAACAGTAATATTTTAAAAATTCTATTTAAAAACTTTGAAAGTTAATGGGATATCCCATTTTTCTCCTTTAAAAGCTTTATAAGCAGCAACGTAAGCTAGAAGAAGTAAAAGTATTGGTTGTAAGAAATACATTAAAAAACCAATAGCAAAAATAGTTAAAATTGAAGCTAATGTATTCCAAACCAGAGATAAAATGATAGTCGTTAGTAAAAGGTTCATCAAATTTTTTCCATGATGGTCTACAAATTCGCTCTTCCCTTTGTTTGTAAAATACATTATTGGGCTAAGGATTAAAAAACATTGTGTCGCTGCTAATAAATGCATGACAACACAAAAAGTTTTTTCATTCATTCCCCAGAATTTTTCTTCAGTAACTTTTTTAGTTTCCATTTTTTTTTTTTGTAAATATAATAAAGGATAATTTAATTGAAAAAATTATTTAATAAACTCAAAAGTGAGAGGGTACTTATAAATTTTACCTTCATTTGCTTTTATCGCCCCAATTATGGTAAAAATTAAACCCACTATCGGTAAGAGATAAATTGTAAAGAAACCTATAAAGATGAACATTAGAGGTATGTTAATAAATAAAGCAACAAAATTGTATATTATAAATGAAATCAAAAAATTAGCTATACTTTTTCCGTGTAAATCTATAATCTCATAGTCATCTTTATTTGTTAACCACATAGCAAGAGTTAAGGGCCAAGCAAGTAGTGGAGATAAATGCATTAGTACGCAAAACGTATTTAAATCCATTCCCCAGGGTTTTTTTTGATTATTTATAGTTTCTTTCATAGAATTAGTTTTTGCAAATATAGTAAAGGATTATTTAAAATGATTTTATCACTCTACAGTGACTGATTTTGCCAAGTTTCTAGGTTGATCTACATCCTTACCTAACATTACGGCAATGTGATATGATAGTAACTGCATTGGTATCACGGTAACGAAAGGAGTAATTGACTCAATCGTTACAGGAACTTCAATAATATGATCTGCAATTTTTTTAACCTCTTGATCACCCTTAGAAACAATAGCTATAATTTTACCTTTTCTGGATTTAATTTCTTGAATATTACTTAAGATCTTATCATAATTAATATTATTTGTGGCAATAATTACTGTTGGCATATCTTCATCAATTAGTGCTATTGGACCATGTTTCATTTCTGCTGCAGGATAACCCTCAGCGTGTATATAAGAGATTTCTTTTAATTTTAATGCTCCTTCAAGAGCAATAGGAAAATTATAACCTCTTCCTAAGTACAAACAATTTGTAGCAGATTTGATTTTATTAGCAATTTTTTTAATTAAATTATTAGAGCTTAAGGCTTTGAATATTTTTTTATCAATATTTGATATTTCTATCAAATATTTTTGAAATTGATTTTCGGAAATAATTCCCTTTGACTTACCAAGTTTTATTGCCATCAAGTATAATATGGTCATTTGGGTTGTGAATGCTTTTGTGGACGCAACTCCAATTTCAGGACCTGCGTGAGTATATGACCCAGAGTCAGATTCTCTAGCAATGGAAGATCCAACCACATTACAAATACCGTAAACAAAAGCACCTTTTGTTTTAGCCAGTTTTATGGCTGCAAGTGTATCAGCAGTTTCACCAGATTGTGAAATAGCAATTATGATATCTTCTTTCTCTATTATTGGATCTCTGTATCTGAATTCAGAGGCATATTCAACTTCCACAGGTATTTTAGCAATTTTTTCAAATAAATATTCAGCTACCAACCCTGAATGCCATGATGTACCGCAGGCTACAATTGTTAATTTTTTCGCAGATAAGAATTTATTTATGTAATTATCCATACCAGATAATTTTATTAATCCTTTGGAGATGTTTAATCTTCCGCGTAATGTATCCTCAATAGCTTTTGGCTGTTCATAAATCTCTTTTAGCATGAAGTGATCAAAGCCTTGTTTTTCAATTTTATCTAAACTTAGTTCTAACTTATTTATTGTTGGTGAAATCTTAGAGTCATCAGATATTTTTCTAAAAAATGTTTTTTTATGATTTCTTACAATAGCTAATTCACCATCTTCTAAATAAACCACATTCTTTGTAAACTCTATAAAGGGAGTAACATCACTTCCGATAAAATGCTCATCTTCTCCAATTCCAATACACAAAGGGCTTCCCAGTTTTGCAACTACAATTTCATCCGGTTTATCACTGTCAATTACAGCAATTGCATATGCTCCAATAACTTGATTTAAAGCAATTTGAACTGCCTCACCAAGTTTAATGTTATTTTTGTCTTTAATATATTCTATTAAATTAATTAACACTTCAGTATCAGTATCAGATTTAAAAGAAAAACCTTCTTTGACAAGTTTTTGTTTTATTGTTGAATAGTTTTCGATAATCCCGTTGTGTACAATACATAACTTATTGGAGTTTGAAAATTGTGGATGAGCATTAATATCATTTGGTTCACCATGTGTTGCCCATCTGGTATGACCAATTCCCAAAGAACCACTCAGATTTTTTCTTTTTTTTAGTTGTTTTTCAAGTTTACTGATTTTTCCTTTGGATTTACATGTTTCAATATTGGAACCGTTAAATATTGCAACCCCAGAACTATCGTAACCACGATATTCTAGTCTTTTTAGACCATTTAAAATAATTGGCAAAGAATTTCTGCTTCCTAAATATCCAACAATTCCACACATAACTTTAGTAATTGTTTAATTATCAGGTTCTGTAAAAAATATTTTGATTTTAGGTCTCATTTCAATGACAGGACTTAAATTGCCATGCAATATAGTTCCTTTGGGACTTAGAATAACTCCAGAGGCTAAACTTCTGTTATTTGATTCAGCAAGGATTTTGAAATTTTGAATAGATGCAATATCAGAGATAACTCCTAAACCAAGCTTTGAATTTGATGAATCTCTAAGAATAATATTATTTAGGTGTTCGGTAATTCTTACTTTATATTTTACCCCCCTATTATTAGATAAACTGTCTCTGATCAACGGTTCAAGATGATTAATCTTAGCATTAATGGTCTGCGAACTAACAGATTGATCTAAAAAATAATCAATCAGAGCAGAGTTTTGCTCATAATTATAAATATATATTCTTTCAGGTTCATCTTCGTTTACAAAATTTTGATCAACAAAAAACTCAATGTATGCTTCATTGATAAGACGAATAGGTTCGTCTGAAATATCATCATAAAAGAAACTTTTAAAATGATCGTATTCACTTATTTCTTCTCCAATATCATTTGTAATTGAACCAGAAAATAGATCTATAGTTGAAATTATACCTTCACCCCCTCTTAAATATATGTTTTGGCTACCCATGGATTGATCAATCAAATTCACATTAATTAACTCCTCATTATTAAAGATGTTAACCAGATTTCCAGAAAAATTCATAGTGTATTCGTGTTGGTTTGTTTCAATTTCATCAATCGAACCGGTATCATTATCACCTATACTTACATTATCAGAAGTATAATGAATTGTAAGTTTTGAATTTGAGGATGCAAAATTTAATAACATCATTGAACCATCTGAGTTTCCTTCGACTTTTATATATAGACCCCTGAAAAAATCTTTAAAATTTGGCTCGTTATTTAGGAATGGTGTACCTTCATTTTCAAAAAAATTACTTTCCCAAAAATTATCGTTTGGATTATTAAGTTTAAATCTCAATGCGGGAGCTATTCTTTGACTAACGTATGGGTTTCCGGTAGTATCTATCTCAGTTAAATTAATTTGATCTTCGCTAGGAATAAAATTATCAATCTCATAAAGTAATTCACCCTCTAGTTGGTTAACATCTATAACTTCTTCAACAGATAGTGATCCATTTGAAAAATATGACTGAGAGCTGTCAAAATCTGCAAAAGGATCAAAAGTTCTTAGAAAAAAATTATTTCTAAAGACAGAAATTTTTATCGGAGAATTTCCATAAACCGAGTCAACCTCATATGTAATATCTCCCTCTTCGCTAGTCTCTACTCCTCTTGAATAATATGGAATAGTTAATATTACCGAGTCTAAAACAACATTATCACCAAAATCATGATTATAGTCGTTTGGAATCATTTGTCCAACAAAACTTGCATTAGAATTTCCATACTGAGGATGTTTGTAACTACCTAATAGAAATGAAGGAAGATTATTTGATTGAACAGCATTCACCATTTCAGAACGGGTTGTGAGGCTATATTCGATGCTATTCGTAGAAAAATTAATCGCATTATTGGAATTTATTACCTCGGAATCAAAACTTGCAAAATCCTTTTCACATGAGTTAAGCATGATTAACACTGTTAAAATCAAAATAAGATTATAGTTTTTCATCAATCGGAAAATAATTTGTCGTAGAACTCAAGATATGGCTCACTGAATGTGTCTAAACTTTGAAAATCTAAAACAGGCTTATCGTATCCTTCCAAATAATTTAATAATTCTGCAGAAATATTTTCTGAGGCTTTAATTACTCCATCAGATGAATCGATAGCAATTTTCATCAGATTTTCATAGGAAGGTTTTTTAAGGTCTAAAATATATTTTTTGTCAATTTCGTCAAATAATATTTTATCAATCATTTTTTTATTTAAGGGCTTCTCAAATTCATTTTCGTAAAGTGAGGTTATAATTTTACTTTTTTGAAAAATTGGCTCATCCTTGTAAATTTGCTTTAGGTATAGTGGGAGCAATGCAGCCATCCATCCATGCACATGAATTATATCAGGAGGCCAATTTAATCTCTTTATAGTTTCAAATACACCTTTAGCAAAAAATATAGCCCTTTCATCATTGTCTTCAAATAATTCTCCATCCTTATTTAAAAAGGTGGCTTTTCTTTTAAAATAATCTTCATTATCAATGAAGTAAACCTGAATTCTTTCTTTTGGGATAGATGCAACTTTGATAATAAGGGGCATATCCAAATCATCAATTACCAGATTTAATCCTGAAAGCCTTATCACTTCATGTAATTGATGCCTTCTTTCATTAATATTACCATATCTTGGCATAAAAATTCTAATCTGACCACCCTGTTTGTTAACCATTTTGGGAATTTCAAAAGACATTAATGAGATTTCTGATTCTGGTAGGTATGGGACTACTTCGGATGATACGTATAAAATCTTTCTATTTTTCATTAATTCAGTGTTTGAAGTATCACTACGAGCAAGCAAAATTACAAAAATTATGTAGATTAATTGCAATGTATTAAGTTTACATGCTGTTAATTTTTTATTAAAATGCAAGTTTTTAAGAAATGTTTAGATCTACAAAATCATCTAAATGAACTAAATGATTATGACACTAGTATTGGTTTTGTACCAACCATGGGAGCATTACACGAAGGTCATAAATCACTTGTTGAAAAATCACTTGAACAGAATAGTATTACAGTTGTTTCAATATATGTTAATCCAACACAATTCGACAATAGAGAAGACCTTTTAACTTATCCTTCCAATGTAAAAAATGACATTAACTTTCTCAAATCAATTTCTGATAATTTAATTTTGTTTAATCCAGATTCTGAAGAAATTTACTGTGGAGAAGTTAAACTAGATAGTTTTAATTTTAATGGTTTAGAAAAATCTATGGAAGGTAAATATCGAGTTAATCACTTTGATGGTGTCGCAACTGTTGTAAATAAATTATTTTCAATAGTTAAATCAGATAATGTTTATTTTGGAGAAAAGGATTTTCAGCAACTCCGTATTATTGAAAATCTTGTTTTTGAAAGAAAAATTAATACCAAAGTTGTAAGATGTGAAACAATTAGAGAATCAGGTGGTCTCGCATTAAGTTCGAGAAATGGTAAATTACCTTTTTCATCAAAAAAAATAGCAACAAATTTATTTAAAGCACTTAATTTTGCTAAAGAAAAATTTAACTCTTTGGAAATAGTTGAAATTGAAAGAAAAGTAAAACAAAAATTATCAAATTTTTCTGAAATTCAATTAGAATATTTTGTAATTGCAGATGAAAAAAAATTACTTCCTTTTTCTTCAAAAAAAAATCAAAAATATAGAGCTTTTATTGCTGCATATGTTTCAGGTGTTAGATTAATAGATAATATTAAACTTAATTAATTTTATGAATATTGAAATCGTAAAATCAAAAATACACAGAGTAAAAGTCACCAAGGCTAATCTCGACTATATCGGTAGTATTACCATAGATGAAAACCTGATGGATGCTGCAAAAATTGTGGAAGGTGAAAAAATTCATGTTGTTAATAATAACAATGGTGAAAGGTTTGTTACATACGTTATTACTGGTACTAGAAATTCTGGAGAAATAATAATCAATGGAGCTGCAGCAAGAAGAGTAAGTGTTGGAGATGTTCTTATTCTTATAACTTATGCTTCAATGAAAATTGATGAAGCAAAAAAATTTAAACCAAGTATAATATTTCCAAACGAGGAAAATAATTTGTTAACCTAAGTTGCAGACTAATTACAAAAAACTTCTAAATATTATAGTCCCTATTTTTTTAGGCATTTTTTTTATTTATTACTCATTTAAAGATATTGATATATCAAAATTTGCGGATTATATTTACAAAGCAAATTACTTGTGGGTTTTTCTAGGGATTATTTTTGGAGCACTTAGTCATATTTCAAGATCATATCGGTGGAAATATTTATTCGAGCCTATGGGTTATAAATTAGGCTTTAAAAATAGTTTGCTTTCGGTATTTGCCGGCTACCTGATTAATTTTACCCTTCCAAGAGCTGGTGATATAGCAAGAGGATCAATTATATCAAAATATGAAGATATTCCATTTGATAAGACCATGGGAACAATAGTTGCTGAAAGATTAATAGATTTGCTATGTATATCTATTATAATTTTATTTGGGCTGTTTAATCAGTATGATATTATTTATTCTGAAATATCGAATTACGTAAAGCCAAAAGATTTCAAATTTTTTCTGATAACAATTATTTCAGTGATTTTTACTTTTTTATTATTAAAAAGAATATTAAAAAAATCAAAATTCTATATTTTAATTATAAATTTTTTGAGTAGCGTTTCAGAAGGGGTATTAGTGATTTTTAAAATTAAGCATAAAGTTTCATTTATTCTTCATTCTATTTTTATTTGGTTAATGTATATTTTGATGTTTTACTTTACATCAATGGCATTTGAGGGAGTACAACATGTTAGTTTTTTTGAATTATTGATTTCTTTTATTGTAGCTTCATTAACAATAGTTTTTACTAATGGTGGAATTGGGGTTTATCCGTTTGCTGTGCAAAGGACAATGTTATTATTTGAGGTTGAATCAACAGTAGGACTTGCATTTGGTAGTGTTATGTGGTTGTCACAAACATTGATGATAATAATATTTGGAGGTTTATCATTAATTGTATTACCTTTCATTAACAGAAGTAAAATG
>Ga0163111_10002704_pt1 | contig 11329 bp, 9 predicted proteins | sample CRUFie1St18metaG_FD_109645 | JGI IMG/M metagenome (GOLD analysis project Ga0163111, IMG submission 109645) | Marine microbial communities from the Costa Rica Dome - CRUD Field 142mm St18 metaG | ecosystem: Environmental > Aquatic > Marine > Oceanic > Photic zone | place: Costa Rica: the Eastern... | reverse complement strand
TCAGGCCAATTATCTGATAATAAATAATCTACTTTCCGTGAAAGATCTTTATCATAAAAACCTTTTTCTAGCTGTAATTTATATGTATTAATAAAGAAATATATCGCTCCATAATCCCTGCTAGCTCTATCCCAATTAAGATTTAAATAATGTAAGATCTTATCTGAATCGTATTTTTGCAATTCTTTCATCGATTGATAACATCTATTAAAGTCTGTATGAAATAGTTGATCAATTAAAAAATTAATATCGGTTTTAAAATTATAAATATCTAATGTATTAATCTTATTTGGGTCATCTATTATTACTGAATCTATAGAAGTAATCAAATCAATATCTTCGCTTAATAATACTTCATCAAGCCAAAGAGAGTCTATTGCTTTTATTTTAAATGATGGAGAGATAGGAGCCTTTATCAAGAAAGGTATCATAGATATATGACCAGCATTAACAATATCCTCAACTGCACAATGCCTATCATTTTGATTAGATAAACTTAGGAATTTCTTCAGCTCATTAAGTTTATCTTCTTCACCAGCAAGTCTTATTAATGCAGCAATAGAGGCTCCTTTAATTCCATTGGATGATTTCTGATCTTTTGATAATGATCTAATCTTATCTATTTCTTTTTTAACTCCAAGATTTGTTAATACTTGTATTACTACTCTTTTATTATTAAATTTTTTATAAAGTATTGAACAAATCTGGTTAATAATATTAATATCATTACATTTAAGTTTACCTAATGACCAAATAGCTGTCTCAACAAGATAAGAGTCATCATCTTGCAAGCAATCTGCAATAGTAGGTATGGCTTTTTGACAGTCAAAAAAAGCCAACACCTCTATCGCTTTTCTTTTGGCTATCTTAAATTCTAGTTTGTCAAAATCAGATGTAATAAACTCAAGGAGTACAGCTTCTGACTCTTCACAGGGGAAGTTTGCTAAGTGGAATACTGCTTTATAATAATCTGCTGCAAACTGCACTTTATCAATTGGTTTTTTTAGAATATTTATAGCTTCTTTTTTATTTATTTTGGGTAAATTATCAAATGGATTTCTTTGCACTTTTAATATAAAAATCTGTATTTAGTTGACAAGCTGTAAATAATTTTATTCAACATAAATTTCAGTCTGAATAAAAAAGATATTATTTATGAAAATACATGTAATCAGATATTAACCACTAGTTTAATCTAAATCATATAATATATTGTAATATGGGTAATAAAAAATTGGATAATGACTACAAAAGAAAACTAAAAGTTGAAGAGGAAAAAACACAAAACGAAGGGATCAAAGACATAGCAAAATGTGAGAACGAATCAAATCAAAGCAACATAAAATTATTAATCAAAGGACTTAGCGATAGAAATGGTTTGATTAGACGAAATAATGCAGAAGCATTAGGCAACATAGGTAAAGCAGCTCTTCCAGGATTAATAAATGCTCTTCTTAATAGCAAAAACGTCATACAAAGAAGAGCAGCAGCAAAGACTTTAAAATTAGTTGGAGATCAAACAGCATTACCTCATTTAATAAAAGCACTTACGGATGATCCAGATCCTGTTGTCCAATGCTCTGCAGCTGGAGCAATCGCAATTTTTGGCGAGAATGCTGTAAATCATTTAATTACTGTCTTACAGAGTCAAGAACATACAGAGATGCAACATGGTCTTGCTACATGGTGCTTATCCTTTATCGGAGCTAACGGAGCAAATGTAATTAAAAAAGCAGCTAAATCAAAGGATTCGAAAGTTAGGTCAGCTGCAATTTCAGCACTGGAAGAGCACATAAGACAATCGCAAGATCAAGAAGCCATAAAGTTAGTAGAGAGTGCTATCAATGATGATGTAGAAAATGTTCAAATTGAGGCTATTAAATTAGTTGGTAAATTATATAAAATAGAATCTTTAACCCCTATGATAATTTCAAAATTAAAAAATAAAAACCCAGATATTCGAAAGGCTACCCTATTTTCATTGATGCAACTTAAAGCTAAAGAAGCTTTAAACCAAATAAAAGAACTTCTTGAGGTTGAGCAGGATTACAATGTCAGAAAGATAATTGAATTAACCATAAGAAAGATCAATGATTAAAAGACTTTTTAAATAAATTAAGATATCAAATCATCTTCTCTCTTAAGATATCTTCCTTGACCATAGGGTCAATCGACTTATCATTTAATAATTCATTAAATAAATCATCAACATCTTGATCTTTCATCTCCAAAAGTGCGCTTATAGATGCTTTCGCTTTTAACAAGTCTTTATCTCTACAAGTTTTCATCAAAAGATACTTACCCTTTAATCCTAATTGTCTTAAAAGAGAAATCACACTCAGAATTATCTCAGGTGAATTATCTTTAAGTGCTGAATCTACGACTGACATCACATCCTGACTTAATTGTTTTAAATTAAAATTAACGATAACTTTTATAATCGTTTTAAGACAGCTAACTTTAATAGTATTATTATTAGTATTTAAATATAAATTAACAATTAATTTTAATACTTCTTCTCCATACTCCCCTAAAGCTAATATTGATTTTCTTCGGAGGATTAAGTCATCTTCTTTCAAGTTATTTAACAGATTATTCATAAATTGAACTTTAAAATCTTTTTTCAAAAGAAAGATTGCCTGATAATAAATATTTGGATTCGAATGCAAAAAATCTTTATAAAGTTCTATAAATTTTCTTATATCTGTAGATCCAACCATTTAAATTAAAAATTATTAGCTATATAAAAATTTTTCAATTTAAATGGAATCCTTTTCAAGCAAGCGCATTTATTAAATAGTCCAATAATCCCTTAAATTCAGTTTCAGCTTGCTGACTCATTACATCATTAATTTGAATTTGATCTCTAATAAAAATAAATGCTTCTATATAGGCCGCTGTGGGGAGCATCTGGATACGAATTATTTCTCTCATACCTGATATTCCCCATTCATCTAAAGGGCCAGTACCGCCTGTCACTAAGCAATAATTAACAAGGCGCAAGTAATGATGAATATCTCTAACACATTTATCTTTGTTTGCCTGATCATAAGAACCATTTTGATAGACAGCGTCGACAGCAAGATTAGTAAACTTATCAAGACAAGAGGCGAGTTTCTCTGCAGCTTCAAGGCGAGCTTTAGCTCTATCAAAAGAGCCTTTCACAGACTCAAAATCGCTCATGCTAGGAAATCTTCCTGCCGCATCAGCTGCACTAACAACGGTTGTAACTGCTGATTTCATAGTGATGAATAAATTAGAATTAATTTAAAGTGCTTTTGAAGAAGAGGGATTAGTCTTTCAGTTGCATTCTCAACTTAAAGCCTCTATTACAAGATCAAAATAAGATGCCGCTTCAGCTGCAATATCTTGACATTGTGCTCCTGAGCCTGAATTAATGCCCTTAAACATTTTTCTTCCTGTATTTGTCTCTGTCATAATTGCAACTGTAGCAATCTTCATTATTTCTATTGCTCGAATAGCATTTGAAGTGGGCACGCCAAGAGCGAGATAAGTTTCTTTTAAACCATTAAGGCATCTATCCTCAAGGACAGATGGATCGCCTGCGAGCAGTGCATAACTGACGTATCTCAATATAATTTCTCCATCCCTTAAACAAGCTGCCATCCGACGTGTTGGGTAGCAATGTCCTCCTGGTTGAGTAAGTCCGGTATTTTCGCAAACCATTCCAGCAACCGCATCTGCAGCTATGCAAGAAACATTTTGAGTTATTGCTAGCGTTGCATCAATTCTTTTATTTGCGTCTGCAACGTATTTTCTTAAATCTGCAAGGTCCTCACTTCCAATTGCTGCACCCTTAGCATCAGCACTGACTACTTTTCTGGAGAAGGCATCAAGCATCTTTTAATCGGTTAGCTTCTTGAGTAAAAAGTTAAAGTAAAGACTTAATAGTCCTTTCTTATTCAACTTAAGACTTACAGTCAATTTTCACTGAAAGAGACCTAAGAACGAAATGCTTCTTAACTGTAAGAACAAATTCCCAGCAAAATCGACCCTAGAGTTATCTCAAAAAGCTTATAAGGAAATAGGATATCAGTAATTTGAGCTATTGTTAAAATAAAATCAATGCTAAAGCCCACCAAAGAAGAGTTTAAAGAATCTATTAAAGAATTAAGCGAATACAAAAATCGTTTAGAAAAAGAGGTGATAAATATATCAAAAAGGCTAAAAATGCCTCAAGAAAAAATAAAATCAGTGATCCACTCTCATCAAGAAATAAATCAAATTAATAATATACTTTCAAAACTTAATAAGCAACAAGAAAATATAATTTCAAAGAGCAAGTTTTAATTCAATCATGTCTATATTATATCAAAAGAAATCAAGCCTATTAATATGGGAAAACTCTTTTTCATTTTTTTATTTTAAGTCTATAAAATGAAAGAATCAAACAGAATATTTCTAAATGGATTAAATGAGGCTCAATCTCATGCAGTTGATCATTTCCATGGCCCATTATTAGTTGTAGCAGGAGCAGGAAGCGGGAAAACAAGAGCTCTTACTCATCGTATTGCACATTTAATTACTGAATATAAAGTTGATCCCAGTTCTATTCTTGCAGTTACTTTTACCAATAAAGCAGCAAGAGAAATGAAAGATAGACTTGAGTTACTACTAGCAAAAAGATTATCAATTATTAGCCATGGAAAGCCCTGGCCAGCATTGCAAGTAGCAGAACAAAGACAAATCCGTAATCGTATATACCGTGAAATCAGCCGTGAATTATGGATAGGTACTTTTCATGCTTTATTCGCGAGATTATTACGCTTTGACATCGACAAGTTCAAAGATCCCGAAGGATTAACATGGACGAGACAGTTCTCAATCTATGACGAGACAGATGCCCAAAGTCTTATAAAAGAAATAGTTACACAAGACCTACAATTAGACCCTAAAAGATTTGAACCCAAAAAAGTTCGCTGGGCAATTAGCAATGCCAAGAATCAATGCTTACTTCCGGATGATTTATTAAAGGATCAAGAAGGTCAAAGAGGAAGATTAATTGCTGAAACTTATAGACTTTATAGAAAAGCTTTGGCTGCCAATAATGCCTTAGATTTTGATGATCTACTATTAATACCTGTTCAATTACTACAACAAAATGAAAGAATTAGGAATTATTGGCATAGTCGTTTTAAACATGTTTTAGTTGATGAATATCAAGATACTAATTGGACACAATATGAATTAATTAAACTTTTAGTTACCAATGGGAAAGAACCTTCTTCTTTTGAAAACTGGAGTAATCGCTCTGTTTTTGTTGTTGGAGATGCAGATCAAAGTATTTATAGCTTTAGAGCTGCAGATTTCAGAATCCTAATGGGTTTTCAAGAGGACTTTGGGAAGAAGAATCAAGATAATAAGAACGATTCAACTCTAGTAAAGCTTGAAGAAAATTATCGATCTACATCTACCATTCTTGATGCCGCCAATTCATTAATTTCTAATAACAAAGAACGAATAGATAAAGTTCTTAAAGCCACAAGAGGAGAAGGAGAGCCTATTAAATTAACTAGATGCGATGATGAAATTGCAGAGGCAGAGGCAGTTATTCATAGGTTAAGGATTTTAGATGCCTCGAATCCAGAATTAAATTGGGGAGACATGGCTATCCTTTATAGAACAAATGCTCAATCAAGAGCAATTGAAGACTCCTTAGTGCGCTGGAGTATTCCATATGTTGTAGTTGGAGGATTGCGTTTTTACGACAGAAGAGAAATTAAAGATCTTTTGGCTTATTTAAGACTTTTAATTAATCCATCCGACAGTGTCAGTCTTCTAAGAATTTTAAATGTTCCTAAAAGGGGGATTGGCAAAACAACAGTTCAAAGATTGAGTGATGCTGCCAGTCAGCTAAAAATCCCTCTTTGGGAAGTAGTAAATGATCCCGAAGCGGTTAGATCCCTTGCAGGAAGATCAGCTAAAGGACTTCTGGTCTTTAGTGAGCTCATCAATGAATTACAAAGTCATCTAGTTTCTTCAAACCCTGCTGAGTTAGTGCAATTGGTTTTAGAAAAAAGTGGCTATTTAAGTGAATTAATTGCGACAGGCACGGATGAGGCAGAAGAAAGAAGGCGTAATCTGCAAGAATTAGTTAATGCTGCTTTGCAATATCAAGAGGAAAGTGAAGACGCAAATTTAGAGGGTTTTTTATCCACTGCTGCATTATCAAGCGATTCAGATAATAAAGATACTGCTTCAAACCGAGTCACATTAATGACTCTTCACAGCAGTAAAGGTTTGGAATTCCCTGTCGTTTGTCTTGTTGGTATGGAGCAAGGCCTATTCCCAAGCTATAGATCACTAGATGACCCATCTTCTCTTGAGGAAGAAAGACGACTTTGCTATGTAGGGCTTACTAGAGCGAAAGAGAAACTTTTTCTCTTTCATGCAACTGAGAGAAGAATGTGGGGAGGGATGAGGGAACCTGCTATAGCTTCTATATTCCTATCAGAAATCCCAGAAGAACTTGTTAAAGGTGACATCCCCTTATCTGGAGGGGCGACACTAAGGAGAGAAAAAAATCTAGATAGACTTACAAGAATAGATCGCAAAAGTAATACGAAGTCCTTTCTTGGTGAAGCTGAAAATGGCGTAAGAAAAACATTTTCCGGCCCTTCTCCTGGCAAAAACTGGTCAGTTGACGATAGAGTTCAACATTCTTCTTTTGGAGAAGGAAAAATAACTCATATTTTTGGTTCAGGAGAAAAAATCTCCTTAGCTATAAAATTCGTAGGAATGGGAGCTAAAATATTAGATCCAAGACTTGCGCCTTTGAAATTAATAGATCAAAAAAATTTAGAATAAAAATGGTAATTAATTGACAATTTTATATCTTATGGACTTATTAAATAACTCGAAAATTGAAAAAGAGATAAAAGAGCTTCCAAGTGGAATTCTAACTACTTTATTAGATGCAGCTATCTCAGTAAATGTAAATTACATTGCAATAGTTGGTGGAGTTGTAAGAGACCTAATAACGAAATCAAAAAACAAAGATTATCAAATAACCTTTAATGACCTAGATATAATTATAGAAGGAGAAACAACTAATTATATAAAAGAATTACAAAATATTCTCGGTTTAGATAGCGTAAAGATCATAAGAAAAAACACGAATTATCAAACCTCAGAGATAACAATTGATGGTATTAAAGTCGATATTGCTAGCGCACGTAAAGAGACATACCCTATCCCCGGTGAAAATCCAATAGTTGAATTATCAACTATTAAAAATGATCTAATTAGAAGAGATTTTAATATTAATGCAATGGCGATTGAACTTAAAGAAAATAAATTAATAGATTTATTTTCTGGATTAGATGCTATTTCCAATAAGAGCATAGATTTCTTACATGAATTAAGCGTAAAAGATGACCCAACCCGTATTATTAGAGCTGCTAGGTATTCGGCAAAGTTAGGTTTTAATTTATCAAGTAAAGCCTTAAGACAAATAACAAACACAATAAATTCCTGGCCATGGAATTGGCAAATTGACGATAGACCAGATTTAGCACCTTCAGCATTATCAATAAGATTAAGAATGGAGCTTGAATTACTTTTCAAAAGTAAATATTGGAAGGATGCATTAAAAAATCTACAAGAGTGGGATGGACTAAATTTAATAGATTCAACATTACAGAATGATCAAAATCTCATAGAGAAAATATTTATTGCAAAGAAGGCAAATATTGAACCTCTAACTGCATTTGTTTATGAAGCTGAAAATCCGCTATCTCTTTCTGAAAGACTAAAATTATCACAACAACAAAAAGCAATAATTGAAGGAGCTTATCAATTAAATAAATATCTAGATGATATAAAAGCTAGTCAGAAATATAAAAACTGGTCGCCATCAAAGTGGACAACTGTTTTAGAAGAAATGAATTTAAATGAATCTTCTTTTGTACTCGAAATATGTAGAAAAAACCATTTCAGAAAATATTTATCATCTTGGCTATACAAATGGAAGAATATAAAGTCACCAATCAAAGGAGATGATTTAATAGATCAAGGGTGGGAAAAAGGTCGGGCATTAGGCATAGAAATAAAACGACAACGGATGAAATTAATTGATGAAGAAAATTCAACCTGAAAAAGTCAATAATTATTTTTCAACATACATAACCAATTTTCATCCAGGGTCCATTTTGAATAAGTTTATCTGAAAATATAGGTGCACAACTTATAACTAAAGGTCCACAAGTTTGTGGATCTATTAGAACTTTTAACATAGTATTATATGATACGTCAGCAAAATCAAAATCATTATATATGAGATCAAATCCAAGGTTTTTAACTCCATAAACATTTTTTAAAAAGATTTTATTTGAAGGGGCTAAAGTACTTTCAAAACCTTTTTCTAAAAGTTCTTTTACACCATCATAGAGAGGAATTCTATCAAGCTCAAGAATAATTTTAATAGGATCCAAATGCATATTTAATTGATAACTATTTGTAGATTCCAGCATCTCAGATAAATGGCCTAGCAATCCAAAACCAGTTATATCAGTACATGCATTTACAATTTTTGGGTATGGAGCTGAATTTTCTAATTGATTAATATAATTGACTATTTGATGCTGACTTTTATTCATTTCTTTTACAACAGAGTCAAGAACATTAGGTGGTACATGACCATTCATAAATGCAGCGAAAATAACTCCTGTTCCCAAAGGTCTACTAATTAGAATTTCATCTCCTTTTTTCATTCCACCCTTAGACCAAAAATATTTTTTATCATCAATAGTTCCATTAACAGTCAGAGAACTTTCAATACCTAAAGAGAAAGGTTCTTTTGATACTTCTCTTGATTCCAAAGTATGACCTCCTATAAGTTTTGCACCTTGAATAGTTAAAGCCGAATGAATACCTTCCAACACTTGAAATAACAATTCTTGTTTTAATTCATTGGACAATGATGGTAAGCTAACAACAGATTGTGCAGAAATAACAGATCCTCCACACGCCCAAATATCAGAACAAGAATGAAAAGCTAAAAGCCTAGCATTTAGCCATGCATCACTAATTAAAGAAGGGAATCCATCAACACTTTGTATCAAATTCTTTCCTGAGATTAATACTCCTATATCAACAGAATCATCACTCGATCGGTCTAATGAATCTAATCTTTTTATTGTTGAACTTAAGGTATTATAAGGTAATTTTGCTGCACAACCTCTGCATTTAAGCATCTCATTTTCAGACAGCATTTTTAATTTTATATCATTAAAAGTATAAAATTTATTGATGAACTTTTTATCAACAAATTCTTTAAATCTCGATAAAAAATTATAAGGACCAATCATAAATTCACCCCAAAGAAGAAATGCTTTAGGATTCTTTTTCATAGAGTTAATGTCTAAAATTTGGATTGCCCTCCTTTGAGGTTTCCACTCAGAAAGTTTTGAACCTTTACTCAGAAGCTCTAAATTCCTTGCTAGTGGTATTGCAGAACGGACAGCCCAAACTCCAGAAGCTGGACGCGAATCACCTCTAATGACTCCACAATCTCCTGCAGCAAATAATTCAGGATAATTAATAACTTGAAGAGTATTTTTTGTTAAAACTCTGCCATCATTATCAATCGGCAATCCACATTCTTTGATCCATTCAAATGATTTATTACCAGTACATATTAATTTTGGATAAGAGCCAGGCGGTTTTTTTTGGATGATTTCAATATTTGCAGATTTTAGAGTTCTTAGTAGATTTTTTTTAAGTCTGCTACCTGGCTTAATTTTCAACTGAATTGATCTTTTTGGCCATCTTTTCCTTAAAGAAAAAGCTATTTCGATTCCTGCAAGTCCAGAACCAATAATTACGAAAGGGTCTACAAAAGAATCATCCTTGTAAATATCTTGATCGATAATAAATTTAAGTGCTTCAGAAAAAGGTTTAACTGGCACAGCTATATTTTTAACACTCCTACTTGAGGATTTAGAATTTGAATTTGTTTGTGTTCCTATATTTAGAGAGAGTGAAGAATATTTAATTTCTGGGCGTCCTGCTAAAAGTAATTTTTTTTTCTTAAGATCGATTCCCTCAATTTCAGCCATCACGAATGAAACGCCAGCTTTTGAAGCAAGGTTCCTCAAATCAATTAGTATTTCATCAATTTTGTATTTACCTGCTACGACACCTGGAAACATTCCAGAATAAATAGTTGTACTTGATTGATTTACTAAAGTAATCATTCCAGCAGGCTTCAACTTTGGATTCATTGCCCATCTAACTAAAACGAGGGCATGAGTATGACCACCACCAGCTAGAACAAGATGATCAATCAACATGATTTTTTGAATTTTTCAGGAACAAAATTAGATGCCTATGATTTCAAAAAAGCGAGATTAGGTATTGTGGGAGGGAGCGGATTATATAGGATTGACAGTCTAGAAAACATAGTCGAATTAAGCTTAGACACGCCTTTTGGAAAACCTTCTAATAAATTACTTTTAGGCAATCTATTTGGGATAGAGGTTGTTTTTCTTGCTCGCCATGGAGAGAACCATACTTTAAATCCAAGTGAAATTCCATATAAAGCAAATATATGGGCATTACGCTCTCTAAATGTTAGATGGTTAATATCAGCATCGGCAGTGGGTTCTTTAAAAGAAAATATCAAACCTTGCGACATTGTTATCCCTGATCAATTTATTGATCGGACTCATCAAAGACCATTAACTTTTTTCAACAATGGAGCTGTTGCTCACATAAGTATGGCAAATCCATTCTGCGAAAACATGTCTAAAATACTTTCGCAGGAAATAGAAAAGCTTTTACATAAAGAAAAAAAATTGCATTTAGGCGGGACATATCTTGCCATGGAAGGACCAGCATTTTCAACAAGAGCAGAATCAAACTTATACAGAAATTGGGGCTGCTCGATAATAGGTATGACAAATCACACAGAAGCAAGATTGGCAAAAGAAGCCGAAATAGCTTATTCAAGCCTATGTATGGTTACTGATTATGATTGCTGGAATCAAAATTGCGAAAGTGTATCTGTAGAGTTAGTTATTGAAAATCTTCAAGAAAATGCAAATTTTGCAAAATCAATAATCTCTGCTGCTGCAAAACAAATCTCATTATCTAGGCCTTCAAGCCCTTTTCATGATTCATTAAAGGATGCCCTTGTAACCCCTAAAGAATATGTACCAAATGCGACTAAAAGCAAAATCAACTTATTTACTGATAAATATTGGCTTTAAACAAAAAAAAACCAACCAACATAAAATGTTGGTTGGTTTTTTCAACAATTTCAATAAATAGTATTTTTCTAGTTAAAACTAACCAGCGTTACCAATAC
>Ga0163111_10002703_pt1 | contig 11330 bp, 12 predicted proteins | sample CRUFie1St18metaG_FD_109645 | JGI IMG/M metagenome (GOLD analysis project Ga0163111, IMG submission 109645) | Marine microbial communities from the Costa Rica Dome - CRUD Field 142mm St18 metaG | ecosystem: Environmental > Aquatic > Marine > Oceanic > Photic zone | place: Costa Rica: the Eastern... | reverse complement strand
GAAAATTATGGTCTTCCATTTTCTAGAACAGAAGATGGAAAAATTTATCAAAGAGCATTTGGTGGTCAATCATTGGAATATGGTAAAGGTGGACAGGCTTTCAGAACAGCATGTGCTGCAGATAGAACTGGTCATGCTATGTTACATACTTTATATGGAAATTCATTAAAATTTAAAGCTGATTTTTTTATTGAATATTTTTCAACTGATTTATTATTTAATAAAGATGGTAATACGTGTGTTGGTTGTGTTGCTTATAATATGGAAGATGGAAAATATCATGTTTTTAAAGGAAAAAATACTATTATAGCTACTGGCGGTTATGGAAAATGTTATTTTTCAGCAACAAGTGCACATACTTGTACAGGAGATGGTAATGCAATGGTATTAAGGAAAAATATTCCATTACAAGATGCTGAATTTGTACAATTTCATCCAACTGGTGTTTATGGTGCCGGTGTTTTATTGACTGAAGGTTGTCGTGGAGAAGGAGGGTTTTTAGTTAATTCTAATGGCGAAAGATTTATGGAGCGTTATGCACCTAGTGCAAAAGATTTAGCAAGTAGAGATGTTGTTTCAAGATCTATGACAATTGAAATTAATGAAGGGCGAGGTGTTGGTCCTGATAAAGATCATATATTATTACAATTACATCATTTACCTAAAGAAGTTTTAGAAGAAAGACTTCCTGGTATATCTGAAACTGCCGCTATTTTTGCAGGAGTAGATGTTAGTAAAGAACCTGTCCCCGTAATACCTACTGTACATTATAATATGGGAGGAATTCCTACAAATTATAAAGGACAAGTTATAAATCCAACAAAAGAAAATGAAAATAATATAGTAAATGGATTATGGGCTGCAGGTGAGGCCGCTTCATCTTCAGTACATGGAGCAAATCGTTTAGGAGCAAATTCATTACTCGATATAGTTGTATTTGGAAAAGCATGTGCAGAAAATATTTCTGAAATTAATAAACCAGGGGAAAAATTAGAAGATTTTAATAATATTGAAGTAAAAGAAAATATAGATATGTGTAATAAATATTTTTATCAAAAAGGAGATATTAGTGTCGCTGATTTAAGATTAGAGATGCAAAAAACAATGCAAAAACATGCAGGAGTTTTTAGAAATAATAAATCTATGTTAGAAGGTGTAGAAAAAATACAATCTATTTATAATAATTTTGAGAATGTATATATTGAAGATAAATCAGAAATATTTAATACAGAATTTACAGAACTTTTAGAATTTAAAAATTTATTAGATAATGCGATTGTAACTATGAACTCTGCTAATTTTAGAAAAGAGTCGCGCGGTGCTCATAGTCATGATGATTATAAAGAAAGAGATGATATAAATTGGTTAAAACATACAATTTGTAGATTAAATAATAAAAAAACAGAATTAACAACTAGAAATGTAAATTTATATACACTAAATGATGAAGTAGAAAGTGTTCCATTAGCAAAAAGAGTATATTAAAAATATATTATTTAAATATAATTTATTAAATAATATAATAATGTATTTAATTCCTTTGGTAAGAACATCACGGTGTGTTGCTGCGTGTACAATATTACCAGATAATCCATTATTAGCAATTTCTATAAGTGAAATGATTAGTTATACATTACCATTTATTAATAATTCTCCAATAAATTCTATAAATGACATGTTATTATTTTATTTTTATTATTTAAATTATAATGAAAGTGCAGTAAATATTATTGAACAATTTAAAAATAAGTATATTTTAAATTATAAATTAGAAAGTATTAGTATTTTAACATATTTAATAATATATTTTTATGTTTTAAATGGAACTGGTTAATCAATAATACTATTTACTTTATTTATTTTTCGTTTAATATATTTTTTTTATTTATAAATAATAAAATATGTTTAAAAATTTTATTAGATTTAAATATACAAAAATTTTAATTGAACATTTTGAGAAACCAAAAAATGTTGGAAGTTTTAAAAAAACAGAAAAATATATAGGAACAGCAGTTGTAGGTGCACCTGCTTGTGGTGATGTAATGAAATTACAGATTAAAGTAAATCCATTAACAAATGTAATAGAAGATGCAAAATTTAAAACTTTTGGATGTGGTTCTGCAATAGCAAGTTCATCGTATGCAACTGAATATATAAAAAATATGAATTTAGATGAAGCAAAAAATGTAAGTAATAACACAATCGCAAAACATTTAAAATTACCACCAGTAAAATTACATTGTTCAATGTTAGCAGAAGATGCTATAAAAAATGCAATAAATGATTATTATAAAAATAATTAAAATAAACATTTTAATAATATTGTATTTTAGAATCAATATCTATTTTTATTTATTTCATTAATTTTTATACCAATTAAAAATCCAATAGTATTTACAATAGGGTCTGATAATTTTCCATACCACCATTTTTTTTTTATTTTTTTATTTTTTGAAATACAAAAACCCCAATTTTTAAATATAGATGGTTCATATAATCCAATATATGTCTCAAATAATTCCCATAAAATTCCAAATATAAATGTTAATATAAAAGTATTAGGATATAAAAATCCTATTAGCATATTAAAAAATAGATGAGTTAAGCTCCATCCATCAAATGATGTTTTTTTTATTCCATTTTCTAAAGGATCATTATAATTGTTTAAATTTAAACATCTAAATCTACCATATAAAAAAATAATACTGATACATATAAAAAAGTATAAATAATAATAATTATCTTTTGGAAGATATTTTTTATAATCTATATTATTCATATATATATATGATAAATTATTTTACATTGTTCCTATAGTATTACCTAAATCAAGTTTATTATCTTCTTTTATATTTAACTTATATGAAATAGGAAATTTATATTCCATGCTACTACCAAAACGTATTAAACCCAATCGTTCGCCTTTTTTTAGTTTATCTCCTTTTTTATTAAATATAACTATTCTCTCATCATAAAAAAATTTAGGCATCCAAGAACCTAAAATACCCAAACCTGTAAAAGGTTTTTTAACTATTAAATGTAATTCTGATATTTTATTTTTATTATCTGATATTATTACAGTTTTTCTTTCTTGGTCATTTTTATATAATTTATTCTTAATATCTATTATTTTTAAATCAAATGGTGAAATTACAAAATGACGATCGATTGGTGATAGATAGGTTGTTACATAATTATTTTTTATTTTTTTTATTAAAGAAGAAGATGGAGATAAAATATCATTATCATTATTATTATTATTATTTAAATTATAATTATTTCTGAAAAAAAATAATATAAAAATTAATATTATTGTACATATTATTGTGATAATATTATATTTATAAACTAAACTTGAATATAAAATTATTAATATAAATAAAAGCATTTTACTAATATATGTAATATTATGGAATATATGTGTTTTTTTTAATTTGATATTATTAATTATTATAATTGACAATATAAAAATTATTAATAAAATTAATAATAAAAATATAAAAAGTAACATAATTTATATATATAAATTACAAATTATAAAAATATTAAAATTATATTATTTATAAATTACATAAATAATATGATTTCTCGTAATTTATTTAATTTTATAAAAAATAAAATTCCAAAAATATCAAAAACAGAACTTATTGCATTGCGTAGTGGTAATACATCTTTAGATAGAAATATATTAATAGGAAAAATAAAGTATCCAAAAATACAAAAACCAGAAAATAAATTCTGTAATAATAAGTTAAACGATTTATTAGATAATTTTGACGGTTCAATTATTTATCCAAATGATAATTCTAATTATTGGGTAGATTATTTAGCAAAAAATAAATATTTTAGTTTTTTAATAAATGAAAATTATGGAGGTATAAAATTAAGTGTAAATGAATTATCTAATATTTTAACAAAAATAGCTAGTCTTGACCCTGCATTGGGAGTAGTAACGATGGTTCCAAATTCACTTGGTCCGGGCGAATTGTTAACACATTATGGTACTGAAGAACAAAAAAATAAATATTTACCTGGTTTAGCTAATGGAAGTTATATTCCTTGTTTTGGACTTACTGGTCCAAATAATGGTTCAGATGCAACAGGTTCAATAGATGAGGGTGAGGTTGTAAAATTAGATAATAAAGTAATGATAAAAGTAAAAATAAATAAAAGATATATAACTTTAGCACCTGTAGCAAATTTGATGGGAATAGCATTTAATTTAAAAGATCCAAATAATTTATTAAATAATAAGAAAGATGGTATAACTCTTGCTCTTTTAGAAAGAGGACATGATGGATTAATACAAGAAACACACCATAATCCATTAAATGCTGGATTTCCAAATGGTACAATTAAAGGTGAATTTTATATAGATCCAAATCAAGTAATTGGTGGACCAGATAATATTGGAGAAGGTTGGAAAATGTTAATGGATTGTTTATCGGCAGGTAGAGGAATAAGTTTACCTGCTACCGCAAATGCAAGTAGTAAAGTATCTTCATTTGGAATAATTAACTATATAAAAGTAAGAACTCAATTCAATATGCCTTTATCAAAAATGGAAGCAATTCAAGAAAAAGTAAATGATATGGTTTTAAATACATGGATAATTCAATCTTCAATAGATTTAACAAATGATATTTTAGATGAAGGAAATAGTCCGGCAGTTATAAGTGCTATTATGAAACAACAAACAACAGAGAGAGGGCGTATTGTTTTAAATCATGCGATGGATATTCAAGCTGGTGGTGCAATTTGTTTAGGATATAGTAATTTTTTAGAAAAATTTTATAGAGCTGCACCTATAGGTATAACTGTTGAGGGTTCAAATACATTAACACGTTCTCTCATAATTTTTGGTCAAGGATTAAATAAATCGCATCCATATATATATCCAATTTTAGATTCTGTTTTACAAAATAAAGATGAAAATATATTAAAAGATTTTAAAAATATTTTTTCACATTCTCTCAATTTATATTTTTCAACTTTCAATTTTACAAATTTATTTCCAGGTGTACCTAAGATATTAGAAAAACAAATTTTAGATTTTGCATGTTTAACAAATTTTGTTGCATTAAAAGGTGGATTATTAAAAAGAGAACAAATGTTATCAGGTGCAATGGCTGATATTTTTAGTAATTTATATTTAGCCTTATCTGTAGAATATTATGATAATAAATATAAAGGTAGTAAATTATTAACAGATTATATTGTCAAGAAATTAATAAATGAGAATCAAAGATTAATTAATGAAGTAATTAATAATCTAGGTTATGAGAGATTTTTATTAAAACATTTAATAAATAATATAAATAATAAAGATTATAATGAAGAGAGAATAATATTTAATGAAATAATGAATAACAAAAAAATATTAGAAGAATTAAAAAAAAATATACATGTAAAAAATAATATTTTATATGATTTAGAATTGGCTGCTTCAGATAAAATAGATATTAATTCAGAGGAATATAAATCTCTCAAAAATAAAATAGTAAATGTTGGTGAGTTTGAAAATATAAAATAATTATATATATAATGAAAAAAAATAGTGTTCAAATGTATTTATTATATGCAATAATAGGAGCGATAACTGTTTCATTAATATATCATTTATCTTTACAAAAAAATTCCAAATTATGTGCATTAATACCAGCAATGCCAATATTAGGATTTTGTGGATTATATTTTATAGTTATTAATAATGGTAATATAAATGATTATTTATTAAATTTAAATAAATACGTAATAATTAGTATTATATTATTCTATCTTATATTATTTTTTAATAAATTAATAAAAAATATAATTTTATCAACAATAATATCAACAATAATTTGGGGAATAATAATATATTTTTTAATATAATTTTATTACAAATAAATATAATAAAATTATAGAATTAATTAATATAAATTAATGTATTATTTGTACATTCAGTGATATTAGATTTTATAGGAGAATATATTCCTTGAGCTGTAAATAATCCCGCAGTTATTCCAACAACAACACATGTTATTATCCATCCAAATGCTGTTTTTATTAAAATTAAATGATTAATACCTTCAATTTTTTTATTACAACTTTTATTTTCCAAGAGTCCAACTCCAACTGTTGCACCGACTTGACAGTGTGTTGTAGATAAAGGAATTTTTAATCGGCTACCAATAATAATAACAATTGCCGAACTTAATTCAATACATGTTCCTCTACTTGGTGTAATTTTACATAATTTTGTACCTATAGCATTAATAATTTTTTTACCATATAAAATTAATCCAAAAGAAATACCAATACCACCAATAGCTAGAATCCAATAGGCATCATTATCCATATCAATTTTTTTGCTAAGATTTCCATTTTCTTTATTAATCAAATAAATAGCAGCAAATGGTCCAATTGCATTAGCAACATCATTAGCTCCATGACTAAATGAATCACATATAGCAGAGAATATTTGTAAATATTTAAAAACTTCTTCTGTTCTTTCATCAAATTTTTCAGCATTTTCATGAATTTGTGTAACTCTAGTTAACTCATTTTTATTATTTGTAATATCATCTAATATAATATTAGTATCATTATTATGATTTATTTCAATTATTGTTTTTTCTGCTTTTTTTCTAATTTTTTTAACTAATGGAATAGTAATAATTGAGCCAACAGAACTAATTAAAAATGACCATCCAATTGCTTCACCTGCTTCTATTTTATGTAATCCAAGACCTTTAGCACCTTTATATATTATAAAAAAACTATTAATTAAAAGAGTAGTTCCGACTAATATTGGATAAATATAATTTAATCTTTTAGATTCATAATTATGTCGTAAAACAAATTTTCTTGTTAAACCATAAACAATCGATGAAATTATTCCTGAAAAAATAGGAGATAAAAACCAAGACATAATTATACCACCAACTCCTCCAATATAAGGAAATGTTTCAATTTGTTTAAACCAAATAACACAATCAGAACCTACTGTAGCAATAGTCATACCAATCATTCCACCAACACATGAATGTGTAGTAGAAACTGGCATTTCTAAATAACTTGCTAAAAATAACCATCCAGAAACTGATATAATAACCCACATACATCCATACATAAGAAGATATGGTTCATTTTCAAAACATTGGTAATTAGCGATTCCTTTTCTAATTGTATCAGTTACATGACTTCCCATAAGAACAGCACCACTTGTTTCAAAGACTACAGCTAATATAGATGCTTGTTTTATAGTTAAAGCTTTTGAACCAACAGATGTAGCAAATGCATTTGCAGCATCATTTGAACCAATACCCATTGAAGCAATAAAAGATGATATTCCACCTACAATTACAATCCATAAAAACATTATTATTATTATTATTATTAATATACGTTTTTATATTATTTAAATATAAATTAATTTATATGAACTACAATATTAATGGTATAAAATATTTTATGTATATATGTACAAAATATAGAGATAATAAATATTATATGTTTTTACCAGAAGAAATTAAATTTATTATTTGGGATTATATTCATTTTAAACCATATATACAATGTGTTATATGTAATAAAATTTTATTAAATATAAAAATAGATATTAGAGAAAATTTTAACACAGAAACTTTTATTCAAAATAATGGTATAATACGATGTATAAATTGTTAAAAAATAATATATAAAATTAGATTAAAAAAATCATATTATAAATATTAATAATATGATTATTAATATTTTATTAATAACTACAGGATTTTTAAATAACCCATCAATTATAAAAAATTATAATCCTTCAATTATAAAAAGCCAAAATTTTTTAAGTAAAAATCAAAATTATATTTCAGAGAGAAATAGTAAAATTGTTTCTTCATTAAGATATAAATATATTTCTTGTGATTATGATAATAATGAAAAATGTTTTGCATATTGTCCTGAAGATAATGCAGATGAATATTGTACAATAATTGCTAGAAAATCATTATTAGATAACATAAAAATATTAATGTATATATCATTTTGGTTCATTTTATCAGCAAAATACAATATTTACAATAAAAAACGTTTAATAATGTTAAATTTACCCTGGATTCAATCAGTAATTTCTCTAGGTTCAGGTTCTTTAATTGCTATATTTTTCTGGATTTCTAAAATGCGTAAACCACCAAAGCTAAATTTTAAAGAAATTAAAACATATATTCCTATTTCTTTTTTTCATACATTAGGTCATATTACTGCTGTTATATCAGTTTCTGCTGGCGCTGTATCTTTTACACAAATTGTAAAAGCTGCAGAACCTATTTTTACTTCAAGTTTTAACTGGATATTATTAGGAGATAAAATAACATTACCTGTGGGTTTATCATTAATACCAATAATTTTAGGTGTTTCATTTGCATCAATATCTGAATTATATTTTACATGGACATCATTTATAAATGCAATGTTATCAAATGTTGCATTTGCTGGTAGAAATGTATGTTCAAGATTAGCATTAGATAAACCTAAAGGTAAAAATATAACACCAGAAAATTTATTTGGAATACTAACAATTATATCTTTTATAATATCAATACCTTTGGCTATTATTTTTGAAAGTAATAAAATAGAAAAAATTTTATTAATTAAAAATGCTCCATTAATGACAATATTCAAAACTTCTTTTGAAACAGGAATGTATTTTTATTTATACAATGAAGCAGCTATGGTAGTATTAAATAATATTAATCCAGTATCACATGCAATAATAAATACATTAAAACGTATTATATTATTAATAGTTTGTGTAATATTTTTTAATACACCATTAACAAAGAATGGTATAATAGGTTCAAGTATTGCTATTTTTGGTTCATATTTATATGCAAAAGCAAAAAAAAAATAATTATAATATTTTTTTATACTATAATGAAAAATATTATAAATCTAATTGTTTTTTTTACATTGGTAATAACATTTTATTTAACATATATTTTATTATTTTCATATTCTTATAAATTATTTAAAATTAAAACTAGTTCCACACCCACATTTACTATCAATATTTGAATTTTGAAAATCAAATCTTGACCCCATAATATCTTCAATATAATCTATATTAGTTCCAATAAGCCACATAAAACTTTTATTGCATAAATAAAGATTATTATTATCAAGTTTATAAATTTCATCTAATTTGTTAGGTTTTTTATCTTCTTTTAATATTTTAAATTTGTATGAAAATCCATTACATCCACCACCTTTTAAATATAAAAATGCAGCTTTTCCATTTTCTTTTTTTATTAAATTTTGCAAAACATTTTTTGCACTTGTACTAATACTTATCATTAAATAATAATAATAATTAAATTTTAAAATATTTAATTATTATTAAAAATATTAATATCCATAAAATATGATATTAACTTATTTTTATTATAAATTATATTATAAATTATAATTAATTTATAATAATACATACATATTATTTTATAGAGTTATTTCTCTCCTAAACAAATTCTAATATTATTTAATTATTTAATTAATTTATATATTTATTATTTTTTAAATAATTTTTTATAAAACGGTATATTAGTTAAAAATGAAAATTCTCCTTGATTTTTAATATATTCTCCTCCATCTATTCTAATAATCTCTCCATTTATATAGTCAGCCTTTTTTGAAGTTAAAAATAAAGATAAATTAGCAATTTCTTCTGGTTTACACATACGTTTACTTGGATTTATATAATTATTATATGTTTTAAAAATACCAAATGGATCTAATTTTGATGCACCACCGCTATCTGCAATAGGTCCAGGTGCAATACCAACAAATCGCATATTATGTTTTGACCATTCAACCGTTAAACCTTTCATTATATTATCAACACCTGCTTTTGCAGAAGCACTTGGAATAACCAATGCAGATGAATTTTCTGAATATGTTGTAGATATATTTAAAAAAACTGCTTCTCTCTTTTTTTGTATAAAAGTTTTTCCAAAAATATGATAAATATTAAATGCACCATTTAAAACAATATCATTAATTCGTTTCCAACCATTTGGTGTTAATTCTTCAAATGGACATAGAAAATTGCCCGCAGCATTATTAATAATAATATTTGGTAAATTATTTTCTCTCACAAGATTATTTTTAACTTTTAAAATTTCATTATATTTTGATACATCTACACTATAACCTATATTTTCAATATTATTAATTTTATTTAATGTTTTATTTAAATTTTCTATTTTTTCTATATTTCTTGAGAGATTTATTATTTGTCCTTTCTCTCTTGCATATGCAATTGCAATTGCTTTACCCAATCCAGATGAGGCACCTGTAATTAAAATTTTTTTATTTGCATACATAATAATATATTATAAAAATTGATTTAAATTTAAACTAATTTTATTAGTTAATAAAATTATGATTTCATTATTAATAGCTTCAACCAGTTTATTAATTGATATTATAAATATTCCATATGATAATGGTGCGAATAAAATTGGTTCAAGAGATGCATATAAATCATTAAAAAAAGATTTAGATTTTTTACCTATATATAGTGAAAAAATTATTAATCCTAATCAACATTTAAGAAGTATTTTTGGAAAAGGATTTTATGAAATTTCCAATAGTTTGGATAGAAATCATTTTCCATTAACAATTGGAGGAGACCATAGTGTTGCAATACCTAGTATATTTGCTTCTAATGAACATTGTTTGTATAATAAAAAAAAATTAGGTGTATTATGGTTTGATGCACATGCTGATTTTAATACAATGTTAACCAGTGAAAGTTATAATATACACGGTATGCCAGTATCAATTTTATGTGGTCACGATTTATATATGTTATCATATGGTAATTCATTATTATCAAATCAATTTGCATATTATGGATTACGCGATATTGATAGTTTAGAATTTATTAGATTTCAAGAACATAATATGTTATTATTAGATAGTGAAAAACAATTAAATGAATGGATAAACAATTTCGATTATATTCATTTAAGTTTTGATATGGATTGTTTTGATCCAGATGATTTTAAAGGTGTTAATACTCAAGTTAAAAATGGACCATCATTAGAAAATATAAATATAATGTTAGATAATATTAAAAATTCAAAAAAATTAATTTCAATGGATTTAGTAGAATATAATCCAAGAATTGAAAATAATACAACAACAATAATTAATATTTTAGAAAAATTATTTTCATAAATTTATAATGTTATATATAATGAGTAGTCAAGAAGAATCGCATAGTCCTGATAATCAAGAAGAAAAACAACCAGCACCACCAGCACCAGCACCACCAGCACCAGCACCACCAGCACCAG
>Ga0163111_10002701_pt1 | contig 11330 bp, 13 predicted proteins | sample CRUFie1St18metaG_FD_109645 | JGI IMG/M metagenome (GOLD analysis project Ga0163111, IMG submission 109645) | Marine microbial communities from the Costa Rica Dome - CRUD Field 142mm St18 metaG | ecosystem: Environmental > Aquatic > Marine > Oceanic > Photic zone | place: Costa Rica: the Eastern... | reverse complement strand
GCTTAGGGGAGCGAAGATTGCGGTAGCGTTCTTGCAGTTCAGATACACTCTCGTGAATAGCAACTGGATAGTTAATCACTCTCATCTAACAATAATAACAATTTTTTGCAAGAGTTGGTATTATGCGTCAAAGGATATGAGTTGGTATTATAAAGCAAAAAGTTATCTGATAGAATCAGATAACTTTTCATTGTTTATATGGAGTTATAAACTGTGTTTGTAGTATTGTTTATGCTACAAGTAGTTTTTTAATTTCTTTCTCTAGGAGAACTTTTGGTTGTGCACCAACTAGTTTCTTTGCCAATTTTCCTTTGTGGAAGTAAAGGATGGTTGGGATTGAGACGACGCCGAATCTCATAGCAGTTGTTCCAGATGTATCTACGTTTAGTTTTCCGATTACTGCTTGCTCTTTGTATTCTTTTGCGAGTGCTTCAATGATAGGCGTAAGCATTCGGCATGGCCCACACCAAGTTGCCCAGAAATCTACTACTACTAGGTCATTTGATGCGATGAGTTCATCGAAGTTTTGATCTGTGATATCTACAGCGTGTTTTGCCATTGTCTGCGTAATTATTAAGTTTATTATAGTTGTATAACTAACTATTATCCTTTTTGTTATTCCGAGGCGAAAATAGCAATTAATCTTGATTAATCGTTAGTTTCTGGTTACAAATATAGGGAGAATTGGAGTATTCACATGTCTTTTATTTGACTCAGTTTATCAAACTTTAAGGAGTATTGCCTTGTTTGTTTATATACTCAGCCAGTTCTCATATGGCTTTATGCTCTCAATCGCCTTGGGCTGAAGCCGCAAGGCTACATTAAATCTTGTCGCTTTCAGCGACTGCTCTTGGCTATGTTTTTAGTTATTGTACAAAAAATATATACATAATTGAGGGATTGCGGTGTTTTGGGGAGGTTGTTTGTGGATATTAGTTGAAGGAGTATTCTAGGCCGAGTGTTTCGAGTTCGGCGGTGAGTTCCTTGCAGGGTTTGATGAGGGTGTTTGTGCTATGGAGGGTGACTGAGGTTGGGATTTGCCGATCAATGATGGTGAAATCGAGGAGGCACTCGCCCTTATATGTTTCGCAGAGGTCTTGTATTTGTTTGATGAGCTTTTCGTTTAGGTTGTGGCTTTCGATATGGATACGTAGCTTTTTGACCATTTTTTCGAAGAGCTCTTCGTCTATGAGTTTGATGTCTCGGATTTTGAGTTCGAAGACTGAGTCGTCTCGCCAAGATGGGAGGTACTCTCCATAGATGTATAGCATTTCGTCTGGGGTGACGATGGGGGAGAACTTGATGAAGTCGTCATTGAATAGGACGAGGTCTATGGAAGAGGTGAAGTCTTCGAGTGTGAAAGCGAGGAACTTCTTTCCTTTTCGGGTGGTTCGGATTTGGTGTTTGGTGACGATTCCTGCGACTTGGACACGGCGGTTGCAATAGTTGTCGAGTTTTGCGATTGGGCAAGTTGTGAAGTTGTCGATTTGCCACTTGTATCGGTCTAGTGGGTGTCCTGAGAGGTAGAATCCGATTACTTCCTTTTCGAAGTTGAGTTTTTGGAACTTCGTCCATTCCTTTTCTTTGTCTACGGGGATGGTTGGGGTTGTGGTGTAACCTCCATTTCCGCCAAAGGATCCAAATAGAGATACTTGGGGGGAGTGTTTTTCTTTGTAGACTTTGTTGCCGTATTGGATGGACTTTTCTAGGAGGGATGCTTCGTCCTTTTGGTTGGCTTGAAGGAAGTATCTGTATCGTTCGATTTGGAAGGTATCGAAGGCTCCTGCGTAAGATAGGGATTCGAGGACTTTTTTGTTGATGGTTCGGGGAGGCATTCGGGTCGTGAGGTCGAATAGGTCTTTGAATGGGCCTGCTTTTTCGCGTTCCTCGATAATTTTTTCGACCACTCCTTTCCCTACTCCTTTGATGGCTTCTAGTCCGAAGCGGATTTCCCCTTTTTTATTGACGGCGAATAGGCTTCGGCTCTCGTTTATGTCGGGAGGGAGTACTTGAACGTCAAGTCTTCGGGATTCTTCGATGAAGAAGGTAATTTTTTTGATGTCGTTGACATTGTGCGTAAGGACTGCGGCCATATATTCTGGGAGGTAGTGGGCCTTCATGTATGCTGTTTTGAAGGCGAGGACGGAATATGCGGCTGCGTGGGATTTGTTGAATCCGTATGATGCGAATTTCTCCATGAGGTCATATACCTCATTGGCTGTTTTTTCAGGTACCTTTCTTTCCTTTGCCCCTGCAACAAAGTTTACCCGCTCTTTGGCCATGACTTTCATCTTCTTCTTACCCATTGCTCGTCGAAGGAGGTCTGCTTGTCCGAGCGAGTATCCTCCCATTTTCTGTGCGACTTGCATGATCTGCTCTTGGTATACCATGATCCCCTGTGTGTTTTTGAGGATGGATTCGAGCATTGGGTGGGGGTACTCTAGGGGAGCTCGGCCATGCTTTCGGTCTACGAAGAGGGGGATATTGTCCATAGGTCCTGGTCTGTATAGGGCGTTCATGGCAATGAGGTCTTCTATGTCTGTGGGTCTTAGCTGGCGGAGGTATTTCCGCATCCCATCGGACTCAAACTGGAAGGTACCTATGGTGTCTCCTCTTTGGTATAGTTCGTATGTTTTGGGGTCTTCGAGGCTTATTTCATCGGGGTCTACGACGATTCCGCGGTTTTCTTTAACGAGCTTGACAGCTGTTTTGATGATGGACAGGGTTTTGAGCCCTAGGAAGTCCATTTTTAGGAGTCCGACCAATTCGGCGTGGGGGCCATCGTATTGGGTGATGATTGCGCCATCTTTTGCTCGGGCTAGGGGAGCGATATTGGATACGGCCTCTGGTGCGATGATTACGGCGCATGCGTGTACTCCTGTATGGCGGGCTGTGCCTTCGAGGGTTTTGGCGAAGCGCATCATCTTTTTGATTTGGGGATCAGTGCTTTCGAAGAGTTGTTTGAGTTCTTCGTATGTGTCGGGGTTTTTTTCTGGGTTTAGTGCCTTTTTGAAGGATATTCCTGGTTTGTCGGGGATTAGTTTTGCGATTCTGTTTACTTCTGCGAGGGGTATTTTGAGGGTTCGGCCTACGTCACGGATTGCGGTTTTGGCACCCATTGTTCCGTAGGTAATTACTTGGCTTACACTTTTTCGGCCATACTTTTCGATTACGTAATCGATTACCTCTTGTCGTCCTTCGTCATCGAAGTCGATATCGATATCTGGGGGGGATATTCGATCTGGATTTAGGAATCGCTCGAAGAGGAGGTCGTAATGGAGGGGATCGATGTCGATGATTCCGAGGATGTATGAGACGAGGCTACCTGCTGCGGATCCTCGGCCTGGGCCTACATATACGCCTCGTTTTCTGGCCTCTGTGGTGAAATCCTGTACGATAAGGAAGTAGCCTGCGTATCCTTTTTGTCTAATAATTTTGAGTTCCTCTTCGATTCGTTCGCGGATTTCGGTTGTGGCCTCATTGAATCGGGAGGGGAGTCTTTCCCATACCATTGCTTCGAGGTACTCATCCATATTTCTGTATTTGGTGGGTACATCGTATTGTGGTAGGATCATGTCTCGGGTGGTCTTGAGTTCGAATTGGCACTTATCGACGATCTCCATGGTATTTTCGAGGGATTCTGGGACGTCTTTGAAGAGCTCAGCCATTTCGTCCTTGGTCTTGAAGTAGAAGCAAGGATTTAGTCGGTTGTGGTCGTCGGTGAATCGGAAGCGGTTGGGGTCGCTGTAGTCGGAGTTTGTTTGGAGTGCGAGGAGGAGGTCGTGTGCTTCGCTGTCCTCTTTGTTTACGTAGTGGACGTCGTTTGTGGCGATGACTTTCAGGCCGTGTTTTTTGGCCATTCGAAGGAGGAATGCGTTGCATTTTTCCATGTCTCGGAGGTTATGTCGTTGGATTTCGACGTAGTAGTCTCCAGGGGCGAACATGGCGAGGTATTCTTTGAGGATTGCTTCAGCTTGTTGCTCTCCTTCGTCTATAAGTGCTCGGTTTACTTCGCTGGCTAGGCAACAGGTGGATGCGATTAGGCCTTCGGTATGTTTTTTTAGGGTTTCTCTGTCGATACGGGGTTTGTAGTAGTATCCGTCTGTGTATCCGTATGAGCAGAGTTTTACGAGGTTATGGTATCCTGCTTTGTTTTTTGCCCATATTATTTGGTGGTATCTTTTGGTTCCTTTTATTCTGTCTTTAGCGTTATTTTTTACGATGTAGAATTCGCATCCTATGATGGCTTTGATGTCGTTGTATTTGCATTCGAGTACGAATTTTGGGACTCCGTACATGTTTCCGTGGTCTGTGATTGCGACGGCTGGCATTTCGCAGACTTTTGCTTTGGCAATCATGTCTTTGATTTTTGCGGCACCGTCAAGGAGGCTGAATTCTGTATGGTTGTGGAGGTGAACGAATTGTGGCATTTATGTCTGTAAATTTTATCGAAGATACTAAATTTTGGGTGGATCTGGAAGCGGGGTAGCCCTTGACTGGTGGGTCAAGGGCATGCCGGTTGTTAAGTTGGGATTTTCATGATTGTTAATAGATGGGTTATAGTGTAGGTTATCTATGTGCTTGTAGGTTATTTTTCATGGTTGTTCATAAGGTTTTTGTTTGTTTCAATGGGAGGGTTGCTTATCCAGTACCTTACCCACCTCCCGAGGAGGGGAGACATCGCGCAGGCCTCTCCCTTTGTGTGTTTGGGAGTTTTGATACAGCTCCCGAGGAGGGGAGACTGCCCGCAGGCCTCTCCCCTGATTGGAATTTGGGTTATTGGGTTGAATCATTGGTTGTTTGAATGATTCTGGGTCGGGAGTTGTTCACTCGCTTTCTGAGTACAGCAATGGTATACTCTCTTCTTTTTGCTCTGTGTATGACTGAGCCTGTTGCTTTGTATACGTTCTTTCCTGCCTTTGCGATTGTTCTACAGAATCTCCATACTTTTGCTCTTTTCTCATAGATTTTGGAAGCGTGGCTGTTTCTTTCTCCTATGAGTAGGTTTTGCTGAAGGTTGAGTTGCTTGATCGTGTCGATTCTGTTTTTGAAGTTTTGTTTGTAGGAAGAGTGGAATCCTAGGGTTTGGAGTTGGGTTTCGAATCTTTCTACTTCTTCAATGAATATTTTCGCATTGTCTAGGAATCCTTCGATATCTTTTTTACTGATTTTTCTTTTTGTTTCAGAGAATTGGAAGTAGTCGACCTCTATTTGGTTGTTGTCTATTTCCGTGAATGATTCGAAGGCAATGAGGTAGGTTCTGAAGTGTTCTGCCTCTTCGTAGAGCTTTTTTGTGATGAGTTTTCCATCGTTTACGATTTTGTTGTAGGAAGGGAAAACCTCAAGGTCGTTAATTGCTGCGAGCATGTTGTTTAGGAACACTTGGTTGAAATTTGGGTACAGCAATTGGAAGTCGTTGATGTCTCTTTCGAGACTTTGGTGGAGAAATCTAGCGATCACGGGGATCTCATCCACTTTGCATGAAAAGCCGATTTTTGTTTTTGACATAAACTTTTTTAGTTAATTTGTTATAAGATATATTTATTAAGTGATTAGATTACGGGTTTATTTTTTGTTTTTATGGGTTGAATCGGAAGTTTCATGATGTAATTCGTCATATTTATGGTATATCTTTTCGATTTCCTCTTGCGTGGATTTGCTCCATTCATTGGGATCGATACCATCTTGTTCTAACATTTCTAGGCCTTCTTGGAACATTTGCTCGAATTCCTCATCTGTAGGTAAATCGTCTGGCCATGGTGGTCCGATACAATCGATAATGGATTGTGTTTGTTCCTTGCCATATGGATGTGGCGTTAGTTCGAAGATTTCCTGCGGATCTTTGAGTCTTTTTTTATGTTTTCTCTTTTCAGCCATTTTATATTGGTATTGCATTATGCGAATTATTTATAGTAGTTAGGCGTTAGTCCAAGGGCTTGTATCATTCTTTTGAGTTGGACTTTTGCCCTATATTTTATTTGAGTGACTTGCTTGGATGTCAATTGTAGTTTTTGTGCAATATCATCGTTTTTAAATCCTTGTAATTCTAATAGCGTCACTTCTTTATAGTTGGGTAAATTTAGTTTCTGTATACACTTTTTGACTATTTCTATATCGTATTCGATTTCCGCCTTTGGGTGTACTGCGTGCTCTTGTGAATATTTGAGGGTATCTAATGCTGTGTGTTGTACCTCTGGGGCTTTGCTTCTTCCTTTTTCATTCTTTGTGAATGTCCAGATGCTGTTTCTAAGCCAGCGATATAGTCGTTTGGGAGGAAGTGAGAGCGTTTTTCGAAATATTTCTTTGGCGATTGGGCTATCTGCTTGCATTTGTCGTATGCAGAAAAGGAACCAATCATTGAGCATACTAGCGGCTGTGTCTGAATCTCTTACGATTGCGTAGGTAATAGGGCCATATTTTCTTTTAATGAACTGGTGTAGTTTTTCAATTTGGGGTTTTTCCCCTTTGAGAGTCATTGTTACAAATATTTTCCATTGCCTCGAGTGATAGTCATCTAGTGCTTGTGTTTTCATTTCTGTTTTTCGTTTATGTTAGTAATTTAAAAATTAACATGCCTACATATATATATAGGAAAAAACAGGGCATTTATCTCTCACAGCTGATATGTTTTTTTGATTTTTTCTTAATTTTTTTGTTGAGAGGTGTTTTTAGTGGGTTTTTAGGCTGATTTTGGGTGTTTGGAAGGGGAAAAATGATTTATGATTCGATTTGTCGTAGTATTTGTGGGTGATGGGTAGCTGTGGATGGCTTGTATATAGCTGTTGGTGAGTTTCGCTGGCGATTGATTCAATTTGTCGTAGTATTTTTCACTTAGGGGGTACTGTGGATGCCGATTTTGCATCTGTGGATGGGAACTTTTGTGATCTGATTGGGAATTTGGTGTCTGTGAATGACTTGTATAGGGCTTTGATTGAGAACTTGGTATGTGTTATTGAGATGTGTAAGGCTTTGAATCCGCTATTTGGTTATGTTGATGTGAAAAATGCGATTTATGGTTCGATTTGTCGTAGTATTTATGGGAAATGGGTAGCTGTGAATGGGTTGTGTATAGCTGTGGATGGGTTTCGCTGGTGATTGGTTCGATTTGTCGTAGTATTTATGGGGAATGGGTAGCTGTGGATGGGTTTTGTATAGCTGTGGATGGGTTTCGCTGGCGATTGATTCGATTTATCGTAGTGTTTGTGGGGAATGGGTAGCTGTGAATGGGTTGTGTATAGCTGTGGATGGGTTTCGCTGGCGATTGATTCAACTTGTCGTAGTGTTTGTGGGGAATAGCTAGCTGTGGATGGGTTGTGTATAGTTGTTGGTGGGGATTGTAGCGATTTTGTTGGGGACTTGCGATATTCGGTTGTTTTATTGGCTTATAAATATTGTTTATATGAGAATTGTTGTGTCGGTTTTTATGGTTGGGGGGCTTGCTTTGCTTTTGTTGGTGATGGGTTCTTGCGGTCGAGAGGGGCGTAAGGGTTTGATGAAGGGGAGTGTGAATGAGGTGGAGATTGTGTCTGAGGATGGATTTGGTGGGCGGTCTTATAATGGGATTGATTCTGCGTTGAAGGTGGGGGAGTATGTGCGTGCGGTCTTTGAAGATAGGGATGCGAATTTGTGGTTTGGGACGCTGGTGAGGGGAGCTGGTCGATATGATGGGGATTCGCTTGTTTATTTTACGGAGGCGGATGGTTTGGCTGGCAGTCAGGTGAATGGGATTGCAGAGGATTTGAATGGGAATCTTTGGTTTGCGACGAATGGAGGGGTTTCGCGGTATGATGGGGAGGTGTTTCAGAATTTTGGGTTAGAGGAGGGATTGAATCGTGTGGATACATGGTGTGTAAGGGTGGATAGTAGGGGAGTGGTGTGGGTTGGGACTGTGGGTGGAGCTTTTCGGTATGATGGGGAGCGTTTTGAGGCTTTTGAATTGCCTGCTTCTCGGGTTGTTGATCCGACTTATAAGATTTCGAAGGATTTGGTTTGGTGTATATTTGAAGATCAGAAGGGAGGTCTTTGGTTTGGTACGGATGGATCGGGGGCGTATCGGTATGATGGAGAGGGGTTTGTGCATTTTACGCGTGAGGATGGACTTTGTTCTAATGATGTGAGGAGTATCGTGGAGGATGGGGGTGGGGATATGTGGTTTGCTTCAATACAGACGCGGGTTCCTGAGGCGGATAATCCTTATTCGTTTGTGGATTCGAAGGATGGGGGGCTGAGTCGGTATGATGGGAAGGATTTTGTTCAGTTTGCGGATGTGGAGGGGCTTAGTGGGGTTGATGTTGGGCCTCTTTATCGGGATGGTTCTGGGACTTTGTGGATTGCTTCGGTGCATTATGGGGTTTTTCGGTATGATGGGACAGGGTTTTCCCTTTTTTCGGAAGATGGAGGATTGACGATTAATTGTATTCAGTCGATGTGTGAAGGCCGAGATGGGCGGTTTTGGTTTGGGTTTTCTGGGGGACTTTTTCGGTATGATGGGATTCGGTTTGTGCATGTGGGGCGGGATGGCCCTTGGGAGTGATGCTACATTATTAGAGAGATAAATGGATATTATAGACTATATGTTTGATAGATGGTGTTGGGGTTTCGTTGTTTTGTTTGTCTATACTTTCTTAGGGGATTCTCGTCTTTTTAGGAACAAGGGGATTGCTCCTTTGTATATGTTTTATTTTTTAAGCGGGTTTATCTATGAAAGTATTTAACATTCTGTTTGTTGGTTTATTTTTGTTTATGGGTTTTGATGCAGTTGCTCAATCGGAGGATAGTAAGTCGGAGATTGAGCAGATTACGGCGACTTTGATGGACTATATTGAGGGGACTGCGAATGGGGAACCTGATCGGTTGCGACGGGCGTTTCATCCTGATTTTAAGTTGTATACGGTGACGAAGGAGGATAGTTTGCGGATTCGATCGGGGGAGAAGTATGTTTCTAATGTTAAGGAGGGGCAGAAGGCGAATCGGGTTGGGCGCATTATTTCGATTGATTATGAGAAGGATGCTGCTATGGCAAAGGCTGAGATTGTGGTTCCTGGTTGGCGTATTTTTACGGATTATTTTTTGTTGTTGAAGTATGAGGGTTCGTGGAAGATTGTTCAGAAGAGTTACACTTGGCGGCCTTTTCCGAAAACTGATCCTGCACCTAAAGGGGATGGTAAGAAGAAGAAGGGAAAGAAGGGTAAGTAGGGCGGGATTTGTTTTTTATTTAGTTGAAGAATTGTTATTGATATGGCTCTGTTTCCCTTTGGGAGGCGGAGCTTTTGAATTTTGTGTTATTTATTATGTCGTTTACCTCTTTTGTAAAGAGTAACTATATGAAGGGTGAAGGAATACATGTAAAATGATACATCTGTCATGAAAACAAAACAATATCGATTCTTATTATTGCTCCTTTTATGGGGGCTGATGGTATTTGAGGGTTTACAGGCGCAAACTCAAGTGGGGAATGCAATTGTGGGGGTTGGTTCTAATGATCGTTTGGGCTCGGAGGTGGCTTTGTCTGCTGATGGTAATATTATGGTAGTGAGTGCAGTAAGGGCGATGAATACTATGGGAGTTGTAGGGATATATGAATATGTGGGAACGGATTGGGTGCAGTTAGGAGGGGATATTGTGGGAGAAGCCATGGGAGATGAATCGGGAAGTTCCTTGGATATATCGGATGATGGTATGCGGGTGGCGATAGGTGCACCGCTTAATGATGGGAATGGGGCGAATGCTGGGCATGTTCGGATATATGGGTATGATGGGATGAGTTGGGTACAATTGGGGAGTGATATAGATGGAGAAAGTGCGGGAGATGTGTCGGGTTTTTCTGTGTCTTTGTCGGGTGATGGTGCGCGTGTGGCGATTGGTGCGACGCTTAATTCGGATGCTGGGAGCAATGCTGGGCATGTGAGGGTATTTGAATATGATGGTACTGAATGGGAACAGCTAGGGGCTGATATTGATGGGACGTCGGGGAATTCATTTACGGGTTCTGAGGTGGCTCTTTCCTCTGATGGGGATATTGTATTGGTAAGTGCTCCTGCTTATAATGATAATAGAGGGGCGGTTCGTGTTTATGAGTATGCATCGGGGACATGGTTCCAGAAAGGATTGGCGATAGAAGGAATAAATGAGGGAGAAAGTGTAGGTATTAGGGCTGTGCTTTCGGGAGATGGGAGTCGTTTTGCTTTGCATAGAAGAGGTGAGGATAGTGTAAGCTCGAATCTTGTACAAGTTTATGCGTTTGATGGTGCGGTTTGGGTGCAATTGGGGGAGAATATATTGGCAGCTGATGAATTTGAGGGGTTTGGGTCGGATATAGCTTTGTCGGCTAGTGGTAAGCGTGTGGTGATTGGGGCAGAGTTGAGTAGTGAGGCTGATGATGATGCGGGTAAAATGCAGGTATATGAATATGAGAATGGGGTTTGGGGACAGGTAGGAGCTAATATTTTGGGGCCTATTCGGTATGCTAGTTTGGGGGTTGCTGTGGCGATTGATAGGAGTGGAAACCGAGTGGCTGGTGGTGCTCCCTTTTATGGATTGAATGGGGAAACTGCTGGTTGGGCTGGGGTATATGAGTTGGGTTACCCTACTTCTATTGGTTCTAGCTTAGAAGAGGGAGAGTCTATCCGTTTGTATCCGAATCCTACGGCTGATGCGCTGTTTGTGGAGGGAGGAGAGGGGTTGTATTATGAGGTATTGGATGGGGTAGGGCGGCTATTGCAGAAGGGGCAATTGGATGGTGGGGCTATTCGGCTTGGTTTGCTTCCTCGTGGGATGTATTGTATTCGGTTGGGTGATGATGGGGGGAGTTTGGCGAGGTGGGTGATGCGGTATTGAGGGGGCGTTTATGAGACTTCTATTTCTTTGACGAATCTTTTTTCAAAGCCTGCGAATATGATAACCCATGCTTTTAGGTCTGCTATATTCTTGATATTAGGGTGTTGGAGATAAGATTTTAGTTGTTCTTCTGCTTGTTGGGCTACTTCTGGAAGTTTGTGCGCTTGGCTGGTTTTTATGTATTTCAGTTCGAAGATAAATTGATGAATTTCTGGGTATAGGGGCTTTCTGATAAGGACTATGTCGGCATGTCGTTTGCCAAGAGTGTATTCACTGTGTATGGTGTATGTTTCTGCGTGGAGAAGTATGGAGAGTAGGGTAATTTTTATGTGTTTTTCATCGAATTGTTGAGCGTCTCTGTTTACGAGTAATGCTAGGAGTTCTTGCATTGCCTGTGCTAAAACAGGAATATTATTTTCTAATGCGATTTGTCGGAAGAGGTCTTGAAAGTCGAATTTTCCTGAAGGGATTTGGGCTTCTTGAAGGAGCTTTTC
>Ga0163111_10002700_pt1 | contig 11336 bp, 10 predicted proteins | sample CRUFie1St18metaG_FD_109645 | JGI IMG/M metagenome (GOLD analysis project Ga0163111, IMG submission 109645) | Marine microbial communities from the Costa Rica Dome - CRUD Field 142mm St18 metaG | ecosystem: Environmental > Aquatic > Marine > Oceanic > Photic zone | place: Costa Rica: the Eastern... | reverse complement strand
CTGGGAAAATTGGAATGTTAATAGGCATGCAATCAATTGACTATCGTTCAATGATGATTTCCAATTTGCCTGCAGATGATACTTCCAATCCATGGGATTCCGATGGGCCAGTTCTGACTACGTATGTAGTGGTAACAGAGCCAGGAGAACACGGTGCTGAAGTGATTGGAGATGTTCAAGAAAAGGTTTCCGAATGGGCAGAAGATCTTGCGTCTCAAGCCAAATCTGAAACTGGTGATTCAGAAATTTCGGTATTCTCATTTTCACAACTTGCAACTGGTCAAAACGCAAATTTGGGTAAAGAATTGGGGATTCTAAATTCTCTATGTTTGCTGCTGCTAGGTTTTATCTTATGGACAAAGTTCCGCAGTAAGAGAGATACTGCGAATGTCCTAGTTTTGACTGTATTTGCAATCTTAGCGACTTATGGAATGGCCGGATTACTAACTCTAATCGGCGTGAAGATGGTGTTTAATGCAGCGATGAACTCCATTCCAATTCTGTTGTTAGCAATCGGTGTTGACTATGGTTTGCACGTGGTTGCTAGAATCAGGGAAGAATTACAGGATCAAGAGAAGGCTGACCCACAGGGAAGAGAAACTCTGAGAGATTTCTCAATCGAGGCTCGCAGACTTGCTATTCGTAAAGGAACAATTCTGACCTCTGCTGCGTTGATGGTTGCTATCTTTACTGATATGGTTGGTTTCCTTTCATTCCGCTTTTCCTCACAGCAATTCTTGGTATCTTTCGGTACAGTCATCGCAATTGGATTATTCTTCATCTATCTGCTGAGTATCACTGCATTACCTGCATTAATGATGATTATTCCACCAAAGAAGCTACCTTTGGAAAAATCTGGTAAAAATGAGATTGGACCTGTGTCTTCTTGGATTGGTTCATTGGTCAATGTGCCACAAAAAGTGATACTTGTTACAATATTGATTTCTGTCCCGATGTTCCTTGGATTCCAACAATTAGAGGTTGGTTTTGATACCAGAGATAACTTCGATGAATCTGTTCCGGTTGTACAAGATTTCTTACTGATTGCAGATGAATTCCAGAGCAGCCCCTCGCCATTATATGCTGTTTTAGATGGCGATGTTATATCACAAGAAGGTAGGGCTCTGTATGATAGCGTTGTTATGGAGTTATCAGATAATCCGAAAACGACGGGATTGCCAATTGGAATATGGTCTGTCCTTGAAGAGTCTCGCACAGCAAATAGCGAACTTGACGCCTTGATGAGTGGTTTGAGTGACGATGAATCATCTTGGGTGGCTCTCGAGTCTTGGTTGCTTACAGAAGATGGAAGAAATATATCCTCTGGCAATTTGAATTCCGATGCTTCGCAAACAGTAATCTCATTCCAAGCAGCGACTCTGGATTGGCAAGCAACCGCTGATTTCGAGTCAGAACTTTCTGCAAACCTTGCAGATATTGCAGATGACAGTGATGGAGATTTCATCGTTCAATTATCTGGGCGTTCACTAATTCTAGCACAAGTAACTGCAGATGTTGCTGACTCAGCAGTCATCTCAACAGGTACGGTTGCAGCGGTAATTTTACTGATGCTGATTGGAATAAATACTGTGAGGCAGAAGGATGTAGTCCGTGGTGCAGCAAGAGGTTTCGTAACTTGGATTCCATTGATGGTCGTCGTAATTTGGGTGTATGGCATCATGGGTCTTACCGGATATCAATTGAATTCGCAAACAGTAACGATTGGTGCACTTACTCTCGGTTTGGGCGTTGACTACGCAGTCCACCTGACAACTAGGCTGGAGGAAGAAGTTGAGCATGCGCCGAGTGCAGATCCGGTAATTTGGTCGACCAAGTCAGTAGCAACTACAGGTCGAGCTATGTTTGGGGCAGCATTAACCACTGCCGGTGGTTTCTCAGTTCTGAATTTCTCTTCACTAGTGCCTTTGCAATTATTTGGACAGGTATTCGTAGTAGCCATTATCCTTGCATTGGTAACCAGTCTGTTTGTACTTCCAGCATTATACACTCCTTTCCTCATGCAAGATGCTCAAAAGTATCTTGCAAATACTGAGAGTGAATAATCAGACTGCGCGGTCTTCTAGTAATTCAAGCGGGATTATTTCAAGCGCTTTGATATTAGTTGCTTCTAAATCGACAGGACATGCTTGTCCGTGGTTCAAAGCGTCTAACCATGTACGTGCGCACACACACCAGGAATCGCCAGGCTTCAGTCCAGGGAAATTGAAATGCGGAGCCGGCGTCATCAAATCATTGCCTTTTGATTTTGCAAACTGCAGGAACTCTTCTGTAACAATACAGCACACAGTGTGAGAGCCTCTATCCATTTCATCGGTATTGCAGTGACCGTCGCGATACCAGCCTGTAAGAGGCTTACAGGAACATTCTCCTATGTCTTGACCTAACACATTCTTCTGAGCGCCCATGGTAAGTTGTCAATAAGATTCTACTTGAAATTATGTATGATTTCACTCATCATCCTCAGTACGCCGATTACTGCTGAGTGATTTCTTTAACAAGAACTCAATATGTGAATTGAGTGACCTAAATTCATCATCAGCCCAGCGTTTTAGGGCTTCATGAATCTTAGGATCTAACCGTAGTAAAATCTTCTTTTTATCCATTTTAATCCCATCATCTTGGCATAAAGAAAGTATTGGCAAATATTCCTACTGCCATAAATGTGTACAAAATCATGCAAAACCAGAATGTTTTGGGGGCAAATTCTCTTGTTACCCATCCTTTGCCCTTCGCATGTACACCTTGATGTACCCAGCAATAACCGACATATAGTAACATCAATGATGCGACCGCTGAAGTGATTAATAGTCGAATTTCCATCTAATCACCTATAGTCCGCCTTGAGGGGGTTTTCCGAAGTCAGGTTGTGACATATGAGTGACTGATTTGTTTACAGCTTGCGGAGCAATCAATTGATTGTCCGCAGGTGGGGTGAACATCATTTGCTGCATCTTATCATCTTTCATTGTAAGCGCCATAATCAAACCAATAATTAGGAAAATTATACCACAGCAAAATCCTCCAAAGCCTCCAATGAATCCAAAGAATATAGCGCCGATTTCATCAATGATTTCTTCAGCTAACTTGTCATCATAGGTTACCCATACAGGTACATTAGATTCGAAAGTAAGATTGCCCGAATAGCAGGCCAAACACGCCCTTCCAACCTTTACTAGTCCGTCACTTTCTCTGTCCAGAACTTTGTTTAGAGAATTAGAGTCACAATTGCTGACATTGCCGTACGCCTCATAATTTCCTTCGTAATAGAAATCTCCGTTTAATCCTTCATCCCAATCAGTGTTGACTTCTGGTGTAGATAGAACATTTATTGTCGTTGATTCACAGATGTCCCATTCCCCATTTTCATTCGCATCTTCGTAGACTCCCTTGACCCAGAATGTTACGCCTAGGTCTCCATAATCGTCTGTATCCTCGATTACAATTGTTCCATTTGTTACATTTTCAAGTTCGTATTTGGCAAATTCGTCTTCAATTTCTGAAACACTATCGATTCCTACTGCAAAGCCAATTATTCCAATCAGAGTTAGTACTGCTCCTATTGCAAGAACAACTTTTGGTGCTGTTTTCATTGTAACCAACCTCACTGGTACAATGTTCCTGTGTTGACTACAGGGGTAGTGTCGGTTTCTGAACACAGGACAACTAGCAAGTTGCTGACCATGGTTGCCTTCTTGTCTTCATCAAGTTCAATGATGCCCTTTGTGCTCAATTGTTGCAGTGCAAGTTCGACCATTCCTACCGCACCGTCGACAATCTCGCGACGTGCTGCAACGACTGCGCTAGCTTGCTGGCGGCGTAGCATTGCTTGTGCGATTTCAGTAGAATATGCAAGGTAAGAGATTCTAGCCTCCAATACTTGGATACCGGCTCTTGCAAGGCGAGCCTCAACAGATTGTTGCAATTGCTTTGCGATTTCATCTTGATGACTAGAGAGCGTGATTCCTCCGATATCCTTCTCTTCAATAGCATCGTAAGGGTACTTTGTAGCCATTTCACGCAGGGCGGCTTCGCTTTGAATCTGGACATAATGCCCGTAGTTCTCTACTTCGAACATTGCTTCTGCAGCATCATATACTCTCCAAACAACAACTGCTGCAATGTCGATTGGGTTTGCGTTAACATCGTTAACTTTCAACTTACTAGATTCGAAGTTGTTGATCTTGAATGATATCTTTGACTTACTGTATAATGGGTTAATGAAGAATCTGAATCCTTCAGTCTTCAATGTTGAAACGTATTTTCCAAAGAACTGAGTTACTACTGCTTCATTTGGATTTACAATCACGTAAGAGTTCCACATCAGCAACCATATTGGGCCAGTGATAATTAACAAAAGTGCGCCTGGTCCAGTGGCCAATAATCCTAGATTGAATACACTCAGAGTTAAGTGAAGGAATAATCCTACGAATCCATTGATGGATTTGGCTTCTTTGTCTTTGAATTGGGGCTCAGTTTGTGGCATCACTGCTTGAGACGGGATGCTAACGATTGCGGGCTGCATGTGTCTATCCAACACAGGCTCGTATTTCATGATATCTAAGTGATATCACTATGCAATCACAATTCAGCTGGTTGTGGTTCTTCATTGGGTTCCTCGAGTTCTTCCTCGACTTCACCAGTGAAATCAGTAGATTCAGGTTCATCTCCCCACTTCGAACTTGAAGATTCCCTACTATCGCCTTTGAAAATTAATGCTGCACCGATAAGAAGGGAGGTTAATCCTCCAATCCATAGGCTAAGAGCGACATAGTCAGACCAATGGTCGAAGTTGGTAAAGAATGCAAAGAAGTCCTGATTTGTAACAATCTGAGACTCCATCGATTCGGCAGTTTCATCGTCTAGTTCAGCCGATGTTTTGATGACGAATACTTCCTGCAAATCAGACATTTCAGGTGGTGTCTTTTGGTCAGTGATATTTCTAGAATCTAGCCAGAAAGTCGATTCGGATTGGCCACCAATTATTGCCCCACTTAGTTGTTCGACTTTTATTTCAACATCGCTGCCAAAGTATACTGGTAGGGCGCCAGGAATGGCATCAAGGAGTTCTCCACTATTGAGTAACTTAGCTTGGATAGGGCGTGTTAGTGGATCCATTGACGCAGTACATACATCAACAGGAATTCCTTTCAGAGTGCTCTCTTTTTTGCATTTTACATCTGCAGTTCCGTAACCAGATAGGTCGATCAAATCACTATCTCCAGTGATGAATCCACCAGTAGTTTCACTTTGTAATTCAGAGGTAATCAATCCGTAGGTTGCGCTTTCCTTGGACTTGTTTCTCCAACTAACATATTCGCTGTCTCCAACCTGAACAGTCTCACCCTTGTCACAAGAATCTACCTCGCCTGTGCAAATTGTGATCTTTGCAGGGTCCCCTGTGGATATTCCTCCGTCAACATATGCTGCAGAACCAAAGAATGTTTCATTCGCTTCAAGGCTAGTCCAGCCCGCAGTCATGTTTTCAGAATCACCTGTTGCTAAGTATGCATTCACAGGGTCGTGCCAACCTAACAACCAGTTGTCAACAGATTGAGTGAGGTATTTGCTCGTTCCAAATGAATCGATTAGGAAATCTGGTACGAAATTCTTGAACACTACTTCCATCATTAGCAACTTTGCTGCACCCGCAGCTTCTGCATCGATACCGTAAATCTCAGCAACGGTTTCATTTGTCCATTCTCTGGCTTCTGTCCTTTCTTCTGTTGAATAATTGATAGGCAAAGTTTTGCCGCTTAACTCACCATAAAGGAACATACTTGCTCCCTTTGCTGTAGCTAGACCCCACTCTCCGTACAACATCTCAGCGCTCTGCTCTTGTGTGAGGTTGATTGGGTCACCTTCAGGGAAACCGTAAGTTCCAGTACCCCACATTCCTCCGATATTCAAAGAGTATTCCATGTATTCATTATCGATTGGATTTACTGAACCGAATGTTTGGTTGACAAATTGAGATGCGGACATGTACCCCTCTCCACCAACTAGAATTAGTGGCAGAGTTGCAATATTGTTCATCCAATCGCTACAAAAATCTTTCAAAACCTGATGTTGATTTCCAGTTATTCCATATGTGTCAATCGCAGTATTTTTGTCCATATCAAGGAACTCGGACAATCCAAATGAAGTTCCAGATTCACTAACTGCTAAAATTCCCATTGGTTCGTCTGAATTGTCACCCATCGTTAGTACGTCTGAAGCAACATCATCAGCCATTTCGATACCAAATAGGCGTTCTACTCTTACCGATAGGTTGACTCCATCTTCTGAATAGTCAGTTAGGTAATCATCGTTTCCTGCTCCATAGTCAAGCATCAGTTTACCCATTCCACCATATAGTGTCCAATCTCTTGCTAAAGTGATATTCAGATCGGTAGGATGTGCGAAATTCCACAATTCTGCACGCTCGAGTGTGACAGATTCTTCAGGATTCTCTTGGATGAATTCTAATGACTCAGGCTCACCCATTGCAGCGTAAACCAGAGGGCCCATGTAATTGACAAGGGATAGGTTCTCTCCGTCAGGTCCTACTGCTTCATAGAATGCATAATCTAGATTCAAGGTGGAAACGAAGCTGCTGGATTCATTATCGATGATTCCGTTTCCATTCAAGTCCCCAATTCGAGCTCCTGTTTCGTTGAAACCTCCCCACTCTTCATCTGGCTCTAGAATGCCATCTCCGTCGTCATTCCAAACTCCATCAACCCAGCGAGGGTCAACTCCACCTTCGCTAAGGTATGTCTTGGTGTCATCATCCAGGAACGCATCTCCATACGCATCATTGAATGCATCAAACATCCCCTCGAGGAAATAAGATTCAGCTGAATTATGCATCTCAGTATCGATGATGTAGATCTCACCTGGGCCTTCAACAGCGACCAGATTTGCCATATGTTCGTACTGGATTTCATCCGCAACAGCCTGGGCTGCAGTTACTTGTTTCAAGTGAATTCCAATAACGCCAGAAACGAACCCAGTTTTTGTTATGTCCATCACTGCATTAATCGCAGTCCCGGTAGCTCCTACTACCTGTGGATTAAACGCAATATTGAGTTGGCTAACATCAGTTGTGCATGGGACCAAGGTGTCTTCAGAACACGAATATGCGGTCAACTGTTTGTATGTTAGTAGTCCGTTTTTGATGTCGTAATTATCGACTTCTCGCTTGAGTGTAACGTCATAAGTTACCGGGCCAATTCTTTCATACATTGGTTCAGCATTATTCATCATCACATCATCAACATTGGTGATATGCCATGCAAAGAAATCCCTTTGTGAGGTTGATTCTGACCAGTCATCACTTACTTCGGTACAAAGAGTGTTTTCACATATATCGTCCTTTACTTTCATCGCAACTGCTTCTTCAACAGCAGCAGGAACTTCACCGGTTGCATAAGATGCCAAAGCCAAGTTTAGAGAAACTAAAACGAGGCCGGTGGCGACTAAGATACCATTCAGAGGATTAAGACCCATGCCCCTCGACATGGAACTCCAGCATTGAACCTTGCGCAGAAATATGCGTCCTAGAGTTACTCTGTGCCTGAAATGCTGCCATCGGCTTCTAAACGGTATAGTCTAACGGTACTAGTTGCCCCTCGCATCGCTAACGGAGAGCCTGAAATGGCAACAATCCTGTCTCCAGATTTGATAGTGCCATCTTCGGCAATCACTCGAATTGCGTTCTGCATTGTTTGAGATCCCCTCTCGTGTTCTTTAACAATTATCGATTTCACGCCCGGGAGTAAATTCATTCTTCGTGCTGCTCTAATGCGGTCAGTTACTGCTGTTACTACAACATCAGGTCTGTATCCGGTTACAAGTCGTGGGGCATTTCCATGTTGGGTTGCGACAATGATGTGTTTTGCACTAGATGCTTTAGCTAGTTCAACACCTGCATGTGCAACCGCTCTTGTTGAACGGAATTTGGACAAAACTCCTGGAGTTCCTCCCGAAGAGGCCAGGCCTTCTTCAGTTGCAGTTGCGATCCTAACCATCGTTTCTACTGCCGCAACAGGATGGTTCCCAGATGCTGTTTCTCCTGATAACATCACAGCGGTACCTCCGTGTCTAATCGCGGTCGAAACATCACTTACTTCTGCCCGAGTAGGTCTAGGATTGAGCGTCATTGATTCGAGCATTTGAGTGGCAACAATTACTACCATCCCTCGCATTAATCCTGCATCGATGATTTTCTGTTGAGCTAAGGGGACCCTTTCTAGTGGTATCTCCACACCTAAATCTCCACGAGCAACCATCACTCCATCTGCTACATCAAGTATTGAGTGAAGATTCTGTAGAGCAGCAGGGTGTTCGATTTTAGCAATTATTGGTGTGTGCAATCCGGCTGCCTTGACTGCGTCTTTCGCGGGGCGCAAATCTTCAGCACTGCGTACGTAAGATACAGCAATCCAATCTGCTCCTGACCTCAGAGCATGATCCAGAGCCAATCTGTCTTTCTCGCCAATGGCCGGTAGATCGATTGTATTCCCTGGCAAATTGATTCCTTTCCGACTGGTGATAGGGCCTCCATCTTCTACAAGGCAATCAATGAATGAGCCATTCTCCCCACCTGTCTTTACAACTGATAATCTGATCAATCCATCAGCCACTAGGACTGAATCACCCGGTTTTAGGTCCGAAGACAATCCCTCATATTCAACAGGAATTTCATCTCCTTCGTGCTCTAGTTTACCACAAAGTAATCTTACAGTGTCGCCATTATTCAGTAATTTAACTCCATTGAATTCGCCTAGGCGAAGCTTGGGGCCAGGTAAATCTGCCAATATACATGTCTTACGTTGTTCGTTTTCCATCGAACGGATTCTTTCATACAACTCAGTCTTTTGCTCAGGTTCACCGTGCGAATAGTTCAAGCGAAATACATCGGCACCTGCATCAAAAACAGACTGTAAGGTTGTAGGGTCCCAAGTAGATGGGCCGATTGTGGCCACTACCCTTGTCCTTCTCATATGTGAATCTCGAGGCTTCAAGTCCTAAAGGACTCCCTATGTATATTATTGAAATCACCGGATTCCGGTGCCATATGCTAGGAATTCGAGGGTTCCCATTTTGTTTTGCTGGCCGCCCTTTACCTTGTTCATAACCATGGATGTTTCAACTCTCACATTGATAATTTCACTCCACCCTTCTCCGATTGCTTGCTCTCTCAAGCGTTGCATGACTTCGGCTCTTCCATAAGCTAGAACCTTGTCAAAGGATTGAATTTGTCCGCCGAAGATTGCTTTAATTCCTCCCAGGAATAGTTGCCACCATGATGGCGAAACCGTGATGTTGGTCATCACTAAACCACATTGTGATATATTGTCTAGATTTATTGGCGTGGATAAAGTATGGATGTTGTCGCCTCCAACCATTCCTGCTACCTTTTGCTCTCTAGCGAGTAATTTTTTCTGGCGACCAGATTCATGAATCCATCCAAAAAGCATGGAGTAAATGAACGCTAGAGGGAAGAATAGAACGAATACTGCAATTATTACATAAACAATCAGTAAACCAACTGATTCTGAAGTAAAGTCGTACATGAGATCACTCTTGTTCAATAGTGACAGCAGTTCCATATGCGAACAATTCTGCGGCACCACCGGCTACACTGCTAGTTGCAAATCTGACATTTACAACTGCATTAGCGCCTCGTTGCGCAGCATCCATCATCATTCGACCTAGGGCCTCCGTACGTGCTTCCATTAGAAGTTCTGTGTAAGCCTTTAACTCTCCACCCACAATGTTTTTCAGACCTGCAAGGATATCCTTTCCGATGTGCTTGGCCCTTACTGTAGAGCCAGTTGCAACTCCTAGCGACTTAGTAATCTTGAAACCGGGGATGGTTTCAGTGTTGGATGTCATTATCTCCATGGTTAACTGTTTCAACAGATGGTGTATCAACTTTTACATGGAAACCGCTATCGGGTACGTCGTTTAGATTGTGATACATGTTGTGCAAAACAATAGCTAATGCGATGTATAATATTCCACACATGCTAGATGTAAAAATAGAAGTTTTGGCAATCCACGCATAATCTCCTCCTCCGGGTACGCTTTCCATAAAATTAGCAACAATTTCTGATGATATGTATGCCTTCCAAACTTCTCCAATAACCGAAATCGCTCCAAATGCTAGTCCGAAATGCAACATTTTTTGGTTTTGCGTCCAAAACATAGCGATTGTTGGAACGCCGATTAGGATTGTTAGTACAGCAAAAATCTGGGAAATCTCAGTAACATAAGATTCCTCCAAATCATCCATCATTTCCATGTAACTCTGGTAATCTTCCCACTCTCTCAAAGAATTGTTGTAATTTCTTTGCTCCTCTTCGGTTCCATTTGCAGGATACTCTCCTGGGTCTTTCGGGTTATCTTCGAACGTGTAATGGTTGATTCCATTGATTCCAAAAATTTCGAGATAGAAGAAGTTGGCTACAGTTGCTAATAGCATGAATCCTAGAAATATTGCAAACGCTCTTGCCCACCAGGGGCTGTGGTCATTTATTGAATTCATATCCATGCTGATCACAAAATAGGTTGATTCCTTAACCACTCTAAATCAGAGATGTAGAGCTGTCTGATGTCATCAAGCCCAAGTACTAGCATTGCTAATCTCTCTAACCCCATCCCCCAGGCACATACTGGGTCTTTGATGCCCAGCGGTTCTGTAACTTCTGGCCTGAAGATTCCAGCTCCACCGAGTTCGAGCCACTTCCCTCGCCACTTTACCTCGACTTCTAGTGAAGGTTCTGTGTATGGGAAGTATGCAGGACGGACTCTGACTTCTGGATATCCCATTTTTTCGTAGAATGTTTTCAATGTAGTAACCAGCATCCCTAGATTGGCTCCTGGCTCCATTATGATTCCTTCAATTTGATGGAATTCGGGAAGATGGGTTTTGTCAATACTTTCCTTCCTGAATACACGGTCAATTGCGAAAACTCGACACGGTTCTTCAGGATTATTTGCAAGATATTGTATCGTATTTACTGTGGTGTGGGTTCTGAGTAACCCTTTTTGCGATATTTCAGGGTCAAACTCGCCACCCCATCCAGTTGATTCGGTATCTCCTCCGTGCTCGTGAATTGCTTTCCAATCAGCGAGTAATTTCTTATCCAAATCAATTTGTCTTGGATTGTCTAGGTAAAATGTATCTTGCATTTCTCTTGCAGGATGGTCTTGAGGTATGAATAGTGAATCCATATTCCATCCTGCGGTTTGAACATAATCATCGACCAGTTCTGAGAATCCCATTTCCAAGAAAATAGAGCGGATTCTCTCGATTAAGGCTTGCATTG
>Ga0163111_10002699_pt1 | contig 11337 bp, 11 predicted proteins | sample CRUFie1St18metaG_FD_109645 | JGI IMG/M metagenome (GOLD analysis project Ga0163111, IMG submission 109645) | Marine microbial communities from the Costa Rica Dome - CRUD Field 142mm St18 metaG | ecosystem: Environmental > Aquatic > Marine > Oceanic > Photic zone | place: Costa Rica: the Eastern... | reverse complement strand
TTGGTTTCTTAGGCCCCGATCTGAGTGACAATGTGCTATCAAAAGCCAAAAAATTGGAAAAAAGATTTATAAGATTGTCTGACGTTTCAGTGCAAGATATGAAAAGCTTTATATGTGGGAATAATATGAAAGACGAGCATAAAATATTTTATAATTGGAACTTACTAAATACTGATCAATTAACATGTGATGTAAGAAAAGCCAAAGCAGGTGATAGATGTATTCATGACGAAAATCAAAAATTAGAGCAATGTAGAGGTATAGAAATAGGACACATTTTTCAATTAGGTAAAAAGTATTCAGAATCTTTAAACGCTACTTTTACTAATGATAAAGGTATAGAAGAGCCTTTTTGGATGGGATGTTATGGAATTGGGGTTTCCAGATTAGCGCAGGCAGCAGTAGAACAAAATCACGATGAGTTGGGTATTATATGGCCAGCAGCAATTGCCCCCTTTGAAGTAATAATTATTATTGCCAATATCAAAAATAAAGAGCAAAAAATTCTAGCAGAAGAAATATACCAAAAGTTAATAAAAGATGGAGTTGATGTTCTGCTTGATGATAGAGATGAGAGGGCTGGAATAAAATTTAAAGATGCGGACCTTATTGGAATCCCCTGGAGAATTGTTGCGGGTAGAGAAGCCAATTCTGGAAAAGTTGAATTACACAATAGAAAAACAAAAAGTACAGAGTTACTAGATCAAAAATTGGTTTTAAAAAAGCTTTCTGAAGAATTTAATGCTAGGAAACTATAATTTGAGCACAATTGACTCTAGAGTCTCTACAGAATTGATTAAAAAAAGAATGATCTCTGCCTTTTATCGCCTCTCTACCCGTTTGGTTAGGTCAGCTTTGGCTGTATGCCTTGGCTTGTACCTTATATTCTTTCAATTCACTTCAGAAGTGAATGCCGCCAAAACATTCATGACTGGAGATTTCGCTAAAGATACTATTTCAGTCTCTTCAACTTTAAAAGAGACAATAACTTTACCCAAAGAAGACAAAGGGCTGTCAGAGGCAGAAAAAGAAGCTGTTTTTCTAATAAGTGATTATATTTCCAGATATAGAAATAGATCTCAAATAAATACCTCCACTACTTTTACCACAATGCAAACGGCATTAAACGCTCTTTCAGGTCATTACAAAACTTTCGCGAATAGACCAGTTCCAGAAAATCTCAAAGAGAGACTAAATAAAGAACTTTCAAAAGCAGAAAAACTGGTAGTTAGAGATAATTAAAGATAATCTTTAATTCATTTCTTTGACTCAGGGTAGGGCAATCTGCAAATCTTGTTTCTTCTAAAGTAGAGCGGTTTCGAGCCGATTTTTCTTCCTTGGCAAATGTTGTAGTCATAGGCGCACAATGGGGTGATGAAGGTAAAGGCAAAATCACCGATTTGCTTAGTCGCTCCGCAGATGTAGTTGTTCGCTATCAAGGTGGTGTTAATGCTGGTCATACGATTGTCGTAGAGGACAAAGTCCTCAAATTGCACTTAATTCCCTCTGGAATTTTGTACCCTGATACTATTTGCCTTATTGGATCAGGAACAGTTGTAGATCCCAAAGTGATGATTAAAGAAATAAAAATGCTTAAAGATAATGATATTGATATCTCAGGGCTAAAACTCGCTTCAACTGCTCATGTAACGATGCCTTATCATCGGCTTCTTGACATGGCAATGGAGCAAAGAAGAGGACTCCAAAAGATTGGTACTACTGGTAGAGGAATTGGTCCAACTTATGCTGACAAATCTCAGAGGAATGGTATCAGAATTATTGATCTACTTAGCAGGGAAAAGCTTCGAGAAAGGTTAAATGTACCTTTAGCAGAGAAAAATGGATTACTACAAAAAATTTATGGAATTGAACCATTAATTCTTGATGAGATAGTTGAAGAATATCTGAATTACGGGGAAGAGCTTAAAAAACATATAGTTGACTGCAATAGGACTATTCACCAAGCAGCTAGAAAGAAAAAGAATATATTGTTTGAAGGCGCTCAAGGAACTCTTTTAGATCTTGATCATGGCACCTACCCTTATGTAACTTCATCAAATCCAGTATCAGGAGGAGCCTGCATTGGTGCAGGTGTAGGTCCTACTCTCATAGACAGAGTTATTGGTGTCGCCAAAGCGTATACAACTAGAGTAGGAGAGGGACCATTCCCGACTGAATTGACAGGAAGTATCAATGATCAACTTTGCGACAGAGGAGGAGAATTTGGAACGACTACAGGACGAAGAAGGAGATGTGGTTGGTTTGATGGTGTGATTGGGAAATACGCAGTTGAGGTGAATGGATTAGATTGTCTAGCTATTACCAAATTGGACGTTTTAGATGAATTAGATGAAATTCATATATGTGTCGCTTATCAGCTAAATGGCGAAAGAATTGATTATTTCCCAAGTAGTGTTGAAGATTTTGAAAAATGTACTCCAATTCTAAAAAAATTACCCGGTTGGAAGTGCTCTACAGAAAATTGTCGCCGTTTAGAGGATCTTCCTCCTGCAGCAATGAGTTACTTGAGATTTCTTGCTGAATTAATGGAAGTTCCCATAGCAATAGTTTCTTTAGGAGCTAATAGAGATCAAACAATTGTTATTGAGGATCCTATTCATGGTCCAAAAAGAGCTCTTCTGAATTCTTAGAAAATAATGAATTCAATTTTTTGTAATTTTAAATTAACTCGATGACAACTAAAGCAAAGGATTCTTCTCTTGACGTTGTAGGTATTGGAAACGCAATTGTAGACGTATTAACAACAACAGACGATTCTTTCCTTGAAAGATTATCTTTCGAAAAAGGTTCAATGACCTTAATAGATGAGAATAAAGCCAAGGAACTTTATAGCCTTACGACAAACAGAATTCAAAGATCAGGAGGGTCAGTTGCTAACTCATTAGCATGCGTTGCTCAGTTAGGAGGTAAGGCTGCATTCATTGGGAGGGTAAAAAATGACAATCTTGGGAAAATCTTTACTGAAGAGATTTCAAGAACCGGGACGATTTTCAATACACCACCTTCTTCAGATGGTCCCTCAACTGCCCAATGTCTAATATTTGTCACCCCAGATGCTCAGAGGACTATGTGCACTTACTTAGGCGCGTCAGTTCTGCTAAACACTAATGATATAGATCTATCAGCTGTTAAGGAAGCTAAAATACTTTATTTAGAGGGCTATCTTTGGGACAACTCAGCGGCTAAGAATGCATTTATTAAAGCTGCAGAAATAGCTAAAAATGCAGGCAGAAAAGTTGCTCTTTCTCTTTCTGATTCATTTTGTGTAAGTCGACATCGCGAAAGTTTTATAGAACTAGTTGAAGATTACATAGATATACTATTAGCCAATGAAGATGAAATAACATCACTATATAAAACTTCTAATATCAATTTAGCAATTGAAAAATTAAAGAAAAAATGTGAGCTTGCAGCAATAACAAGAGGTGAACACGGTTCAATTCTAATATCTAATGGCAATGAAAAAATCATAGATCCTTTCATCCTTGATAAAGCTATTGACACCACAGGTGCAGGAGATCTTTATGCTGGGGGGTTTTTAAAAGGAATTGCAGATGGTCTGAATCCAGTAATATCTGCAAAGATAGGATCTATTTGCGCAGGACAGATAGTTACACAATTAGGTTCTCGATCAAATACTGACCTGTTGAATTTGATCAATTCACATTTAACAATTTAAAAAATAATACTAAAAAGAATTCACCCAATGATGGTAATCTTTATTAGCTGATACTGGGAAATAAATGATTTCTGGTACTTCATAGCTATGATATTCAGAAATTTTTTTGCACACCTTATTTATATTTTCTTTTTTACACTTAATAATTAATTGAACTTCTTTTGATTTATTTATTTCTCCTTCCCACCAAAAATGTGACTCAATATTTTTAAACGTCACGCAGGGTATTAACTTCTCTCCCAAAAGTAAATTAGCTATTTTGCACGCATGCTTCTTATCTACTTCATTAGTTAAAATAAAATAAATTAATTTATCAACCATAGGATAAAGGATTAACTTTTAATAACTTCTATTCAATTATAATAGATTTCAACCTTTTAATTAACTCCTCATAATTGTCGATTGAATTAATATGTTGAAGTTTAGAGGGTCTTTCCAACAACCAAAGATCTATACCCATACTTAGACAAATTCTCTTCCATAATTTTTCTGTTATTCCTCCTGACTGCCTACATACGACTCCATCAATATCCCATTTCCTAATAAGCGCTTTTTCAATTTCTCCATCATTAGAAACCGATGGATTTAGAACTGCAAAATTTGTTTTAAGGATTGAAGAGCACAAAGTTTTTTTGATACTTTCTGGATTAGCTAAAACTCTTGCATAAACATTAGCACCTGTACTTCTTGCATAAATAAACGCTTCTTGAAGATGTCTTGCACCTAGAGCAAAAAGAATAGACTTATTTTTTAAATTGTAATTACTCAAATCACTAAAATTTTTTATTAAAATAGCATTTGAAATATCATCTGTTTGCCTTTCATATCTTAAAAATTCTTGACCTAATTCCTTGCAAACTTTTGAGATCATTGATGTAATTTTTGTAGCGAATGGATGAGTCAGATCAATTACACAATAAAATTCCATTTTATTATTTCTTGCATTTAAGATAACACTTTTCATCTCTTCTTCACTCTTTAAAGCACCAATTAATATTCTCTCTAAGTTTAATTTTTTATATGGAATTGAAGCTCTATTAGAAACAACGCTCACAGTGATCTTCCAACCTTCTTTCAATAAAGCCTTAGCGAAGACATGGCCTTCGCCTGTTCCTGTTAACAACCAAAGATGTGGCTGGCTTTTTTCCCTTATATCCATCAAGATAAACCTCAATAACTAAAGAAAAGAAAATGAACCATTGTATGCTTGAGGTTCTGGTAACAAAAGCCCCTACAGTTCGCTTTACTCAAGACAACAAAACACCACTTGCAGAAATAGAAGCTGAATTTGATAGCCTTCGAGCTGATGATCCACCAAGCAAAATCAAGGTTATTGGTTGGGGGAAATTAGCAGAGGAATTGCAAAGCACAGTTGAAGTCAATTCTAAATTAGTAATAGAAGGACGCCTAAGAATGAATTCTGTTCCGCGAGAAGATGGGACTAAAGAAAAGCAAGCTGAATTTACTCTTGCTAGAATTCACCCCTTCTCAACCAACACATCTATTTCATCAATTCCTTCAAAACCCCAGTCAAATCAAAAAAACGATTCCGCAACTACTCCAAACAATGAGGGTGTCAGTTGGGATAGCTCACCATTAATACCTGATACAGATGACATTCCATTTTGAATTAGATCAACAATTTTCTTCAATGTATTCAGTAGCCCTCGTTAAAAGTTGACCTAATTCTCTCTCCAACGCAGCCAGATCAGGTCTAAATTCAGGCCAGTTACCTCTGTCTAATTGTTCAAGAATCCACGACCTATCTTTGTTTAATTTTTCAACAAGTTCCGCTAATTCTGAAACTTGATTTGTTTGTGAGGCCATACGACTGTCTCCCTAAAACCCATCTGCCCTAGATTTTAGCCAAAATCACACTCATGAATAAACTTCTTTCACCGGGAAATCTCATCACTATTGGAGGTGCATCCCTTTCTTTAATTGGTTTAACAGCCTACTTCACTGATGCAACAAACCTCAGTGTTCCAACTTTTTTCTATGGTGTACCTATTTTTCTAATTGGCATTTCACTAAAAACCACTGAAGTTCCACCTGCCCTTAGAGTCGTTTCTGAAAAAAAGTTTGCCTCAGAGAGGGATAAAGGTCCTGAAGAGCTGGGCAAGCTAGTGAAAGATGTCACTCGATGGAGGTATGGACAATCTTGTCAGCTTGAATCATCTCTAAGAGTTTTAAAGCTTTGGGACATAGACAATCCACCTCAACTTGTAGAGATAGAAGAATTGGTTAGAGATGGTAACTATGGAATACGAATGAGATTTGAAATTGGTGGTGTATCTTTAGAAAGATGGAATGATAAACAAGAACGTTTAGGAAGATTCTTTGCTAAAGGTTTATCCGCTGAATTGTTTTGTCCCACACCTGGGAAAATAGATTTAACCCTACTGCCGCTAAAACAAGAAGAAAATGAATAAAGAAGAGCAACAGGCTAACTCAGATACAAACCTTAATCCACCTTTTACGGACAAGGACTCAATGAGAGTATCTGTCCTAAGTGAGGCTCTTCCTTACATTCAACGTTTTGCTAATAAAAGAATCGTAATCAAGTATGGGGGATCGGCTATGGTCGACAAAAACCTTCAGAATGCGGTATTGAGAGATATAGCTCTTCTTTCATCTGTTGGCGTACAAATTGTAGTCGTTCATGGTGGCGGGCCAGAAATCAATCAATGGTTGAAAAAATTAGGAATAAAGCCCGTTTTCCTTGATGGTTTACGTGTTACAGATACCGAAACTATGGACGTTGTTGAAATGGTTCTTGTAGGGAGAGTTAACAAGCAAATAGTAAGCGGTATTAATAACCATGGTAGCTTAGCTGTTGGGTTATGTGGAATTGATGGAGGCTTAATAGAAGCAAGAACTCTTGGAGGTGGAACTCATGGTCTTGTTGGAGAAGTTGCAAAAGTAAATATAAAGCTATTAGCCCCCCTTCTCGATGAAGGCTACGTCCCTGTAATCTCTAGCGTAGCTAACTCTCATGATGGTAGATCACATAATATCAATGCTGATACCGTCGCAGGGGAACTTGCCGCAGCACTAGGGGCCGAGAAATTAATACTTTTAACAGATACTCCTGGAATTTTAAGGGATGGGAATGATCCCTCTTCTTTAATAGAAAAAATACGTCTATCAGAAGCTAGAGAATTAATTGAACAGGAGATAGTGAAAGAAGGAATGAAACCAAAAGTTGAATGTTGTATTCGCTCGCTCGCTCAAGGTGTGACTGCTGCCCACATTATTGATGGAAGGACTCCTCACGCGCTTCTCTTAGAAGTTTTCACTGATTCGGGCATTGGGACCATGGTTATGGGCAGAGGTTAAATGTCAAATTTAGCTTCGGCAATAAAAGCTGCTGAAGCTGCTCTTGATAAAGGTGACTATCGTCTTTGCGTAAAAATAATAGATCCTTTACTTGCCTCCTACTCAGAAGCGACCGAGATTGGAGCCCAAATCAGACTCCTAAAAGTTACTGCTTACATGGGTAAAGGTGAAGAAGACAAAGCAATTGAAATTTGTAAAGAATTAAGCAACAACACAGACTCGAATGTTCGTCAACAGGCTAGACAACTCCTATCAATACTTGATGCACCGAGCTTGCCAAGACCTTCAAACTGGTCTGTAGAAATTCCAAAGATTGATGTGGAACCATCTGTAAATTCTTCTTTTAGAAAAACAAAGAAAAAGAAAAAAGCGAACCATCCTCCAACTGGTCCAACAAAATACCTTGACGTTGGGTTTTCATTCATAACTTTGTTAATTATTTCATTGATAACTTTTCTTTTGAGTGGTTGCGTTGATATATCAACAAATTTCAGTATTACGGGTCCTGATCGATTAAATATTTCGATTGATATAGATAGCATTTCTGGTAAATCAATTCCATGGCAAGTAGAGTTTTTAAATAATCTAAATAAAGGAAATAGCGCTCTAAAGATTCAAAAAGAAGGTACTAAACAGCATTACGAATCTCCAACTATTCGCTTTGAAGAAGGCAACGAATTAATTAAAGAAATTACTTCAGTAGTATCAAAGACTAGCGGATTCGATATCAAAAAACCTGAAATAATTACAAACAATAAGAACTGGCTTATTGGAACAAGACAGCATTTAAAAATTTATTTTGATTTGGAAGACCTCCCGAAAATTCCTGGGTTAAAAATAAATATCACCATGCATAACATCGGAAATAAAAATGATTTCAAAACCAAACCTCTCAAACCCACTTTCAAAGATGGTTCAATGTTGTTGCCTCTAGAAATTGGCCAAATTAATCAGCTAGAGGTTTCCTTTTGGAAGTGGAACCAGCTTTCAGTGGGACTTCTCTTGATAATTTCTCTAACTTTTTTGAGTACATTACTTCAAAAATTGCGTCTCAACATGGGTTTAGGTTTCCCTGAGCTGCCACCTTAGTTATATTTTCATCTCATAGTTGAAGAGGATCAGGATCAATAGAAAGACTTACCCCTTTTGGTAAACCTTCCCATAGTTCAACTCCGTAAGGAAGAGGAATTTGACTTGATTTAGGACCGTAAGCAAGTATTTGCCAACGGCTTTTACCTGCCACCCTCTCAACTAATGAAGGTGCTGGACCTATCAATTTCCAACCTTTCTGATTACACGCATTCCTGATTTTTGACAAGACATGAAATGCGCCTTTTGATGTAAGTTCACTAGATTCTCCTGAGAACCTTAATAAACAGGCTCGACTATATGGAACCATGTCAGCTTCTTTTCTAGTCTTTTCTTCTTTTTTAAGAAACTCTTCGTACCTCCCATCAATCAAATGAAGAATCACAGGGTGATCAGGGCAATAAGTTTGTACTACTACTTCTCCAGGTTGTTCACCTCTTCCTGCTCGACCAGCTAATTGCATGAAAAGTTGAAGGGTTTCTTCTGTAGCCATTAAATCAGGACGGTGCAACAAACCATCTGCGGCTAGGACAACTGCAAGAGTAACTTTTGGCAAATCCATGCCCTTAGATAGCATCTGAGTCCCCACTAAAATATCTGCGTCACCATCAGCAAATTTCTTTAGCAACAATCTATGGCCATCACGTCCTCTGGTTGTATCTCTATCAAATCTTAATAAACTCATTCCCTCTAATTCTCGTTCTAAATGATCCATCACTCTTTGAGTTCCTGTCCCAAATGGTTTAAACGCTTTTGAACCACATTCTCCACATTTTTCATTAATTTTCGAACGGAAATCACACCAATGACAACGTAGCCATTGATTCCCCTCTCTCGAACGATGTACGGTTAGAGAAACATCACAATGTGGACATTGAACGACCTCTCCACAACTACGACAACTTAAAAAACTACTATATCCACGCCTAGGCACTAAGATAATAGCTTGATTTCCACTTTCTTTTAAATTTAAGAGTTGATTTTTTAGATATCTACTTATTAGACTACGATTACCAATAGCTAATTCCTCTCGCATATCTACTATATTAACAATTGGCAATTGACGATTTGAAATTCGTCGATTTAATTTTGCAACAACAATATTGCCTTTAGGTTTTATATTCTGCCAGACATATAAAGATGGTGTCGCCGTTCCCAGTATTACTTTGGCTCCAATTTTTTTTGCTCTATGAATTGCCAAATCCCTTGCATGGTAACAAGGCATAGGCGATTCCTGTTTATACGAGCTATCGTGTTCTTCATCAAGAACTATCAATCCCAAATTAGATAATGGAAGAAAAATTGCTGAACGCGTACCAATAAAAACGCTGGGTGTTGTCGTTTCTAAAGATCTCTTCCAAATTTCAATTTTCTCTTTTGTAGAGCAATTACTATGATATTCAAAAACATTTAATCCAAATCTCTTTCTAAAGCGATCAACTAATTGTGGTACTAAACCAATTTCAGGTGTAAGTATCAAACAGTGTCTGCTTGCAGATAACTCAAGGGCTGCAATTTGGAGATATACCTCCGTCTTACCAGATCCTGTTATGCCCCAAAGTAAAAGAGCTGATCCCTCTGAGAGAGACTCATATTTTCTTTTTGCTAAGTTTTGCTCTAACGTTAAAGATTGAGGGCCCTCAATCTTTAACACGCTTTTATCATTAAATTTTTCACCATCAACATGAGGGAAAAGAAAAAGACGTTTTTCTCTTTCTCCGCATCCAGATGAAATAAAGTTTTTAATCAACACCGATGAGAAGCCTTCAGCCTCCAAATCTTTCTGCCATTTACCTCCTCCATTTAAATTGAGATTTTCCTTTAACTCAATCTGCCTATTAGATATATTCCCCTCTATTTTTTTATTAGACAATTTTACCCACCAAAGTTTTTTAGGCCTATTAGATAACCTCGATCTTCCCAACCATCCAGGAGGCAAAGCTGCCTTAAGCATCTGAAAGTCACTTACATACAATTCATGAGCAATTTCGTCTAACCACTCTCTCCATTCTTTTTTTATAGCTGCCTTTTGAACCAGCGAAATCACATTGCTCAACGATATTTTTTTAAAATTGTCACTTGCATTATTTTTGTCTCTCTCTCTCTTCTTAACTACCAACCCTTGCATAAGTCGCCCTTTTAAGCGCACCGTTACGACATCGCCTAAATCTACATCTAAATTATTTTCATCTTGATAAGAAAAACATCGTCCTTCTCGACCCACATGTAACCAAATATCAAAGACAAAAGGATTCATATAATTTTTAATACTTGCCGACTTCAGAAAATTTTCTTACCATTGGATTGTTAACAGCTTTAAAGCTGTTGTGGAACTTGCAAGATTCCACTCAGAGGGAAGACTAGAAGCTTTTCCTAGAATAGGAATAATCCTATTCTGAGGGATGCCGGTCTGAGAAATCCCCTGACATCCTTGCTAACACATCGATTTCCATTCTTCAACAAAACATCCTCAATAGTCTGATTAGTCCTTATTGGTATCATGTGATTTTTCGCAAGATTCATCACGTTTAAGGACAATCTCAAATTAGAGTGTTTTTGTTGAAATCATACAAATTAAATAGTTTTTCCTGAAATATTTTCTCTAGGAGATTCCGACCATTTTTTTCGGTTAATAACATGAGCCCTGCTACAGACCAAAAAACATTCGAGGAAATTACTTCAAAGGTAAAGAAGAAGTCTAAAAAATTGTCTATGGATAAAAAAACAAACAACAATTCCAAAAAAATCAAAAAAACTGCCGCTAAAGGAAACGTGACTAAAGAAACTAACACTCTTCCTCAAGAGTCTTCAAATGATCTAAAAATCGATTTAGATCTAGAGGCGGATAAATTAATTGCTGAGGCAAATAAAGGGACTGAAGCAGACTCAGAAATAGATCTAGAAGAAGACGATAATGCATCAATGTTATCTAGTGCTCAAGAAGCCGCTGCCAAAGCTTTGGCAAGTATAAAAATTGGGCCAAAGGGAGTTTATACAGAAGATTCTATTAGGGTCTATCTCCAAGAGATTGGTCGTATAAGACTTCTTAGACCAGACGAAGAAATTGAACTAGCACGAAAAATAGCTGATCTTCTTCAATTAGAAGAGGAAGCTGCACAATTTGAAAGTGAGAATGGCCATTTCCCATCAGTTAAAGAATGGGCAGGTATTGCATCAATGCCCTTAACTCGCTTTCGCAGGCGGTTAAT
>Ga0163111_10002698_pt1 | contig 11337 bp, 8 predicted proteins | sample CRUFie1St18metaG_FD_109645 | JGI IMG/M metagenome (GOLD analysis project Ga0163111, IMG submission 109645) | Marine microbial communities from the Costa Rica Dome - CRUD Field 142mm St18 metaG | ecosystem: Environmental > Aquatic > Marine > Oceanic > Photic zone | place: Costa Rica: the Eastern... | reverse complement strand
ATAATTTTAAGTTAAAAGAGAATTTAATAGTACAAATATATAATCCGACTCATAATATATATTATAAGCAAGTTTTTGTTTTTTTTTACAACTTGTTAAATAACTATTTTCATATGGAAACCGCAACTATCTTAAGTATTTTTATTTCTGGCCTTCTTCTTGGAATTACCGGTTACTCTGTATATACTTCTTTTGGCCCCGTATCAAAGGAACTTAGAGACCCTTTTGAAGAACATGAAGATTAAAATTAGACAATCTACTAGAAAAATCATTCGCTAAATTAATAGCGAATGATTTTTTTCATCCTGTAAAAATACTACTTTTTAACAATTCTAGGTGGATCTCTAAAGAAAATCGCAAAGAAAATTACGATTAAAGTTCCAATTAGTAGAAATGTGTATACTAATGCTTCCATTTTTTAACTTAATTAAATTAATAAAAAATAATGTTGAACTTTTTATTAAACAATACCTGTCTTCTTAGTACTCTTATCTCCAAGTTTTTGGAAAGCACCGAATTCTACTTGCTCAATAACTTCTGTACCAATACCAGCGAAAACGTCTCTGAATAGAGTACGACCACCATGCCATAAATGACCAAGGAAGAATAGTAAAGCAAAGTTTGCGTGCCCAAAAGTATACCAACCTCGAGGACTACTTCGGAATACACCATCAGATTCTAGAGTTGTTCTATCAAATTCAAAAACTTCTCCTAGTTGTGCTTTTCTAGCATATTTCTTAACTGTCGGTGCATCTGTAAATACTTGACCATTAAGCTTACCGCCATAGAAGTTACAACTTACACCAACTTGCTCAATACTGTACTTAGATTCCGCACGTCTAAATGGAATATCCGCTCGTACAATACCATCCTTATCTACTAAGATTACTGGGAAAGTTTCAAAGAATGCAGGCATTCTTCGTACCGTTAATTCACGTCCTTCTTTATCTTGGAAAACTGGGTGACCTAGCCAAGCTTCAGCAATACCATCTCCTTTGTTCATTGGACCTGCACGGAATAATCCTCCTTTAGCTGGGTTATTACCAATGTAGTCATAGAAGGCTAATTTATCTGGAATTCGCGACCAAGCTTGGCTTAATGATAAACCTTCGTTTAGAGAAGTCTCTACACGTCTTTCAATTTCTTGCTGGAAGTATCCACTATCCCATTGGTAACGAGTTGGACCAAAAAGCTCAATTGGTGTTGCTGCAGCACCATACCACATAGTACCAGAAGTAATGAAAGCTGCAAAGAATACAGCTGAAATACTACTTGATAATACAGTCTCGATGTTACCCATACGAAGAGCTCGATAAAGTCTTTGCGGTGGACGAATCGTTAGGTGGAAAGTTCCTGCTAAGATTCCAAGAATACCTGCGGCAATGTGGTGCGACGCGATTCCGCCTGGGTTAAACGGGTTGAATCCTTCAGCACCCCAAGCAGGAGCTACACCTTGAACACGACCTGTAATTCCGTAAGCATCTGAAACCCAAATACCAGGTCCAAATGTACCTGTTACGTGGAAAGCACCAAACCCAAAACAAAGTAGAGCTGATAAGAAAAGGTGAATACCGAAAATTTTCGGTAGATCTAAGGCAGGCTCACCAGTACGTGGATCTCTAAAAAGCTCAAGATCCCAGTAAACCCAGTGCCAGATTGCTGCTAAGAAGCACATTCCTGAAAGTACGATGTGCGTTAGAGCAACACCCTCGAAACTCCAAATACCTGGGTTCGAAACACTTTCTCCTGTAATACTCCATCCACCCCATGAATCAGTTACACCAAGACGAGCCATAAAAGGCATTACAAACATACCTTGACGCCACATTGGGTTTAAAACTGGATCTGACGGATCAAAAACAGCTAACTCATAAAGAGCCATTGACCCTGCCCAACCAGCAACTAAAGCTGTGTGCATTAGGTGAACGGCAATTAAACGACCTGGGTCATTTAGAACTACGATATGTACACGATACCATGGTAGTGCCATCGAATTTTTCCTCCTATAGAAAATTTTTTACTTTCTTACTTTTGAAATTGCAAAAATAACTTACACTATTTAATTACAAACTTATGACTTCTATTATAAGATAAAAAATCAAAAATTTTATTCATAATTGTATTACTCTCTGGGCGTACCTTAAAAGTAATTACAATTCATGTTAAAAATACAAACATTAAAAATCGTGATTGGTTGGTAGAAAAACTATTTTAAAGGAACAAAATATTTCAATTTTTCTTCTATGCTCAACTTATAAATACTTAAGATTTTCCTTTTATTTCTTATTTCCAAAGGTATATTTTCACTATCAACCAGTTGGGAGTATGTAATAGTTTAATAACATTCCAGAAAAGGTTGTGAATAAAAATGGAAGAACCAATCAAAAATTTAAGCAAATGAAAATAGAGGAAACATTAGAATTGGTAAATTTTCTAATCTGCCCAAAAAATAACATTACATCTAGCTGAAACTATTAGCGGGTGACGCGATTCGAACGCGCGACATCAACCTTGGCAAGGTTGCGCTCTACCCCTGAGCTACACCCGCTTATTTATAGATAATTATATAAATTACCATTAGGGCCAAACCTGCGTCAAGATGTGAATTAAATTGTCGACGAAGCTTATTACTTTATAACGTTTAAAATAGAGAGGTAATATTCCCCTCTATTTTTTATTTTGGTTATAAAATCCTTTTTTACTTAAACTTTCTTAATAAAAGTCTAATTGAACCATCTTCTAAATTTTCAGTTTCTACAAACTGCAAACTTTGCTCCTCACTTACTTTTGTAATAAGGTTAAAAGCATAGCGCTGGTGTAATTGGTTTAAAAATTTATCAACTGAATAAATTTGGTCCCAAAACATTAAGTCTGCAACGAGTTCATACTCATTGTTGTTCCATTTAAAACCAATATCGTGATTATTGTTTTGACGAATAACAATATCTGCGGAGTGTTCTTGATTGTTGTAACCTCGAATTTTCTCAGCCCCTGATTCCCATTCAATGTTTAGATCAGATAAACTTTTTTCAATTGTTACTCGATCGTAAAGTTTTGTCTTAATTTTAGTAAAGTGAGACATCTTTTTTGATTTGTAGAATTTCTATTATTCTGCTTGTTAAAGGAAATTAAATCCCCTACTCGTCATATTATAACATTGCCCTGTTTAAGTTGACTTTTAATTGGAAACATAAAACTGTTTTTTCATTGGTTTGTGAAAAAAATTTGTCTAAACTTGAGAGATTTTGATGGGACTTACATTTGCCTAGAATGAATAGTATAAGAAAATAAATCTCTTTCAATACTCTCTTTTTAAAGGAAGCTAGATAGTGACATAATGTATAATCAAAATAGTAAAAAAAAAAATAAATATACATGCTTTTAGCTGACGATTTAAATCAATTACTTGATGTATTACCCAAATTTATAAGTGATACTTTACGAAAACACCCTAATCGCGGACAACTAATTGAAATCGTTCTTGATATTGGTCGACGACCAGAAGCACGTTTTTCAAACACTACACAATATTTGTCTTACAGAACAATCGTTTGGCAAGATTTAGATCTGATCCTTAAACGGTTAGGAAAATTTAGTGGAGATAACCGTGCTGGAATAGAAAAAACATTGCATAGGATCAGTTCACTCAGAAATCGCCAAGGTAGTGTAATTGGCTTAACTTGTAGAATTGGGCGTGCAATTTTTGGCACCGTAAGTATCATTAGAGATATTTTAGAACAAAAAAAATCAGTATTACTTTTAGGTAGGCCCGGAGTTGGTAAAACTACGGCTATTCGAGAGATAGCGAGAGTTTTATCAGATGGTATGCAAAAACGGGTTATTATTATTGATACATCAAATGAAATAGCAGGGGATGGTGATTTACCTCACCCATCGATAGGAAAAGCTAGACGGATGCAAGTTTCAAATCATCAAAACCAACATGAGGTAATGATTGAAGCTGTTGAAAACCACATGCCCGAAATTATCATAATTGACGAAATTGGTAACGAATTAGAAGCTGCAGCTGCACGTACAATTGCTGAACGTGGTGTTCAACTAGTAGGCACAGCACACGGTAATACTTTAGAAAATCTTATTAAAAACCCAACTATTACAGATCTAGTTGGAGGAATACAATACGTTACATTAGGTGATGAAGAGGCAAAACGTAGAGGCTCATCTAAAAGTATACTAGAGCGGAAAGGGCCGCCTACTTTTGATTCTGCAATTGAAATACACGAACCTAAAGTTTGGGTAATCCACGATAACATTGAACAATCGGTAGATTTTTTATTGCAGGGACAAAACTTACCTATACAAAGAAGATCTCTGATAAAAGAAACAAATACAGAAACTATTGTCGATTGTAAAATATTTTATAATCAACAAGAATCAAATACTGTTCAAAACAATAGTTTTAAACTTTCGGGAACTGAAAAGAAACAAAAAAATGATTATCTTTTAAACCGTATTAATAATGAAGATAAAGTAAAAAATAAGAAAATTTCAAAAAATACTGCTGATGCGAAAAAAGATTTAGAAAAAGAATTTACTTTTTTATACGTCTATGGAATAAACAATCAAGATTTAAAATCGTTAATTAAGACTTTAAAATTACCGATTATAATCACAAAAGAGATTCAATATGCTGATGCGATTTTAGCTTTAGCTAACTTAATTAAAAATAATAGAAAATTAAAACAAATCTCACATTCAAAAAAAATAACAATCCATACAATTCAAAGTAACAGTTTATTGCAAATAGCTAAAGCATTACGACTTCTAGCTAAGAAAAATTCGCTACCAATTGTCAAAGATAAAAGTTTTGATACTAAGATGGAAGGAATTATTAGTCGAGAATTTTTGACACCTTTAGATGAAACACGCTTAGCAATTGAAGAAATAGTTATCTCAAAAAATATCGCCGTTGATTTATTTCCAAGATCGAGCTCAGTAAGAAGACAACAACACGAATTAGTTAACCATTACCATTTAGTTGGAATTACTGTAGGTGCTGAAAAATATAAACGACTTCGTATTTTCCCAAAAACGTAAATCGAGTAAATTCTGTAACGTAAAATTTTACTTAACAAAATAGATTGAAAATTTTTAAATTTATCTAGTTGTATTAATAAGATAACAGGTCTAAATAGACGGTTGCCTAAAAGGAAGATTTAACTCTAGTGTTTTTTTAGTTTTTTGTAGTATATTATAAGAAAAATATCTGGTATAAATCGTTACATTTATGGCAATTAATTTACAAGAAGAATATAACAATACTAATATTCAGGGGATTATTGATCAGCTTGAAGAAGATCTTATTGGTCTAGCTCCCGTTAAACAGCGTATTAGAGAAATTGCAGCTTTACTGTTGGTTCAACGCCTGAGAAAAAACCTTGGCTTAGGTATGAATTCTGCCGCTGTTGGATTACATATGTCTTTTACTGGAAGTCCCGGAACAGGTAAAACTGAAGTAGCTAATAGAATGGCTGATATTCTTTTCAAGCTTGGTTATATTCGTAAAGGTCATTTAATTACTGTTACACGAGATGATCTTGTTGGGCAATACATTGGTCACACAGCCCCGAAAACTAAAGAAGTTTTGAAGCGCGCGATGGGTGGTGTTCTCTTTATTGATGAAGCTTACTATCTTTATAAGCCAGATAATGAAAGAGATTACGGTTCAGAAGCTATTGAAATTTTACTTCAAGTAATGGAAAACCAAAGAGAGGATCTTGTGGTAATTTTTGCTGGTTACAAAGATCGTATGGATAGTTTTTATGAATCGAATCCTGGTCTATCATCCCGCGTAGCAAACCATATTGATTTTCCTGATTATACACCCGAAGAATTAATTAAAATTGGGCGTTTAATTCTAGCGGAGCAACAATACCGAATGACGGATGAAGCGGAAGCTGCCCTTCTTGAATATATCGGGCAACGCTGTAAGCTTCCTTTATTTGCTAATGCTCGAACTATTAGTAATGCTATTGACACAGCTCGTATGAGACATGCTAATAGAATGTTTAATTCTGGCGATGCAATTTTAACAAAGTCAGATTTAGTAACAATTCAAGTCCAAGATATTCGAGAAAGTAGTTTATTTTCCGAACTTGGATAATAAAATAGCAATTTTAGTGCTAATCTATAATTAGATTACCTAAGTATTAAAAATTTATACTTAAAAACATTTAAAAAAAAATATGGTTGAAGTATTACTATCAGGTATTGTACTTGGGCTTGTACCAGTAACAATTTTAGGGCTTTTTGTTGCAGCGTATTTACAGTACAGAAGAGGTAACCAATTTGGTATTTAAAGGTCTAAATTGCGCTAGATAATAAAAATATTTATTATGTAGGAACAAGCATTATGCAAAAACCCGCTAACCCCTCATTTAGAGGGGTTAGCGGGTTTTTTTATAATAGATTAAATCATATCTTAGTATTCACAATTAAAATTAAGAAAAAAATATTTTTTTTATTTCTATAGAAGAATAGCTTTTGAACGTAGAATAAAATAAACGACTCGATGCCTTATTCTGGCTAACATAATGGTGAAATAATTAAACGCTTCTTTTTTATATTCTGTTAAAGGATTTTTTTGACCGTAAGCAATCCACCTTATAGAGTCGCGCAGGAATGCGATTTTTTGTAAATGTTCAGTCCATGCTCTATCAATCTCCTGAAGTATAAAGGATTTTTCTAACTCTCTTAATAAACCAGCTTCAATCGATTCCATTTCAACTTCTTTTAAATCATATGTAATTTCAATCTGCTGTTGTAAAAAGGTCAGATATTGGAGTTGGATTTTCTCTCCGATAAAATCCTTCGGAAAGGAAGCGCCTAATAAATTTTGTAACTTTAATGTAATTAAATTTATAGTTTCAGTATCATCAATAACGTTAAATTTATTGAATAGATCATTACAACTACGTTCCGCAAAATCTATTAACCAGCTTCTTACATTTGCTTTCTTAAATATCCGTCTTCGTTCTGCGTAAACATTATTCCGTTGTGTATTAATAGCTTGGTCATATTCGAACAACTGTTTTCGTGTGTCAAAGTTAAAAGCTTCAACTTTTTTTTGAGCAGATTCCAAGCTTTTATTTAATAAACCCGCTTGAATTGGCGTATCATCTTCAAAACCAATATTCTGCATTATGTCCAGAATTTTTTCTCCGCCAAAAATTCTTAAAAGCTTATCTTCTAAGCATAGGAAAAAGCGGGAAGATCCTGGATCTCCCTGTCTACCTGATCTACCCCTTAACTGATTGTCGATTCTTCGCGACTCATGTCGCTCAGTTCCAATAACGTGTAAACCACCTAATTGTTTTATATCTTCTCCAGCTTGTCTTACTAAATTTTTTTGCTCTTCAAGAACAAGTTGGTAAATTTTAAAAAATAAAATAGCTGTCGGCTCTGAATTTTTCTCTAATTGCGCCAGAGGCTGCTTTAAAAATTTTTTATATTCATTTTTAAGGTTTTTTATTAGATCAGGATCTTTTACATTTAACCCTTTAATAAATTTGTTATTCTCAAGATCATCGCTTTTTTCAAAAATTTCTTTTATTAAAGCATTTGTTAAAAAAGTAGGATTACCACCTAATAAAATATCTGTTCCCCGACCGGCCATATTTGTAGCAATTGTAATAGCTTTTTTGCATCCTGCTTGAGCAACAATTTCCGATTCAAGCTCTACATTTTCTGGTTTTGCATTTAAAAGTCTATAAGGTATTTCATATTGACTAAGTAAAGCTGCTAATAATTCGGATTTTTCAATTGTTGTTGTACCAATTAAAACTGGCCGGCCAATATTATACATTTCGCAACATTCTTGGCTAATCGAGTTCCACTTTATATATTGATTTTTATAAATTAAATCAGATAAATCCTTTCTTCTAATGGATTTATTTGTTGGTATTAGAACCACATCCAAATTATATATTTTTTTGAATTCCGCCTCTTCAGTTTTTGCTGTTCCTGTCATACCAGATAATCGATCATATAACAAAAACAAATTTTGGTAACTTATAGATGCAAGAGTTTTACTTTCGTCTTGAATAAGCACATTTTCTTTTGCCTCAACTGCTTGGTGTAAACCGTCACTCCAGCGTCGTCCGGCCATTGTCCGGCCCGTAAATTCGTCAACTATTATAATTTCCTCGTTCTCATTAACAATATAATTTTTATCCCGTTGGAATAATTCCTTTGCTTTAATTGAATTCAAAATATAAAAAATCCAAGGTTCACTAGGGTTATAAAGATCTACGATCCCTAGAGCTTGTTCGCTAAATGATACTCCTTCATTAAGAAGGGTAACGTTTTGAGTCTTTTCATCTACTTTATAATGAACATCTTTTTTTAAAATTTTTGCTAATTTCGTAGTTTGCAGGTATTTCCCTGTGGATGTTTCACCAGGACCAGAGATTATAAGTGGAGTTCTTGCTTCATCAATCAATATAGAATCTACTTCATCAATTACGCAATAAAAAAAAGGTCTTTGAACTAACTCTTCGGTACTATAGGCCATGTTATCGCGCAGATAATCAAATCCTAACTCGTTATTTGTTACATAAACAACATCACAATCATAATTTTTTTTTCTTTCAGCGGGTTTCATATCTTCTTGAATTAAACCCACAGTTAAACCTAAAAAACGGTGTACTTGACCAACATATTCAGCATCTCGTTTAGCCAAATAATCGTTTACCGTAATTACATGTGTGCCCTTACCGTACAAAGCATTTAAAAAAGTAGGCAACAATGCTACTAATGTTTTCCCTTCCCCGGTTTTCATCTCGGCAATTTTACATTCGTCCAGAACTAAACCACCAATTAACTGAACATTAAAATGGCGTAAGCCTAAAACTCGTCTACTAGCTTCCCGGACTAACGCAAAAGCTTCGGGAGTCAGAGAGGATTTTGTTTCCCCTGTTGAAAGGCGGCGTTTTAAATCCTTGGTCTTTTCTTTTAATTCTAAATCTGTAAATAGTTCAAAACTATTTTCTAACCCATTTATTTTGTCGATTTGAGGCTTATATTTCGCAAAAACCTGTTGTTGAGATGGTTGAAAAAGGGCTTCTAGCATCGGTCAATATCGATTTTATTTTTTTAAATTATAATTAAACGAGAACACGACATAAATCGTTTCTTATTTATACTATATTATTGTAACATGATAAATTGCCTAAATAAAGATAACCAGTAAACGGCAGCAGAGTCGAAGAAACTTTTCTCAATACTCGTAAAAGTGAAAAACGGTGATTATAAAATTAGTTTAGATTAATATTTACTCAATTTATTAACATTGGGTCACCTGGGACTCGAACCCAGAACTATTCGGTTAAAAGCCGAGTACTCTACCATTGAGTTAGTAACCCGCAAAAGTTTTTTATAAATTATACAAAATAATAATATTTTTTACGATACCAAAAATAAAATTAAAAAGCTAAAATTTTTAGTTCTAGACAAAATGTACCATTTATAGTTACTATAAAAGGTAGATAAATTATCCTCAGTAGCTCAGGGGTAGAGCGGTCGGCTGTTAACCGGTTTGTCGTAGGTTCAAATCCTACCTGGGGAGTTATTATTTTTATTTAGTACAAAAAAGTTATACGCTATATAGGTTTGAGAATAGTTCTTAAAGAAAACATATATTAAAAAGTTCTAATTTTTTACCTTAAAACCCTTTAATTACGCCTATATGTTGTTTAACTATATCCTTAACTATTAATTAATAAATTTTATTTAATGATTATACGAAATAAAATAAAGAAAGACCGAATAATTGATCTTTCTTTATTTTATAAGGCTTTTTTAGCATTTTTTTACTTTTTAGTAAACTATGCAGGTACTGTGTTAAAAATACCAGTTAAGATAACTAATGCTGACCATAGACCTGCACCACTCCAAACGATACTTTGTGATTTTTCCCACTCACCAGGCGTAGCTAAAATTACTGGCACTCCAACCACCATTGCAAAGGATACTACGATAAGAAGAAGAACAAATACTTGTACGATTCCAACCATTCGATTCTTTAAACCTAATTACTAAATATATAAAATACGTGTTACAGATAATAAATCTGTAATATGAATCTATCTAACAATATTTTATAACACTTTTTGCGGAAACTTAAACACATTTTTTAAACTAAAAACCAATTCTAAATATTTTTTTTTACTTCGATACTAAGTAATTATTATTCAAGTAACATATGTGTATATAGAAAATGATGTAAATTCGACTCTAGGATCGATTTTTTTGTTATATAATTTGATTAGAGTTTTTTTATACTAGCGAGGTTAAATTAATAATGGATATGAGTTTTTTACTATCCGCTTTACCTGAACCCTTCACAGCTTTTCGTCCTATCGTGGACATTATGCCAGCAATCCCAGTAATGTTTTTATTATTAGCTTTTGTTTGGCAAGCTTCTGTGGGTTTCAGATAATTTATATTTAATACAAAACGATTACCTTTAATGTAGGTATTAGTTTTGCGAAAAAACCGAAAGTATCTTTCGGTTTTTTGAAATTTTGTCTATTAACTAAATTGAATTAGCCTAAAATTATTTATCATGGTAGATACTGCATCAAAAACAGGTTTCATCTCACAAATTATTGGACCTGTAGTAGATATTGAATTTCCAAACGGTGAGCTTCCAAAAATCTATAGCGCATTAGTTGTATCATCCGGTGAGTCAAGTGTTACTTGTGAAGTACAACAGCTTCTTGGTAACAACAAGGTTCGTGCCGTTTCAATGACTACAACAGATGGTTTAAAGAGAGGTGCTAGTGTTACTGATACTGGTGCACCAATTACGGTTCCAGTAGGTACTAAGACATTAGGTCGTATCTTTAACGTTCTTGGTGAGCCTGTAGACGAAATGGGTCCTTGTGATGCACCTTCAGGATTACCAATTCACAGACCATCTCCTGCATTCACTGATCTAGAAACTAAGCCTGCTATTTTCGAAACAGGTATTAAAGTTGTAGATATTTTAGCACCTTACAGACGTGGTGGTAAAATCGGTCTGTTTGGTGGTGCCGGTGTAGGAAAGACAGTACTTATCATGGAGCTTATCAATAACATCGCTAAAGCACACGGTGGTGTTTCAGTTTTCGGTGGTGTAGGAGAGCGTACTAGAGAAGGAAACGATCTTTATGCGGAGATGAAAGAGTCAGGAGTTATTAACGAAAACAAGCTTGATGATTCTAAAGTAGCTTTATGTTACGGTCAGATGAACGAGCCTCCTGGTGCACGAATGCGTATTGGTCTAACAGCGTTAACAATGGCGGAATATTTCCGTGATGTAAACAAGCAAGACGT
>Ga0163111_10002697_pt1 | contig 11338 bp, 5 predicted proteins | sample CRUFie1St18metaG_FD_109645 | JGI IMG/M metagenome (GOLD analysis project Ga0163111, IMG submission 109645) | Marine microbial communities from the Costa Rica Dome - CRUD Field 142mm St18 metaG | ecosystem: Environmental > Aquatic > Marine > Oceanic > Photic zone | place: Costa Rica: the Eastern... | reverse complement strand
TCCGGTTCTTTTCAATTCAATAGGATCATAAACAGTGCCAGTATAAACTTTTAAATCATTGGCAGTTAAATTTCTGTTCAAAGTTAACAAATCATAATCTTGATCTGTGCCATCTACACCTAACACTGTGTATTCTTCACTGTTGATTGTAATTTTTTCTCCAACTAAACTTTCTAAATCGTCTAATCCATCTGCTTGTCCCACAGGTAACTTTTGAATTTTTAATTTGTCCCCGCCTTGTTGTTGATCTTCATAAGGAGTAATAACCACAGTAACAAGGTCACTACCTATATTGGCTCTGACAGCACTTACTGTGAATTTATATTCTTTGCTCACAGCAGGTTGGTAAGGAACTCTGCCTGCTATTTCTCCAGTCAAAGCATCCAGTGTCATTCCTGGCGGAATAATTGATTCTGAATTATCGTTATTTGTGTTTTCAAGTATGTAACTGACTTTTCCAGGCACTGTGTTTGGATCATACAGTTCTAAAAATATTGTAACGTAGTTGTTGGCTCTTTTAAAACCTAAGTCAGATGGTGTTAACCATTGCGGAGTTCTTAAAAATGTGCCATCTGATGTGAATACACCCGTACCCACCTGCATGATTGTATTGTCTGCTCTTAAGAAATCATCACCTACAACAAATATTTTAAATTCTCTACTTATTGTGGAATCTCCATCAGTTACATTAACTGTAAAATTGTAATAACGATTTAATTTTCGTTGATTTCTATTCTGTACTTGCTGATTGTACAAGTCTGAAAACTCTTGTACATCAAAATAAAAACTTTTATTAGCAATTGATCCTTGTAATCCAAAATCAAATGGAGCCGATGCGTAGTCATTTGAATCATAATATCCTGTGCTAGATAAAATGTCTAGTGCTAATATAGGATCTACTACTCCTGAAATTTTTCCAGTTGAACTTAATGACAATCCAGGAGGTAATTCACCTCCACCTTCTGGAATGTAAAATTCTAATGTTGTATTTGCACTCAAATCAGCATCTTCAGCCTCTAATTGAAAATCTACAAATGAACTATCTAAAATGAATAGTTGTGAATCTTGTCCAATTGGAAGTGTGCCTGCTGGAGTGATCCAAGTAGGTGCGTCTGGACCTTCGATATTTACTGTGAATGTTCTATCTTGAATTCTAGTATCATGCTTGGCTCTTAAACAAAATTCATATTGAGTAGAACGTGAAACTTGAAATGGTGTTCCTATTAAATTAGAACCTTCTAATCTTAATCCAGGAGGTATTGTGCCTGCTATTGTGGTAATTGTGTCTGCTCCTGAAACTGGTAATGTGATTGTTGTTGGTACTCTTTCTTGATATGTACCTAAATTAAATCCCGTCTGAACTGTCCATAAATCATGCATGATATAGGTATTTATCGAGTTTTAAAATGCTTAGATAGAACCAAAGTCAATACCAGTTGCTGTAGGCGACGCTATTGTGCCCATATTCACTGGATTGAATGATTCAAGCCACTGTAACAAGTTGTTTACAGGGTTTTGTACACCACCAAAGTCAAAACCAACTAGACTGTCTAAGTCATCAATGTCCACACCTTTTACTAAACCATTAAAATTGTTACCTGTAATTGTGCCAACGTTGATCATATTGTTACCATCAGCGTCAAGTGTTGCTGATAGAGTTGGTGAAGTTTCATTTGCTAGTGCTGAATTAATTGTTATATTTTGTCCTGATCCTGATGTTGTTGTACCACCTGTACCATTCACAGTAATTTGACCTTGTGATCCTATTGGATTCAAAGAACCTACATCAGTTGTGAATAAAATACTGACTATACCTGAAGATGTAATTGTAATTTGATTATTGTCAGCACTTAAAACAACATTAGGTCCTGCTTTTAAATTTTTGAAAACTAAATTATCGTTTGATTTTTCAGCAAACACACCTTTTGTTGTACCATCATCTGCTAGTCTGTTTGATGCTGTTGTGTTTTCTGCCTGACGAGCATCTAATTCGGTGAAGTTGTTGTTAACCTTTACAAAGGCTTCTCTCAGATCATCACCTGTGCCGTCGTTTGCTAGTGTTCCTATGTTGATTGTGCTAATTGCCATACTAATATTTATCCTATGTTAAAAGGCTTTTGTCCGTGCATCGGAAAGTATGCTACCCTATTTGGACTGCCATGTATAGTTGTATTTGTTGTGTAATCATCAGTGTTGCCGGTATCATTAAGATTAGCAACAGCATTTGATTCGAAATATGTTTTAACCTGTCCAGGTGTCCATTGCGGTTGTGCTTGAAGTAAACAACCAATCATGCCACACATTTGTGGAGCCGCCATTGATGTTCCTGAATATTTGGCTTGTCTATAAGATGAATTAGCAAAGTATGTTGAGCCTTGATTATTTGGTTGAGCACTTATAATATATCTTCCTGCTGTGTAAATGTTTACACCTGGACCTGATTGGCTGAATGTAGTTTTCTTATCTTTGTATCCCAGTTCAGTGAATACATCACTGTTTTCCAATGCACCAACCATAAATCCTTCATTTAAATCTCCTGCCGGATTATCCTCAGTTGCATTTGGACCACTCAAAGTGTTTCCACCTTCATTTACTGATGGCGAACCTCCTCTGTGATAGTATAGATAATATGTTGACGCACCAACACCGATAGTGATATAGTTGTCGTAATCAACACCACCTGGTATATCCATTTTCATTGAATCATTTCCTGCGGCACAACACACATGAATTCCATTGTTGATCAATGTTTCTACATCAGCATCATTAGAAGCAAATTTTCTTGGAAACCCATATGTAGATGAACCTTGAAATTCTCCTATCAAGCCACGATTTTGTAGTGCGGCATATGTTGTATCTGTGTGAGCAGTGCCTCTGTATCTTCCACCAGTAATAGGATATCCTGTTCCACCTTCTTGAAATTGAACTTCATTAGGAGTAACACCTGTATTAATATACCAAACATATCCAAAACTCATATTAACCACTGTGGGTTTTCCTGTATAAGCGGCGTCATTCACATCATTCTTTTTGTTGTGCCAACCTATCAATGCGTCTACGGTGTTATCCCAAGATATGCTGTTTCCTGAATTAGCATAAAGAGTAATATTATAAATGTCTGAATTTTTACACCAACCGAATGTTTTACCAGCCATTGTGCCAATACAGTGTGTGCCATGACCATTTGTGTCTGTGTAAAAATTAGCAGGTTGTGAAAAACCAACTCCGCTGATTGCTGACCAATCAACTTGTTTTAATCTTGTTGTTCCGTTAACATCTTCCCATTCTGGATGACCAACTTGAATTCCTGTGTCCACAATAACTTGATCCACATTTGTACCGTCTAGAACATAATCATAAGTTCCACCTGGATCGCCTGTGCCACCAGCAAAAGTGTTTGTCAAATTTATGTGTCTTAATAGACCCCAATTGTCTTGACTACCTGATGAAGTTGATGTACGGTTAAAATTTCCATCTTGAAAAGCAAAAGGTTTTATATCAGGTATTTCATCTACTGCCTGTACTGATATTATTCTTGAATCATTTCTTAATCTCATTGCTTCGCTTAAAGAAAGATTGTAATGTGTATTTCTTGGATTGATTGCTCTTTCTTTAACAACGTCACACTGTCTATCAGGAATAATACTTGAATCTACTGCGTCATTAGTAGATGTGTCATTGATCAGTTCATTGTGAACTGTGCGCCAATCAACATCTTTTTTAACTGTGACTATATATTCTCTAATTTGATTTAAATCTGTACCTATCATCAATCATTACGAGACAATGGATCTATCACTGACTCTTCTCCAATTTGAACCATCGTAGAATGCCGGTATAGCGCCGCTTGTTTCGTCAGTACAATACACCATACTTCCAGCGGATGCCACGAAAGTGTTTAATTCTGATACTGTTTTAGATAGTAATCTAAATGGCACATCTGATTTTACTTCTCCTGCTCCACTTGCCGCATCTAATGTGATTGTTGTAGGTGAAGTGATTGAATAAGTTCCAACTAAATTGCTTGGAGGAGCGATACTACTTGCTTCAATGTTTGTTACTGATAAAGTATCTGTGCCACTGTTATATGTGAATGCTGAATCTCCACCAAATGCACCATTATTGTTAAACTGCACTTGAGTGTTTGCTCCGCCTGGAGTTCCGCCACCACCGCCACCACCTGTGTAACTGATAGTGATTAATCCATTATTAATAGTTGTTGATATATCTGTACCACCTTGGAAAGTAAGTTCATCAACTGCCGAAGCCGCCATGTATGGAGTGCCTGAATCAGCATTAATAGTTTCGAATAAATTTTGATTTGTGGCTGGATTTGTATTTGTTATTGTTAATATGTTTCCAGCAATTGCAGTTTGTATTCCAGATAAAGGATCACCATTGATTGTAAATGTATCAGTGGCACTTGATGCTGTGGCACTGCCTGTTTCTGCATCGATAGTTGAGAATAAATTTTGTGTTGAACCTGAAGAATTAATTGTAACAGATTTTCCTGTATTGTCTGTTGTTAATGTTGTGTTTGTGCCTGCCACAAAAGTTAATACACCATTTACTGAAGCAGTGGTTACATCTGTTTGTCCTGAAACTCTAACAGTGTTGAAAATATTTTGATCTACATTTGGTGAAGTGTTTGTTACTGTGACAGATTTGCTTGTATTATTCATTCCAAATGATACACCGCCGCCACTTACAAAATTTAATGTTGTTGAATCACTGTTTGCTTGAATTGTTGTGTCGTCATCTGGCGAAGCCACTGAACTGAATAAGTTTTGATCAACATTTGGTGCTGAGTTTGTGATAGTTACTTGATCACCTGAAGCATCACCTGTGACAGTAATACCTGTGCCAGCCGCAAATGATAGAGTGTCTGTTGTTGTGTCTGCGGAAATTGTTACGCCACCTGCTAATACATTCTGGAAAATATTTTGATCAACATTTGGATTGCTGTTGGTGATTGTGATTAAATCATTTGAAGCAGTCATTGTGATACCATTTCCTGTTTGGAAATTTAATGTATCAACATTTGAATTTGCTGTTGTAGAACCACCTGATGGTGTAATAGCAAAAGTTTTGTAAGCAAAGTTATCTGATGTGTTGAAATTGTTATTGCTACCTGTGTAAGCAATTTGTAATTCGCCAGCGACAACATTGGTTGAAATATCAGTGCCGCCAATTATTTTTAAAGTGTCTGTGACAGAAGATGCTGTGATTGTATCATCTGAATCATCTGCTACTCTATAAAATATGTTTTGATCAACGTTCGGAGCATCATTTGTGATTGTAACTTGATCAACTGCTCCACCTGGACCTGAACCTGTGCCTGTTGCTGTAACACTTATTCCTGAACCACCGCCTATGTATAATACATCATTTGGATCGTCTGCTATCAGTTCCACATTGTTGCCAGGAGTACCTATAGCAACTATTTCAAAATTGTTTGCTTCGCCACCAACGTTACCTGTGTAATTTATTTCTAATGTGCTACCTACTATGTTTGTAGAAATTGATGAACCACCTACAATGTTGAAAGTGTCTGTTGTTGTCCCGGCTGTTTTACTTCCTGAGTCTGAACCAAAAGTTTGGAAAATATTTTGTTCTGTGACACTGCTGTCTATTTGAATTGTGTCATTGCTGGCATTAGGTGTAATCACTATGCCTTGTCCTGCAACTAAAGTTAATGTATCACTTGTAGAATCTGCTACCACATCAGTAACACCAACTTTTATAGTACCAAAAGCATTTGCCAATGTTTGTGTGTTATTAATTGTAAGTGAATTTTCGTCTGTGCGTGTAACAGAAATATTTGTTCCTGGTTGAATTTTAACATCATCTGTAGCACCTGCTGAACTTTGCAGTCTAATTACAATGTCACTGTCTCCATCCTGAGCACTTGAAATGCCGTAGGTTGTATCAGTGTCCGTACTTGTGAATGTTAATGAATTTGAATCTCTTGTGATACCTACATTTGTACCAGCAACCAAAGTGATATCTTGTATCGCATCTGTGCTGTCTCTTAATCTAATTTTTTTACTGTTTACATCATCGCCATCTGCACCTGTTAATGTGTAAGTGGTATTTCCATCTGCTACTCCACCGCCTCCACCTGAATGACTGATAGTTAAAACATCCGTTCCGTTTTCTTCTGTAAGTGCTGTTGTAACATCACCTGAACCTTGAATTTTTAATGTGTTGCCTGGCAATATTGTTCTTGCCACAGAATCATCTGCTGTGATGATTAATCCGCCACCACCTTGAATGGTAACATTTCCACCACCACCGCCACCTTGTCCCAATAAACTTTGTGTGTCTGTTAATTCAGATATGTCTGCTGGTATTGTGGGTGCCCCTTGTAGTTCACTGTATTGAAGTGTGAATGGTTGACTGTTGATAGTGATGCTTTGAGTTTGAATCGCATTTACACCAACTAGATTAGAATTAGTAAGATCAAGATTATCATTGATCGGTAATTCTTTTATCTTATTGCCGTCTGTTGTGTCTACTACTAGTGGTATTCTGTTTGCCATTTTTTGCCCCTTGTATCTATATTTATCCGGTTGGTGCTGTGTTCTTATATGGGTGACTGACAGGTAAATTACTTGTTAATCCCCATTTGTGAGCAAGATAACCTTCTGCTTTTTCTATGTAAAATTTGTTGCCACTGCCAAGGCCAGGTAAACCTTGTGACACCATAAATTCAAACAGTTTACCGCCAAAGGTTTGACTGCCTCTGTTTCTGAATATGTTCATTCCTGCTGTGGTTTTAATACTGTTGTCGTAATCTGTTTCTGGTGTGAAGGCGTTGTTACCGTTCACTCTTACACCAATTTCACCGTGCGATTTGTCAAAGTAACATAATATCATAAAGTTAGTATTTGGTTGGATAGGTGTCTGGGCAGTAAAGTCTATCAAGTTACCTGCGTTACTGCTGATCCTGTTTGAACTCAAACCATCAAGATCCAGTTCACCTTCAAAATCGTTTACATTACCTGCACTGATGGCATAATCTCTGTTAGGCGTTTCTGTGGTATCAAAACTCCATATTGAATCCTTGCTGTTGTTCACACTGGCAATAGTGCCTGCGAATGCGGCCCAATGGTTACCACCGTTGGCAATCGCAAAAGAACCTGTGCTGAGATATTCATTTGAAGCGTGATCAAACACAATGATTTGTTTGTTGTCTTCTGTGCCCTGTTGTGGATCGTTGTTGATGTCGATGACAACTCCTGAATTTCCAGAAGCATCAATGATATTTGTTAATGCGTTAGTGCCTCCGGCTGGCGAAATAGTGGTTGTTGAGGTATCGCTTGGATTGAGCCACATTCTTAGATCGTTTTCTAACATTGAAGGAGACCAATCACGAGTGAAAGCACTTGCTCTACGTCCTGCGAAAAAACTACCTGTTGCGGTTCCTATTAGAGGCATTATACTCCTCCAAATGATACCATTTGTCCTAGCACAACATATGAACTACTGACTTTTAATATTGTGAATGAGAAACTGTCTACACCGTTGGCTGTTCCTGTTGGCGCATTGTTGTTTTGCCATACGATAGTTTGTGCCGCACCACCAATTTGAACTGCTGTGATTTCGTGTGCTGTGTTACCTTGATCAATAACTATTGTAAGGTTTGTTGCGTGTCCTGATGCCAAACCTAAATTTGTAAAGTTTGCTGTGATGTCTCCTGCTGTACTAGTGTGATAGAACATATGACCATCTGCACAATCATGAGCAACAACACCTGATTGACCTGTCAGTGCGTTGTATGATTCTTCAACACCTGCTGTGAACATTGTGCGTCCTTTGAGGTTAACACTTGTACCATTGCTTTCATTACCAATCAGTACGTCACCTATACCACTTGATTGACCTATATTGATTTGACCGTTGTTGGTTGAATCAAGTATCACATAGTTGCTAGCCTGTACGGTAACATTTCCACCTGTTGTAGTTAAACTGAGTGCGTATGGATTGATTGTAAAAGTACCTGAGTGTGTAAGACTGAATCCGGAAATAACTGGACCACCTGCTATTTCAATATTGTCTTGGAATGATATCTGTGTGCTGTCGTCTGATCCAATCTGTGTGCCAGCAAAAGTTAAACCACCCACTGTACCAGTAGTTGATGTTAAATTTCCTGTAATGGTAATATCACCATTGCCTGTGATATCGTTGTTGTTTAAATCTAATGAGCCACCTAGTTGTGGAGTTGTATCCTGAAGGATATCTGTAATTCCACCACCACTCACAGTGTCAAATTCTAAAGCATTTTCACCAGCATTTACTTTGACAAATTTTCCTGCTTGTCCTGAAAAGTTTGCTGGAGTATCTGATAATGAAGCAAAAGCCTGTGCTGGTACTGAAGTCAAGTAACCTGAATCATTTGTGAATGTACTAATATTTGTTGGTGCTCCTGTCAAGTCAGCATATGCACCTGAAAACAAAGTTGGTTTGCCTGTTAAATCAGCATACGCACCAGAGAACAAAGATGGTGTGTTTGTAAAGTTATTGTAATCTAAATAGTAACTGGCATTTTGTCCACCTAAAGTTGTTGCTGTAATTCCAGTTAATGCTGATCCATCAATTGCCGGAAGAGCACCTGTAAGTGTTGTTGCGTTCAATGTGCCATTTACACTGTCAACTAATAATGTTGAGTCTGCCGCAACAATGTCTATTGAATGTGTTGAACCACTTGTCAATACTGAACTTGAAATAGCATTGTCTACTTCAGTTTTTGTATAAGCATCTGAGATTCCATATCCTGATAATGTTGTTGGCTTACTTGTTAAATCTGCAAACGCACCTGAAAATAAAGTTGGCTTACCAGTTAAATCTGCATATGCACCTGAAAATAATGTAGGAGTGTTTGTAAAATTGTTATAGTCTAGATAATAACTTGCGTTCTGTCCACCAAATGTAGTTGTTGTGATTCCTGTCAATGCTGAACCATCTATTGCCGGCAGTGCACCGGATAAATTTGCTGAAGGTATTGTGCTGTTTATTCCATCAACCAGTAATGTTGAATCGTCACCAAACACAGAACCTTTGATATCACCAGTTGTTACTGTGACACCACCTGTTTCAAGATTAGTTACTTTAAGAGAAAGTTCTGCGAAGTTATCATTAATCTTATCAAAGGCGGTTCTTAATGGTTCACCGTCACCCTTGTTTGGACTTGTACCAATATTGATAATTTGAATTGCCATTATACTCTACCTACCACTGCTTCTATAACACCTTCTCCGGCATCTGTTTTGTTTTCTAATGCTTTACCTATCACTGTGCCTACTTTAGGATCAGTGCTTCTTGTAGCAAATCCTTTTGTGCTTGAACTTACCAACATATCACCTTTTTGTACAACACCAACAACTTTAACAGGAGTTCTTCCTGTCAATGCCACTGCTGTTACATTTTCACCTTCAAGTGAAGTATTCATTAAGTGTGCTGGATTTTCAGAAACAACACCTGCGACTCTTGTGTCGTCTCTTAATGATGTTGTGGTTACTTCTGCGTCACCACCAAATATTAAAACTGTTCCCACTTCGTACTGATTGTCAGCAAGATAATTCTCAGCCAAGTCAGCATATTGAGCCTGCGTTGCTGTACCATCAAAAATTTCTGCGTATACATTTTTAAATCGTTTGCCAGATGATGAACCAATATCAATGTTATTATTTCCTGGAATTAAACCTTGTGCTGTTGCTATCACAGGAACAACACCATCTGCCACAAGTGCTATTTGACCTTCTGTAGATTCATCTAATCCTACAATGTATGGATTATCATTTCCTAATGCTATACCTGTAAAGTTAGCACCTTTACCTTCTGACTCAATATATTTTGTGTAGATGTAAGTTGAAGCCAATGCAGGATCTGTGTTTTGTGCTGATCCATTATCATTGCTTGGTGATGCTGAAGCATCTGCTCCGCCAAAACTAAATCTATTACCTGTAAATGTGTGTTGTGTATTATCTGTGTTAGAACCAATTACACCGTATGCTAAAACTCCACCTGGTGTAGAAACTTGAAGTGTAGAAGCAGAAGTGTCAAACACTAATGTGCCATCTAATGCTAATGAACTAACATCAAGTTGTCCGTTTGTATCAGTTTTAACAATACTGTTGCCTTCACCTGTTTGTGAAACATTTGTGTAAGCATAAGTTGTAGCACCTGTTTTAATTAAAGCACTTCCTGGATCTGCCGCAACACCTACTTCTGCTACAAAATCTCCATCTTCTAAACCGCCACCAACTCCAACAATAGTAGAGAAAGCAACTGCCTCAGGAGCACCTGTACCTGCTGTTGACCTACCAAATGCAAATGAATTTGCCAGTTCAGGTAAGTCTGCTAAATCTACAGAAGCACTTTTTAATGTTACCCAACCGTTAGTAACTGTAAAGTCACCTGCATCAAAACTTGCTAAACCTAAATCTGCTTGAGTAATACCTGTGTCATTGGCTCTTGTTGTTGCCGCCTGCATTGCCAATTTACTTTGACTGATTGCCGCTGTTGGCGATACATCTGCGTTTATGATTGAATCAGCATTAAGTTGGAAATTAATTGTTGTTTCAGAATTTGTTCTTGTGGCACTAACTGTGATATCTGATCCTGCATCTTCAACGCCGTTTCCAATTTCATAGATACCAGCATTAATCACATTGGCTGTGACACCAGAACCATTATCAATTAAATCATTTGTGTTAAAATCTGTACCACTTGTTAAATTGTAACTGATTCTTGTTGCTAGTCCATAACCTGGAACATTTTCTTGAATTAAATCATAGATTACACCAGTTGCGCCTGAGTTTGAACCAGTGATTGTCATACCACCTGCAAACAGTCCACCGTTTGCTGGAGTTGTGAAAATTCTTCTAGCACCATTGTAAACTAATAATTGTCCTGCTGATGTTGGAGCAAGAATGTTTACATCTCTATTGTCAACTAATTCATCTGTGTCATAATTAACTTGGTCAACATAAGATTTTGTTGCCGCGTCTTGATCCACACCTGGATCTTGTAAATTTTGTATTTTAAATCCACCTGCTGAAATATTATCTGTGAATGGAGTTGAACCATCTCTTGCTAAAGCACCAGCACCAATTGGGTTACTTACTAATTGTCCTTGATGATCAAAATGTAATCTTCTGTTTACATATCCTCTAACAGCCGACTCAGTTGGCACTGTGTCAGATGAATTATCTGTCATTGCTGTGTCAGATGAAAATTCTGCTACAACAACACCACGTTTAAATCCAATACCATCCAAGTTACTCAAAGCAATTGATGCCGAGAATGTTACAGAACCAGTACCTTGGTCAACTGT
>Ga0163111_10002695_pt1 | contig 11341 bp, 10 predicted proteins | sample CRUFie1St18metaG_FD_109645 | JGI IMG/M metagenome (GOLD analysis project Ga0163111, IMG submission 109645) | Marine microbial communities from the Costa Rica Dome - CRUD Field 142mm St18 metaG | ecosystem: Environmental > Aquatic > Marine > Oceanic > Photic zone | place: Costa Rica: the Eastern... | reverse complement strand
AACTTTTCCTCATCATTATTTCATGTCTTAGTTCTTGGAGTTTCCTTATCCATTCATCAAGACGATTTATTAAGTAATTTTTCGTTACATCTTTTTTATGTATCTCTGTATGCCACCTTTTCAACAAGGTGGAAATGCTATACAAAGAGTCCATATAAGACTTTTTGTTATCTTCAAATGACATGGGGATTATCTTAGTTGACCGACTTTACCAGCTAGTTTTACTAATCGTTCACTTATCTTGTGTAGTGCCTTATGTGTGTTTTTCCAATAATCCCTTGAATCGACATTGAGTTCATTCTTTAACCTTAAATTCATATCGATTGTCTTTTCTAAATTCTTTAAGCTATCACGAGTTTCCCTCATCGCCTTTCCAATTTTTTGTTTGGTAGTTAATGAGTCGTCATTACGAAAATCATGATACTTACCTTCTTTTCTTAACTTTGGGTCATCGGCAAGTTCATTATCTGTACCGATGGTTGGGTTATATGAACCACCACCATAGCCGGCCTTCTTTTTCTTTTTACCTTTTTTATTCTTTTTAAATGCGTAAGGTGTTTTGTAATGAATATTACCCGCGGTTGCAGTAGAAGATGCTTCTGCCAACTCCTTTTGGATGAGTTGTCTTATGTACTCCTTTAGTTTATTTCGAGCGGACATTGTCAAGCTCCTTAATGAGTTCGTAATACCTCATTAGAGAAATAACTTGTTTGTCCTTGACAATGCGACCTTTGGTAAGGTTTTCTATTTGATTAACAGCTTCTTGTAGTTTAATCCTTGTGATATCATCATTTATATTTGGAAGATGGGATTCTAAGGCTGTTTTTATATTCTGTACTTCATCATTGACAAACTCTCTTAGAGAATTGGTATTAGAGATATTATTTATATATTCTTTTAAGAGATTTTTTTGTGGAGTATTTAGAGTCTTGTATTTTTTATTGAAATTATCAACCATTAATTGGTAAGATAATAATCTAAGGTCTTTATCTTGACCTTTAAATTCTTGAATTACTTCAGTATCATTTTTAACTGATGAAGGTATCTTTTTACCAGTGATGTGTTCTATTATAGTGAAGTTACTATCGACCTCATCTAAAGGATTTAGAGATTCAATTGATTCAGATAAGAATAATTTATATACAGAAGCATATACTTTATAATTTGGAATACGAGAACGGAAAAAATCTTCGGTCTTGTAGTTTTCACTTATTGACTTTATCAAATTATATTTTTCGTTCTTGAGTTTTTTCGAATTGATTTTGGAACGAGACTTTAACACGGCCTCAATCAATCTTTGTGCCTTGGCAGTTGAATTGTAATTTGTTTTTACCAACACTTGATAAAGTTGATTTTCTTTACCAATCTCGGTACTTTCGTTAAAATATTTTTTGAGCAAATCGATAGATTTACTTTTTTTATCATCACTTATAATATCTTGTGTGATTTGTCTTGATAGTAGCTCGAAAAGAATACCTGTATTCTTAATCTTCGAGTGTTTTACTCGTTTACTCATTTAATACTCCAATTCTCCGTATAATATCTCTTATATAAATATAAAAACTTCTAATAATTCGTTATTTAGAATCATTATTTAAAGAATTAACATCGTCTGCGTATTCTTTTTCCACATCCATTGTCTCTTCGAGAAGTTTTCTATCATTTTTACCTAATTTTTTTAAATCTTTTTTAAGTGCATCATAGTGTGCAAGTGCTATTCCATATTGTTTTCTTCTGTCATGACTACCTAAAGGGTCTCTACCACGAGCTCCACTATCTTTTCCGAATTTATTTCCTTCTTTTGGTCTACCACCAATCTCATCACCAGTCCTACCTATGTTAGCGTCACCTAAAGCATCTTGGTCTTCAGGACTTAAACCACCACCGATATCATCTCCACCACCCATCATAGCACCTTGTGTACCAACGGCTTCACCACTTTTGACTGGGTCATTACCTTCTTGTTCGATTTGGTCATGTCTGAATTTTCTCTTTTGGTCTTTGATAATTTGTAGTCTCATTTCTTTCTTTTGTTCTTCAGTAAACTTAAAAACATTATCATATACCCATTCTGTAGATGCTAATTTTGAATCTATCATTGATTGTCCAAGAGATTGTTTAGAATTCCACAATTCAATTTTTTCTTCTTCATAAATTTTTGATGGGTTTGTTAGACTCAATTCAAAGTTTACCAAATCTTCATCAGTAAATCCTTGAGAATACAAATGAACTATACCAATTTTAGTCAATTCACTAATCAATATTCTTTGTATTCTTTCAATTGTTCTTGCAAATCTCACATCTTCAGCTGCTAATGTTGCTTTGCTACCGAGTGATTCTTCATAACCTAAGAAAGCCTTTGGTACTTTCAAAGCGGCCAATAGTTTATTTCTGAGATATTCGATATCATCTACCGCTTCATATGTCAAACCAGGTAGTCCTTCAATTTGAGTACCACTATCCCCACCACGAACAGGTAGGAAAAAATCTTCTGTAAGATTCTGTATATTATATCTTAAATTATAATCACCATCATTATCCATAACTGGAGCTTTCTTCATCTTATTGATTATTTTTTGCATAAAGTTTTCTACTTCTGCAGGTGGTATATTTCCAATGTCAATCTTGAAAACTCTCTTTTCAGGTGCTCTCATGATTCTATGAATTAACATAGCATCTTCCATAAGAGATAATTGTTTCCAAACCTTACGACCACCTTCAATCATTCCCTTACCATAAGGTAAAAAGTTAGAATCACTTAAAAGTCTAAAGTGTGCTATCTCATAATTTTGAAAATTCTTTTCACTTCTCTGATTGGAATGTCGTTTGTCTCCATCTTGTACATGAAATGTAGTCAAGTATGGTTCATTTGGGTCTTCTCCTTCTATTCTTGTAACATCATATGTTGAAAGAGGTACAACATTAGTTACACCATACTTATCTTTTATATCTAAATAAAGATAAAAATCACCATACTTACACATATTTCTTGTCCACGGCCACAAATTGAACTCTACATTCAAAATATCATAATATAGGTTTCTCAGTATATCGTAAATATTTTCATTATCTGATTGTATGGTCAATACATCTCCGTACTCAGACCTCATCGTAGATTCATCAGCGTAAATATCTAAAGCACTTGATATTATTGGGTCATTGTCCATCTCTTCGTAATCTCTAAACAACCCTATCTTTTGTGATTGAAATGTAATCTGTTGAGATTTACCATAACCACCTGTTGCCAAATTACTATACAACCTTGAGTATCTATCTACAAGATTATCCTTTGTGGTTTGTTGTATTCTATTTGTATCAGCAATCTTTAATTTTCTTCCACCTGCATGTCTTACAATCACATTTGTGGAAAATAATCTTCTAAGTCTTGCTCTTAATTTTGATTCGGCCATTTTATCCTCTTGTTATTTTATTAACCAAGTTAAATCTTCTTTTCTATCACCGACATCCATCTGCCAATCTTTGTTTTTATTTTCACTCGGTGTATAGACTGCTTCGTAGTCTACCATTCTACTTAACACTTCTCTTTGTAAAGCCATACCTTCAGATTTCAATCTGAGGGCTGTATCTCTTACCCAAAGTCCTATAGCTAGACTCATGACTAAATCATCATTATATCCGCTCATTGCTTCGGCTCTGTTATTGTTATATATAAATACAAACAACTCATCTATTAATCGTGAAGAATGTGCAATTACTGACTTTTCTCTGAAATATTCTTCCAATTTAGCTATTACCAATGGTCTTGTCTTCTGTGTCATACTGAAACCAGGTACCATTTGTCTGTCTGAGTTTCTGTATCTGTTTGTGACTTGTCTAGCCACATCTACATAATGTAAATCCTTTGAGGTGTAGAATAAATTGTCGTATCCTCTATCTATTACTTGTTGAATTGCTGCCCAACCAATACTTGAATTCTCAATTACAAGTAATGCGTTATTGTATTCTTGAGCAACATTCATACACAAATTACCAAAATCTTTGGTAGAAATCTTTCCTTTATATTCAGCAACTTGTTCCATAGTCTCAACATCAATCACATGAAAGGCTGAAAAGTCTTGTCCATCACCACGAGCAACATCACCAGCAACAACATAATCCTTTGTATAATTTGGTGGTTCCCAAATCCATAAATTACTATCAAATCCTCTTTTCTCTAATGGTTCTTTTATTTGAGTTGATTTATATTCTTCAAGAATTCTTGGGTCAATCACACCTTGACCTGAGGTGATGAAGTCACAATCACATTCTTGTGCTGCCTCAGAAGGACCTAACAATTTATCTTGTTCATCTCTCCAATCTTGTTCTCTATCGGGATGTACAGTCCAATGAAGTTTAATCATATTCCAATCGTTACTACCTTCTTCTGCTCCAACCCAAGTTTTATGGAACCAATTACCAACACCATTAGGTGTGGATAGAGCGATACATTGACCACCAGTAGATAATGTACTTTGTGCAGCAGTCCATATTGTATCAATCTTGTCGATGAATGCTGCCTCATCTATAACGAGTAAAGATAGTGCCTCTGAACGACCTGCGTCTTCAGTACTTGATATAGCCTTTACTTGAGAACCATTCGAGTATCTGAGTGATAGTTTATTATCCTCAACACAACTTGACCTTACCCAACTCGGTAAGTTTGCGTGCATCACTCGTATTTTAGTAACTAAATTTTTTGCGGTATCTTGTTTTGTTGCAATTACCAATATATTCTTATCAGTTTGAAATGTCATCATCCATAACGCATATCCTGCAGTCAAAGTTGAAATACCTAACTGACGAGCCTTTAAAATAATGTTGTAATTATTTTCCTTAAAATCTTTGAGAGAAGCCTCTTGAAACGGATAAAGTGCAAATGGTACTTTACCCTTGAGTGGATGTTGAATTACCGCATACTTCTTAAGAAAATACACAGGATCAACTGCACACTTTAGATATTCTTGTTTGATTACCTCTTTGATTTTAGCTTCAGACATTATTTAAGTAGGTAAACCACTCCAGTAGAACCTATCACTACTTTTTTGACACCGATTGGAATTACCTCTTTGGCAGTTACTGAACTACCTGGTATACTTCCACCACCTGACGCGTGAACGACAACATTGGTGGCATTTTCAATTATAAAAGCTTTCGCTTCATTCGAACCAGTTGCCTCAAATGTCGTACTTGAGTCTACTTTTATAATCTTATTATATTCACCAAGATTACCCCTTACGGATGGAGGTGTTCTATCGACTATTCCCATTTATTCTCTCCTATTTTGAAAATTTTCTTAGAAACTTTACTGCATCTTCTATATCTTCTTTATCGAAAACATCCACCATTTTTTTAATTTCATTTTTGGTTCGTGTTAGTTTTCTTTTAGCGTTTGCTACAGTTTTTTTATTAATTCTTTTTCTCTTTAACAACATATCTAAATCATCTTGAAGTTGTTGTTTTTCTTTTTCGACCTTTGATATTATTTTTTGAAGTTCTAATATCTCATCAGGTACTTTGTGAAACAAAGACTTGAACCATTTAAATATTCTCTTTATCATCCTATAATCTCCATCATTTTTTTATAGTTTGTTTTATTTGGTTTATCAAAATCACTATCTTTAGGTTTTTCATATTGAGCATAATCATCTTTGTCACGAGTCACCTTTTCTTCAACTTTTTTTAATCTAAAATTTACAACCTTTCTTCCATTTATTGTTGGCATCCCATGTTCATCTTTACCGATAGACTTTACTTTTATGGGTTTATTTTTAAATCTACCACCCATAATTACATCTCCAACATTTACATCAATTGTAATAGACATCTATAAATCTCCTTTGAAAATATCATTGATTTGTTTTTTAAGTTTTACTCCCGCCCATTCTGTAGACGGAATTAAAGAAGTGTTTTCTTGTAATATGTCTTCCATTACCTTTTTAAATATTTTGAAAAATATTATATTTCCTTTCATCAAATTAAACATTCTTGTGAATAAATCTTTCCAAAGATTATCCGTACCTGGCTTACAATGTAAACCACCAAACATAAATGTATAACTCGTATGTTTATCTATCAAATCTTGTGACTTATCGATATCAGTATCATCTTCAAATACACCATAATGATAAAGATGTGAAGTTGTCCCTTGTATCAACTGAATCAATGATACTAAAATCATTGAATACAATTTTTCTTTTTCATCATCTGATGAATCAATGTAAGTATTTAACAAAGCTGCAATCCATCGTAAATCTAATTCAATCAAAATATCATCTATATTTTGATTTACATATTGTCTTATGTCTTTATCAAAATTTAATGGTTTGTCTGTCCCCTTAACATTAGAGTTTCTCCTTGAAGAAACGATGTATTTGTGAAGGTAAAATAAATTTTTATTTTGATTATCTATGGGTTTGAGAACTTCGTTACTCCAATTACCCATCTATTTAATCTTCCTTCCAACTAATCATCAAGTTTTGTCCATCTAATTTTTCGGTAACATTGTCTTCACGACTCAACTTTCCACCGAGTCCATTTTCAATGATTTTCTTCAAATCACCAAATGTCAAATCTTTATCATCAAATGGATGTGCCATATGTCCATAAGCACCACCTTCATTAAGTAGTTCTTTATGGACTATATCATTCCACCATTCCTTTGTTAAAGGACTATATTTATCTTTTTTCATATTCATAAATATTAAATCTCTATACTTTCGAGTTCTTTTTGGGTTTCCTCTTTCATTTTTGTATACTCTTCAAGTGCTTCTGATGCCATTTTTTCAACTTGTTCTGTATTTTGACTCCACTTTTCTTTCTCTAATTCAATATCTTTTACACCCACAGACTCTTGAATTTCGTAGGGTTTAGAAGCTTCTTCTTTCCAATTTTCAACACTCAAGACCATATCATCAATCCAAGACAATTTGTTTTTCAATACTTTCTGTCTTTCCCAATTTTCAAAAGTTCCCTTAGCTCTTAGTTTAGCCTCAAATTTAACTTGACAATCAAAACAATGATTGTATAATCTATACATTTTGTCATCTAAATGACTCTTCATCGTCTTGGTACAAGATGGACAAAACCAAGGTGTCCTTGCCTCTTTAAGAACATCCGACCTATTTGATTTTTCTTCTCGTTCTTTTAATATCTGTTCTTGTCTTTTTTTCTTTTCTTCAATGTCTTCCATCTGAACAAAAATCTTTTTCTCAACTTTTTCACCACGAGCAACTCGACTTATATTTTTAATCTGTCGAGACCTTTCTCGTGAATTGGTTGATAATATACTATCACTCATAACCTACTCCTAAAATGTCATTAAACCAGTAATCTGATTGATTGGTGCGAATGCTCCAGTAAATTTATATGTTTTTCCTTTATATTTAAAAACAATACCTTCACTTGGAACAATGGCATCTAATCCACCAATAGCATTCAATCGGTCTAATTGTATTTTTAATCTGTTTAACTTCTTTAAATCTTTCTTACCTTTAACATCCTTGATTGCTGCGTCAAGTCTTTTCTTTATACCTTGAACAGCTGAATCAGGTGATGCTGCTAACCAACCACTTACATTCTTCATAATTTCTGCACCAACATCAAAGAATAATATTTCAAATGGTTTCATATTTTCTTTAACCATTCTAGCATGGTCTTGTTTATCTGTGGTTAATACCCAATCCAAAAACTTTGGTTGGTCTTTAAAATCCTTTCTGATATCAGTTACCTTATAACTCTTATCAAAGAATGCCCATCTTTTAGTTAATTTTTTCAATTTTGTAGCTGGAATTGTAAATCCATATTGTTTTCCAGCATTAAATATAAATTCTTCCCAATAACTTTGATGATACTTACCTAATGTATCGTTATCTTTTAGACCATATTCCTTCTGTAATTTATTTAATCTACCCAAGTATTGTCTTTTCTTCGTTCCGAAGTTTTGTGTCTTTGGTACTTTTAGAAAATTTGGTTTTCCGATATTATATTTTTTCTGTACATTTTGATTGACTTGTTTAATCATACCAGCTAACATTCTAGCACTACCCTTGACTTCTCCTACGACATTTCCATCATCATCGTATTCGAGTGCTCCATGAAATATTATCTCAGCTTTATCATAGTCAATAACATTTGCTGACTTAGGCCACATTACTTCTAAGTTCATGAAAGCCTTTCCATTCATAAAAATTTTATCTCTCTGTTTTACACTTAGGGATTTAATAGCCCTTTGTAAATCTTGCATCGCAAAAACAAAAGCATCTGATATATCACCTCGACCTTTGAACTTTGATTTCATACCTTTCAAATCAAGTGCCGTCTCACCTTTGTTTTTGAGATGACCTTTATTACGAGCTGCTATTAATTTACCTTCTGATAATAATTCATTATCTTTTTCTGTGGCTAGTTGACTAATCTTATCGGAATCTTCAATATCGAGTTGGTCAATCTTCCAAGTATCATCAACCTTTACATCTTGTTTTGGTGTCATCATAAATTTTACTAATTCCCATCCAATGGATTGATTAATTTCTGCCTGTCTTTGTGCATACTTTCCATATGGTTCATCTACACTCTGCCAGTTCTTTCCACCTTGATTTATTGTTTTTCCATAGGTTACAGTTTTTACCATTTGGTCATCTAAACTATCAAATGATAAACCACCTTTCGGTCTTGGGTCTTGAGCTGAATCACTCAATACATAATTTACTAATTCCCATCCATGTTGTTCTGCCCATCTTTTTGATATTCTATGATAGTCATCGAAGTTTTGAAAGAAGTCATACAATCCCTCATCACTTATGGATGGTATACTATTTCCAATAGCAGAACTTTCTTTTATTATTTTACTTAGGTCTTTCTCTTGTAGAAATTTATCATAGGTTTCGTATAGTTTTCTAAACTTATTGGTCATCATGTTATACACACCTTTATCAAAGTAACCAAAAGCTTGTTTGAATAGTTTTGGTCTTTCGTTATCTTCGATTTTAGGTGAACCTAATAAGTCTCTCATCACGGTTCCACTTACTTCCTTACCACCAACCTTTACTGATTGATGTGGTGCTACCATGAAGTATCCGTGTTCTTCATAACCTTTTAGATTTCTTTTGTTTTTATTATAATCTTGAAAGTAAGATGGTGAACCATCTTTCTTTTTACCACCACTTAATCTACCAGCATCCTTTTCCCCAAATATATATATCACTGCGGTAGTCTTAGGGTCGTACTTTTTCAGCACTTCTTCTGCCTTCAATGGTGATGCCGCTTTGATTATACGATTCTTTGGTACACCCATCTTTACCATGTGTCTAACCTTTTCACTAAAGTTCATTGGATGTCTTGGTGGTTTTTTGATGTTGGATGTGGTAATGTATGCATCATCGACCTTTGACTTTAACCACTTATATGTCTTGAGATGATGTGGCCCGAATGGTTGATATCTACCACCATATATTCCCACTACCTTTTTAATTTTTTGTTCGTTTATGGTATTCTCACTCATAATCTTTTGCTTTTCAATCCATTTTTTACCACGATAGTTTTTTACAGGTTTACGGATAAATTTTCCAATACCTTTCTTGACCAACATATTAAATTTCTTTTCGGCTTGTTTTGGACTTAGAGTATTTGAGTTATCCACCATCATGAAGTTTTCATTACCAAATAATCCTTGAAAATAAATCTTATTCTTCTGCACTTCGTTCCAAGATGTTTCAACTATTTCAGGATTAAGTTTTCTTGGTCTTTCCATGTTTCTTTTTTGTGCTACATCTAAATCAGTATGAACAAATACCATGTAACAATCATAACCAATTTCTTCTAATTCTTTCTTTTGGTCTTTTATTTTATCAAACTTGTGACCAGTACCATCGATTATCATTCCTAATCTACCATTCATGTAAAGTTTTTTACGAGCAGTCGTAAGTTCTTTTGCTCTGCTTCTTAATCCACTATAATCACCATATGTTGGGTCTGTAAGTTGTCTAAATAACTCATCGGGCATATCATCTAAGTCCGTCCCAAATCCATATTTATTCAACATCCTTGTTAATTCTTTATCTTGATTTACGAGTTTAAGTCCATAAGCAGATACATTGACCTTCTTTGGTATTCCGTATAAACCACTCGCAACAAACGACTTACCACTACCTGGCCCACCAGCTAAAAATACCGCTTTCAAAATACCAGGATCATTTATTCCTTCATTTACGGAATCATTAATTCCTCTACCACCTATATCCATAGTTTTAGAAAATTTCTTTAGTTTTGGAAAAGCTCTAAACTTACTGAGTTTATCTTGTTTTTGCCATTTCATCTTATCAAATACCTTCATTCTTGTATGTTGACTTACTATATAATAAATATCGGCTACATTACCACCCATTGATTTAATCCATTTCTTGTACTTTAGAACCAACTTGGCTGAAACTTTTTCATGTCCATAGTGTGTCCAAAATCCTTTCTTTGGATGTAGTTTTGCAGTTGAATCTTTACCAATATCATGAAATAAAGCAGAAAGTGCAAAATCTATATCACCAGTCCTTAATGCTCTATTTGTAACTGCTATAGTATGTTTTAAAACATTACCTTCAGGATGAAAATCCCTTCTTTGGTCATAGTTCTTTAGATTATACACTCTTTTCTTTAAATCTATAGGAAGTGCATTATAGATATCCTTAAATTTTTTCGGCTTCTTACGAACTGCTATTTCATTTTTATTGTTGTCAATTTCTCCTATGGTGTGATATCCTATGAGTGCAACGGCTAAATCTCTATCAGAATCTCCTCTGAATTGTTTCTTTACTTTTTTATAATTCTTTTTAATCATTTTTTTAGCGGACTTTTTAGAGTGTCCGTACATCTGTAAAAGTTTTTCTATTGAACTTATCTGTTGTTTATTTTCATTTAAAAACTTTTCTTTTTCCATATTTTGTATGGCTTTACCTATTTCTCTACCCTTTAAATCTTTTGACACATCACTTCCTTTAACTGATAGTTTAAATCTGACTAACTTTTTAAAATCTTTTTTAATGTACTTACCCCATCTGATAATTTGTTTATCACTTAGAGTGGTCTTTTCTTGAAACTTTTTAATCAAGAATATGTTCTCAGGTTTAAATGATTGTAACACATTCAAGAATTGTATGTTAACAATATCTTGATTAGGATAGGCTAAACCATTCAATTTCCGTATAGAATTTACATCATTTTTTCGTAAAATCCAAGCTAAAAATAAAATATAATCATTTTCATTTATATACGGAATACTAACTTGATATCTTGGAAGTATTTGTTTAGTGAATCCTAACTCGTCAGCAAGTTGTAAATATTTTTTGGGTTGTTT
>Ga0163111_10002693_pt1 | contig 11344 bp, 12 predicted proteins | sample CRUFie1St18metaG_FD_109645 | JGI IMG/M metagenome (GOLD analysis project Ga0163111, IMG submission 109645) | Marine microbial communities from the Costa Rica Dome - CRUD Field 142mm St18 metaG | ecosystem: Environmental > Aquatic > Marine > Oceanic > Photic zone | place: Costa Rica: the Eastern... | reverse complement strand
TTTAATGCAGGTCCTGGCACAGGATTAAACGAAGTATACGAAATTAAAGTAGACAGTGCTACAAATCAAGTTAGAATAGGTCACAACACAGATGATGAATTTGGTAGATTAACTTTCACTAGAGTAAAATCAGTGGGTACAATTCCAGTAAATGAATCTGTTGGAAGAGTGCTTTGGACAAAAACTGAAGGCGGCACTGAAACTAATTTTGGTGTAATAACTTGTAGCCAAAACCAGATGGTATTTTCTGTGGACGATGGCGTACATGGATTTTCAAAAGTATTAAGAGTACACAAATCAGGTAAAGTAGATGTTAATGGTGATTTAAATGTAGAACCAGCGGCTGACTTCCTTGTAAACGGTGTGGCTCTATTGACTCCACAAACTGGTGCTCCAGCATCACCAACTGTAGGCATGATTGCAGTAGCAGATGGTAGCACATGGGATCCTGCTTCCAAAGGCGGAACACCAAATCCTTACCCAGCATTCTACGATGGAACTGCTTGGGTGGCAATGGCATAAAACCCCCCGTAGAACCAAAAATTAGCGTCGTACAAGGGCCATAAATCTGTTTCATGATAAGTTATTACCATGAACAAAAAACAGGCTTATATGACGCTATAAATATTTTTACACCATGCAAAACAAATTTTTAGATAAAGATTTTGGCGACAATCAAACAAGAGAAAAGCAACTACGTTCACATTTTGGCATAGAAGAAATAGAACCAAAATGTCAAGACGAATATGTTAAAATTCCAATAGACTTGCCTTGGAAAGAATTACAACAAGATGTTCACACAGCCTTTGAAACATTTGGTTGGTATGGTATGTGTCATAGAGGTAACAGTGATTGGACAAGAAGTAAATTGTATGGCGGACTTGGTTTAAATTACAATCCGGATTATAAATTCCAAATTCCTACTCATGCACAAGGTCTAGGACAACCTAGATCAATAAACACTGTGAATGCCAAAGAATGGTTAAAAGATTTAGAAAGTTATGATTATTCAAAACAAACAGATGAAATAAAAATAAAAGGATACAACACTTATGATGACTGTTTGGGTTTACGTGTTGCCACAGATGTTGCCCACTTTAGATCATTTAATACAATATTTGAAAAATTAAAACGTAAATCTATTCAAGGTAGAATAGCAGAAATTAAAGCCGCTGAACACGGAGAAAATGTAAGCGAAGATGACAAAGAGTTTATGTGGCACACAGATGAAAGAAATGAAATTGTATCAAGAGTCTTGATACCGATTGTGTTTGATGAAGACTATTTTATTGAGTTTAAAGACACAGGAACTAAACTATATTTTGAACCTGGCTACGCTTATCATTGGAACACTTACAAAGTGCATAGGTTCAACTTCAACTATCATAGCAAAATAAAAAACAGAACTTGTATTGTGTTGGGTTGGTCACCGTGGTTAGAATATGACGGTGTAAGTTGGAGTGCAAATGAATACTGCAACAAGATACACCCAACTGATATGGTAAAACAAGGTTTAGTGATCTAATACTTAGATTTAATTTGATCTAATTTATTAAAGAAATCTTCTTTGCTGGTCCAAGCAATACCATATTCCAAATCATTTTTTCCGCCTGCTCCACCAAAGTCACCATCAGGTTTTGTTGCAAATGGCACAGAGTGCGTGTAGTGTAATTTGTTTAAATGATATTGATCCATTGTATCATTTAGTTTGTGTATTGCATAATTGATTCTACCGTTAGTGTTCGGTAAATCAAACACCATATGTTTTTTAACAAGATCCAATGCAACACCTAAACCTTTACCAAGATGTTCCGAGTGTATCCATTGACACGAACTGTAATAGTATTTGATATCGTTCCTTGTCAGTATGTCAGGCAGTGGTGCAGTTTGTAAATTAGGATACAGTCTAATCATTCCATCTCTCAATCCAGAAGGAACATTATGTTTAGCGGCATATGTACCTATCACTTGATCATCTTTTTTCAAATATAGAGCAAAACCTTGCACACCGTCCATACGTTCTGTGGTAAAACTTTCATCCATTTCATATGGATAATCTTTTGTGTTTGTCAATAGAGTCGTCAATCCTGCCCAGTCTTCATGAACTTCTAAAGCATAACCTAATCTTGTAAAGAAATTAATTAGATAATTTGCTGAACTAGGAACTATTTTAGGATTTTGTGATATCATAAATTTATTTACGCCTTGTAAAAATAGCCAAAGATTTTTTTGAAACAAAGTCTTTTACATTTTGACTGCAATGAAAATTTACACTAGGTATCATAATTGCTGTGTTGTATTGATAATCTATAAATTCTTTTATTGTAAAACCAGTCCTTTGTTTTAAGTGTGCAAAATAAATCCAATCTGGTAAACTTTTTGAATCATCAAATCCATGTATTAACTTTTTTTGCTCTTCTAATGATAACACAGGCTGTTTACTTTGCTTAAAGTATTTTTCAATGCTGTATGCGTGATTGGCCCACTGGTCCATTACATATAAACCTCCTTGGGGATTGTCATCCAAAGGCACTATCACAGTGTAATATGCATCACCGTCAAACCCTGCGTCACAATGTAATCTGTACGGCTGTGTTAAATTGTAAACATGACTTTTGCGAACTTCTACAGGTCCTATGTGCTTACTAATCTTATCAACAATAGATTGTGCTAATTGCCTTTGATTATATAATGTAAGGTCTCCACTGTCTGACTCTATTACTGTTTTGTTGTCATAGGTCAAAGACTCTATTTCATCGTTTGATAAAAAGTTTTTTACCAAGTATTGCTTGTAAGTCATTGCTTTTCTGTTTCTGATAAAAAAGGTATTTTATACTGTGGATCATATATTAACACTTGGCAACAATTAAATTTTGTGCTGTCGCATATCCAATATCTTTTTTCAGATATTGCCAGTTCATAATTGTAATCTTTATTAAATTTCTTTATCCAGTAGTCTAAAAATCTTTTGTTCTTTTGTCTACTTGCAAAATAAAAGTTGTAATCGATATTTTGTTTCAAATATTTAATTTGATCATCTAACATTATTTGAGCAATATTATGTCCTTCTCCATGATGTGTTTTGGTCATTGTGTCTCTATAATCTTTCACAACAGCATACCTATTCAAAAGTCTATACACACCATTGGGCCATATAGGTTTATGAATAATGCTGGATATTACTTTTACTTCATCTCCTTCCAAGCCTACTGACAGAGCAGACTGTTCAGCAAAGTTAAAATCGACATAGTTTTTCCATAACAAATCCGTTTTGTCAGTTACAATTTGTTGTAAAACTTCTTTGTACTGATCAATGTATTTGAAGTTATCCGGAGTATTAGTGTATATCTTGAGCATTCAAATATTCGCTTTTTTCGTTTACTACCTTTTCTCTAAAAGGTTTTTTGAAAAATCCTTGGAATATAATTTTGTATTGTGGCTCCCTATTCATGTTTACCACCCAATGATCCTTGCCTGTATTTGTCCACATTAAACAGCCGTCATGCGAAGGCATAATTTTTTTGTTAAACACAGCATGGCAATAATCAACGTCATTCAAACAAAGGTTAAACACATTACACATATCATAGGCAAATAATTTTTCGCCAGTGTTTAGAGGTTTAGCACCATCGGGTATATCATTGTGTTGTGATATTATGCCTCCTGGTTCTAGTTGTGTAACAAAAATGTATGCAACACCTATGTAAGGAAATATCTTTTCTTCAAAAAAAGTTTTTAATGTTGGACTGAACTTTGCAATATCTGTCCATGTTCTTACTTTGTTAACATACTTTAATCTTTTTTTATATTCCCATTGATTCTGATACATGGCATCAAATGTTAATATTTGATTATCACTTATTCCTGTATCATTAAGGAACATCACACTTTTCCAACCTTTGGCAGGAATTTTTTCGGATCCTTTTTCTGTGCCAGGTAAATTTATATTTGATTGAGTATTGTTGTATCCTTTACCTTTTTCTTTGTCTCCACCGTCAAATGGTTTAGCCCACAGATTATCTGGAATTGCTTTGACATCGTCTAGTATTTGTGTCAGAGGCCAACTCCAAAAGTCGGACAAGTCTACCCAATCATTGTTGGTCGCTATATTGTAAAAGTCTTTATTTAATTTTCTCATTTATCCATTCATCATACAACGGCACTTTAACGCCATCTTTTAAACCAAACCATAAACTTTTGGTTGTTTCTACTCCTATTCGTTTACAGATAGCATCTGCTGTATTTCTATATTTATCGTAGAAATAAGAGGGTGAAAACTTCATCAAATGCTGAATTAAATCTATACCTGCAAGATTCACATAACCTTGCTTTTTAAACATATCAAAAGTTTTAATTGGCTTTTTGGAAAAAAGGATGCCTATTCTATGATACTGGATGCCAAACATTTTACTGAAACTAAAAGAAACATATTCTGTTTTACCAACATCATAAGTTTTTTGTAGTCCCGAACCACCTGCCCATGCCAAATCTATAAATGACTTTTCTTGCAGTGTTTCTATAGTATCAGGATGTTCATCGGCTGTGTTGTAGTAAGGTAAACTTAAAAACTTTGTTCTATTACGTAAAGTTATTAAGGAATCTTTAAAGGCAATTGCTTGGCACATATAACCTGGATAGTCATCTTTGTTTACAATGGGTCTTAAATTGTGTTCCAACATACACACAGTGATTGCTTCAGACACGCCATTTGTGATATACACATATCCAAAGTCTTTTAAGCCTTTAAATTTAATATGTCCTTGATTAATCCAAGGAACAAAGTCTTCTATAAATCTATCTTGTATCTTAAATCTGTTTTTTATAAGGTTATCATGGTTGTACACATTGGCATAATAATCCTTTATTGCTTCTGTAATCTCAGGAAACTGTATTGTGTATGACGGATTTAAATACATTCTTTAATTGCCTCCTCAAATTTATCATGCTCTTTAAAAATAAAAGGCAAACAAAACACGGCAGTTGATACATTTTCAGAACCATCTTCTAAAATATAACCTTTTTCTCTCATCTTCTTTATAAAAGTTAAAGACTGTTTAGGAGTAGCAAAGTCTATGGCTCCCATGCAACCTTGTTGTCTTGTAACTCCATTTATTTGCACATGATTTAATTCTAATTTTTCTACTTCTTTAATAGTTTCCAATCCTGCCGCACAGCCAACTGGATGTCCCGAAAAAGTAAAACCATGATTAAACATTTTTATAGTTTTTGCAATCCTTTCATTTATTAAACACGCACCCATTGGAAAATATCCATTCGTGATTCCTTTACCTAATACTAATATGTCTGGCTTAAAATTAAATTTTTCAAACGCAAACATTGTGCCTAGTTTCCCAAACCCTGTAACAGTCTCGTCAAATATTACAATGCCATCATTGTCTTGATATTCTTTCAGCACTTGCCACACATCATCATCCCAACTATAAACTCCACCTGCACCCACAACAGGTTCAATTATCGTAAATGTATTGGGTGTACATAATTTTTTTAATTCATCTGCATTACTAAATTTACGCACTTCAATAGGATCTTTTATGTTCCAAAATTCATTAATGCGTTGGTCACTTGCGTTTGCACTTAAAATTGTGGATCCATGATAACTGTGTTTTGCACAATTCACCACAGTTCTTCCTGTAACCTTTATAGCAGTTTCCACAGCGGCACTACCACTATTTGTAAAGTATACCCTGTCCATGGCAGTTTTTTTACAAAGTGCATTGGCATACTTCTCTGTTGTTTCACTTTGATATCCTGAAAAGTTACTAGCATAAGGCAATTTGTTCAATTGATTTATCATTGCCTGTTTTATATTGTCGTTGGAATATCCTAGTGTTACATTCCACAAACCAGACATTGTGTCTTTGTAAATTTTACCATCTTTCATCAATAGTTCATCATACTTGGCTGACACAACCTGTTCTGCGCCAACGTGCATTTTGCTAAAACTTAAGATTTCTTTTGGCGCCATAATAATATCCATTCTTCATTGTCTAACATTTTTCTATCTTTTTCAACAAAGCCAATGCGTTGATTAAACTTAAGATACTTTTCACTGCACATAGACCAATTCTCTTTCCATTGGACTCGCTGTGAAAGATATCGCCCTAGTTTTAAACCTGCACCCGGCTTAGATGAAATCAAATAACCATCATAAATTTCATCACCAATTTGATTATACCAATACACCGCTACCAAATCACTTTCATAATAACCAAGAAATGTACCTGTACCTTTGTAAAACTTTTTTACATGGGGCCAAGTTTTGGACAGCAATAACAAATGCTTTTTCCAAACACGAAATTCCTTGTGCCAACTATGAATATTTTCTTGTTTGTTAATCCAATCTTGAACTTCTGTTTCGGTGATGCATTTTATCATTAAATTTTCTTACCAATTACGTAATCAATAAATACTTATGCTGTGCAAAAGCACGAATAAAGGAATATGAAGAATGTCAGATACTACCAAAAATCCACTAGACATTCCTGGACCTAACCAAAAAAAGAATACACAGATCAAACATCTTTTTTATAATTGGGATCAGGAACAAAAAATTATTAAGGAAATGCAACAGTGCCAACGTAATTGGGACTACACAAAACAAGTTGCTCCTGAAATAATTGATTACCTGCTTTGGCACTGCACTAATGCTCCTTCAAAACAATTCGAAGCATACTATGATGTATACTGGACAGCAGATAGAAAAGTCATAGAAGAAATTTCAAAATATACTTGGGGTCATACACATTACAGTAGACCGCCATCAACATGGAGGAACACTCAGGCAAATGCAAATCTTTACATTTTGTTTGTTGCAAAAGAACCTGAAACAAATTTAAATTGCAAAGCAGATGGTTCAAGGAAATCTAACAAGTCTGCCGCACGTTGGGAAAATGCTTATGTGAGTATAGGCATTGCATTGGCACTTGTTATGAGAGCCGCAAGAAGTTTAGGATTAGCCACTGGATGTAACAAAAGTCATAATGATTTAAACGGAAATGATTTTTGGGAAAAAAGATTGGGCATACTTGATGAAGTAAAAGAAGGATCAAAAAAAATTGCTTACGGTATAGGCATAGGTTATCCGCAAGAAGGTAGACCTAGATGGGAGGCTGATGATCCTGAATTAATGATTGGCGCTGGTAATGGTAGCAGAAATACAACAGATTTAAGTATGGACACACACCCACGCACAGGAAAAGAATTACGTAAAGTTAAAATTGTAGACATTACAAAAACAAGAGAAGCAACAGATCCATATGGAAATGTTCATGAAATTCCTACAAAGCATGAAAGCAAAATAAATTCATTCCGGAATAGAATAATAAACGTTACGGAAATAAAATAATGATTAATATAGTTGTATCAAGTAAACCGGTAGATGGCTTGTTCTATTACAGTTACGAATACTGCACCATGCTAAATGAAGCCAACATTGATGCTAGAGTAGTTGTAATAAGTCATAGAAAATTTACACGTGATGATTATTTAAAGGTTATTAAGAACAAATACATTCATTGTAAAAACATTGTATTTGAGGATATTGAAGTAAATGAAGATGATATTTCATTTATTTTAGGTAGAAGTATGCTGACACTTGCTTGGCAAGATTTTGATCAATACACAGATCAACAAAAAAACATTTTACGTAAATTGTTTGGTGGAAACTTAATTGCTGTATATTCCGAAAATCATCCAACGAAATATCCTTTGGCAGTTGACTTTTTTAAACCAGCAAACATTATAGATCTCTGTGATACAGAAGTGTATCTCAATGGTGTGGGAAAGCATTTTGAAAAAACAATAAATTTTGATATCTATAAACCACACGTAGACAATATACAGTTCAAGCATTTATTTTTAGGTACAAATGAAAGATATTACCAAACAGTGGAAAAAGTTATAAAAGACTATCCGGATCACGGCATATTGACTTATGAAGCAGACTATGTTAATATGGCAAATAATAACGTATTTGTACCTGTGGATAACATTATGAGTATGTTTGAAACGTATGTGTATACCAAAGACACATTCGATCCTGCTCCTAGAATATTTCAAGAGTGCAAATACTTTGGTAAAGAAGTGATTTATCAAAGAGATAAATCAATTCACGATGGTGGCAGTGTTTATTGGAATAGAAAAATAACTAAACCAAACATAGCACCTATATTGGAGGCAATAGAAGAATTAAATGATACCATATGAAGGTTGGGATAGAGAATATCAACAAAACAAAGATGAATATCTTGAATTGTTTGATAATTTTATGTCGCAAAGCAATTATGAAAACTGTGAACAGTTTGAACAAGACTTTGCACAACTTATAGGTAGAAAATACGCAGTCAGTGTTGCTAATGCCACCGACGCACTGCATTTTTCATTAAGAAGTAGAAACATAGGTGTAGGTGATGAAGTTTTAGTTACAGACTTCAGTTGGATTTCAACATCATCTTGTATAAGCATGGTTGGTGCCACTCCTGTATTCTGTGATATCGATGCAACTACTTGTCATATTTCTTTTGAAAGTATCAAACGTATGACAACACCGAAAACAAAAGCCTTGATATACACACACCTATTTGGTAATATGAGCGATACAAAACACATCGAAGAGTTTTGTAAAGATAACGGCATTATGTTTATCGAAGATGCCGCTCAAAGTTTAGGTTCCAGTATTGATAACAAAAAGGCAGGCTCTATCGGAGATTGCAGTTCATTTAGTTTCAATACAAACAAAGTAATATCTGGCATAAATGGTGGAGGAGTGTTCCTAACCGACAACCAAGAACTAGCAAACACAGTAAAAAAACTAAGAAGACATGGAAAAGACAAAGATTACGAAATGCTTGGATATAATTCAAGACTGTATGTGCTAAACGCACAAATAATTCAACTACGTTTAAAAAATTTAGAAAAGGATAGAAAGATAAGACAGCAAACTGCAATGATGTTCAATGATTCGTTTGTGGATTTGCCTATCACAACTCCAACAGTGGCGCCTAATGTAGAACACAACTGGCACAAATACACAATAAGATTTAAAGACAAGGAAACAAGAAACAAAGTTAAAAATGATTTGAATTTATCTGTACATTATGAAAGACCTTTATCAGAAAACTCAATGTACAATGCATGGAGTATTGGGTATAGAAAAGATGATTGTGTTAATAGTAAAAAAGTTGCAGATACAATACTGTCTCTTCCTGTACACGCATATTTGACACTTGATGAAAAAGAACAAATAATAGAAAAAGTAACACAAACAATTACAAATGGATAAGAAAATATTAACATTAAAAGACCTAAAAAGTTCTGATTATCTTTCAGTAGATTTTTATCTGTCTAAGTCTTGCAATAAATCATGTCACTATTGTACTGCATGGACTTTGGAAATGAGGAACCTACACGTAGATATGGACTTTTTAAGACGAACTGTAGAATATTTAAGTCCGTACAAAACACGGATCTGTTTGTTGGGTGGAGAACCAGGCCTCATTAAAAATTTAGATGAAGTAATTGCAGAAATTAAAAAACATCCAAATCTAGTAGTACAAGTGATGTCCAATTCTTTTGTAAGAAAAAGATATCCGCAAGTGCTAGAAGATCCAGAAATAATATACATAGAACATTTGGTGTTGGATTTTTATGAAGATAGAATTGAAAAATTAGGCAATTTTGACTTCTTGCCAGAAAATGACAAAAACAATTACAATTTGATAATAGAAACTCCAGGCTATTTTAAGTATAAAGATCAGCATGACTTGTCTTACATAATGCACAAGAACACAGAATTTAAAGAGTACAATTCAAGATCACCAGACTATCACAGTGATCATTTTGTTGAACAAGCACCCGAATTGGATAGACGTATTTGTGCAAAATTTCCATTAGTGCCTGTAGTTGATTTTGAACTACAAAAAATAAGACATTGTAGTAGAAAGGTAATAGATGGTTCTAGACAGTTTGACGTAACAAAAGAAAATGTAGCCAAAATGATGACTTTTGATTTATTTGAATTTGAAAATTACTGTAGAACTTGTATGGACATTATTCCTAACAGACCAAAACAACGTAAATTGCAGATACTGAAAAAAATTGCACTTGAGGAGCCTAACGCATAATGAGTATTTTTGCAGTTGCACTTAACATACACGATCACAATACATATGATGGAGATGTGCATATACAAATTGAAAGACATAATAGGAAAAGACACAATCTAAATCCTACAAATCCACATGATCCTATGCCTAGTAAAAAGTTTTTTAAAGAACACGTGCTTGACGCTTTTAAAAATAGAAGTAAAGATAATGTGTTTGCATTTACTGTAAGCAATTTAGGTCAGGAATATGTGACAGACTTATTAAAAGAGCATTTTCCAAATAGAAACTTTTTAAAATTTAAGCCTATGACATTATGGGAACATTACACAAAAGACGAACTGTATTACATAGACCATCATCAATCCCACGCCGCATATGCCTTTTTAAGTTCTGGATTTGACAAGAGTGATATTTTAGCAATAGATGGCAAAGGCTGGAAGTTCAGTTGTATATTTGTAAATCAATATGGACATATCACAGACTTTTCAGAAAAAATTCCTGTAGGAGGATTATGGAATAGACTAGCACAGGATTTAGGATTTAGATATCTTGATGCAGGTAAAGTTATGGGACTAGCAGGTTATGGCAAATACAATTATCAAGCACACGCAATGATTGAAGCATATAGATTGAATGCTAATCACAAACTGCCTGATTGGGCATATGAAGTTATTAAAAAAATACCAAGGGAAGATATTGCTTACACACTGCAACAAACCACTGTAGATTTAGTAAAAGAATATATCTTACCTTTGAAAAGCAGTGATAACTTATGTCTAGCAGGTGGTGTTGCATACAATGGATATATGAATGAAGAACTTACAAAACACTACAAACGAGTCCATGTACCACCAGCAGTGGGTGACGAAGGACAAGCATTAGGAACATATATGCACGCCAATTTTGTTTTGAACCAACAAGTACACATACCCACTGTATTTGCAGGACCTGATCAGAAAGTACACGAGACAATGCTGTTGGATTTCAAAGGCGTTCAATATGCAAATGATGAACTGTATAATGAAGTTGCCACTGCAATTTCTAAAGGAAGTATTGTGGGTTGGTATCAAGGCAGATCCGAAAGTGGAAACAGAGCATTAGGGAATAGAAGTATATTGGCTGATCCAAGAAATCCTAAAATAAAAGATATCATAAACAAAACAATTAAAAAACGTGAGGACTTTAGACCATTCGCTCCTAGTGTGTTGGAAGAACACTAT
>Ga0163111_10002692_pt1 | contig 11345 bp, 10 predicted proteins | sample CRUFie1St18metaG_FD_109645 | JGI IMG/M metagenome (GOLD analysis project Ga0163111, IMG submission 109645) | Marine microbial communities from the Costa Rica Dome - CRUD Field 142mm St18 metaG | ecosystem: Environmental > Aquatic > Marine > Oceanic > Photic zone | place: Costa Rica: the Eastern... | reverse complement strand
GTAGGCGATTTTTTAATTTCTGGGCTTCGTGAATTAAAAAAGCAGTTCAAATTCCTTGGTGATGTTAGGGGCATGGGTTTATTTATCGGGGTGGAAATAATTAGACATGATGGATCAGAGGATACAGAATTATGCAGTTATATCAAAAATAAAATGCGAGAAAATCGTATTTTGATTGGAAGTGATGGTCCTAAGGATAATGTTATCAAAATTAGGCCCCCACTTACTATTGAACTTGAAGATGCGCAGATGTTGTTAACTACGCTATCAGAAGTCCTTGAGGGAACTTATGACTGGAACTAAAGGCAATTAATGTTAATCACTTTCTTGCCGATAAAATTGAAATTTCGATTAATTTTTCAACATCTTCAATTGTTGCAACTCTTGGATTTGTTCCTGTTGCGCTATCAAGCATAGCCTTTTTCGCTATTCTTCTTTTACATTCTAAAGGAATGCCTATTTCCGAAAGTGATCGTGGTATATCTAAATAATCAAGTATTTTTTCAATTTCTTTGCTGATAAAATCTGGCGACGCATCTTTTACATCCATTGCGTGAGATATGGAGCTTACCTTTTCTCCTACATGGGGTAAGTTAAATTTCATCACAGCAGGTAGAACTATTGCGTTCGTCAAACCATGTTGAGTGTTGTATTCAGCTCCAATCATGTGAGATATAGAGTGCACTAGCCCAAGGCCTTTCATAAAGGCTACTCCTGCCAAGCAGGATCCTATTAACATACCACCTCTAGCGTTAATATTTCTAGGTTCGTCAAAGGCGACCTTCAACCATTTTGAAATAAGTTTTAAAGCTTCAAGTGCCGCCCCATCGCATAGAGGATTGAGTCCCGGTACAATATAAGCTTCTAAAGCATGGGTTAATGCATCCACGCCCGTCCATGCAGTCAAATTAGCAGGTAATTCGATTGTTAATTCTGGGTCTAGAACGGCAAGTGATGGACGCATACCCAAATGTGCAAGACAAAATTTCATACCCTGAATAGTGTCTGTGACCATAGCGGTACTTTCTGTTTCTGCTCCAGTACCGGCAGTAGTTGGGATTGTTATAAATGGTGGAAAGCAATCCAGTGATCCTAAAACAGGTTCCGGCTTCCTATATTCAAAATCCCAAAGGCTAACACCACTATTTACCGTCATACCTATGGCCTTTGCTCCATCCAGAGCACTCCCGCCTCCTATTGCGATGATCCCATCGTGGTCTCCATGACGATATGCGGTACAACCAGCATTTATTTCGTCATCGCGAGGATTGGGAGATATCCCGTAAAATAATTTGCTTTTAATAGAGGTATCTCCAAGCAAAGAAGCTAAGCGATTTATAAATGGAAGTTCTTTGCTTCCTTTGTCTGTCACAATTAGTGGATTGGATATATTGAGTTTCTCACAGAACTTACCTATTTCATTCAACCTACCAGGACCGTAAGCAATTGGAATGGGAAACTCCCAATCAATACTGTCATTCAAAAAATTGTCGTCAATTTTTACAGCTGATAGCATTCAAATTCCCTTGCAACTAAATTAGATTATTATAATTTTAATAGATAGCGCTGACTTCCTTGCAATACCAATTCTTTATTTTGCTTAAATATCTTGATGTCTAAACCCATGACCCCTGTCGATTTGTTTGGTGATAATTCGGTTATTTTGAAAACGGGGTAAAGGGTGTCTCCACAGTAAACAGGTTTCAAGAATTGTGATGATTGATCTATAAAACCAATTAAGTTTTTTCCCAAACTATGAGCTAAAGGTGATGCTCCTATTGCAGCTTGAATAAGCGTCATAAAACCATGTGCCATTAGGTTTGGATGGCCTAGTTGGGCTAAATAATTTCTATCATAATGGATAGGATGATTATCGCCGCTAGCCGCCTGGAAGGCTGTAAAAACACCTTCGGTCATTGTTCTTGATGGAGCAAAGAATTGCTCGCCTATTTTGAATTCATGGAAACTACGAACGGGAACTATAACGTGTTGCGAAGGATTAAATGTCTCATTTCTAGTCAATTTAAACTCCAAATTAAATTTTTTTAGGTAATTTGACCACAAGCTTACAGTGTAATTGACAAAACAGTAAATTATAGTTTACGAATTTACGTGTGGTGTTTGCTTCGGCTAAAGGCTCGCACCACATGCCTCAAGGTATGAGCTGTCGTGGGCTCATTCTTTGACTCCCCAGAGCATCTGCGTGCGCCAACAGGCGCAGATGTTCATCTAAGGGAATAAATGAAATTTTCTCCCTTAAACTTTATGCCTTTTTCGTTTGAAATTAATTTTTTAAAAGATTGGCCTAGTCGTTTAGACTTACTATTATCAAGTCCTGTGAAAACTTTTGGGCGTCTGAAGGCATTTCTCCGTCAAGAATTCTAGCTTGTTCAAAAAGAACTCTGCTTAGGGCTTTTTGCACCTCTATTGATTTCTTAGGAAGTTTTTTTATGAGTTCATGACTTGTATTGATTTCGAGAATTTTTTTGGTTCCTTCGTATTCGGGATTTTGGGCCTTGAGAATTCTTTCCAAATTAAAGTCTAAACCTCCTTCGCTAGCTACCAGTTTTACTGGACTATCTACTAGGCTTGTTGACTCAACAACATCTGCTACCAAATCCTCGATATGAGATTTGATCAGTTCAATTGTCCCTTTTGCTGCTTTTGATTTCTTAGATTTTTTTGTTTCCTTGGACCCAATCGTAGATAAATCGTATGTATCTCGGGAAATCGAGACAAACTTTTTTTCATTAAACTGGGCCATCTGGGACATCCAAAAGGCATCTATAGGGTCCGTCATCAGCAGCACGTCAATGTCTTTCGATTTAAAGCCTTCTAAGTGTGGGCTTGAAAGCGCCTGTTTAAGAGTGTCTGCTGTCAGATAATAAATTGAGTCCTGCCCATCTGCCATGTTTTCTAAATAATCATTTACAGTAATGTTTGTATTTTGTTTATTAGAAAATACTCTGATTATTTCTATGATTTTATCCCTATTTTCAAAATCCTCATATAACCCTTCTTTGATTACTTTACCAAATTGAGACCAAAAAGCATCGTACTCTTCCGGACTCTTTTTCAGTTTTTTCTTAAGCTCAGATAAAACTTTTTTTGTTATTGATTTTGAAATTTTTCTCAATATCGGACTGTTCTGGACAAGTTCGCGGCTCACGTTCAAATCAAGGCTAGTTGTATCTAAAATGCCTTGCACAAATCGTAACCATGTTGGGATTAGCCCTTCGATATCCTTGCTGATGAATACTCGATTAATGTATAAACTTAATCGGGTTTTACGCTCTGGTTCAAAAAGATCAAATGGTGCTGTTTTTGGTATAAATAGTAAGTTGGTGAAATCTATCGCACCTTCGGTTTTGTTATGAATTTTTAAATAGGGCTCATCAAACGCCCCAAAATTACTTTTGAAAAATTCAGTGTACTCTTCATCTGTTATAGAACTGCTTGGACGTGTCCAAAGAGCTTGCGCACTATTGGCTTGCTCTGCTTCACTCTCGCTATCTTTTATAGTTATTGGAACGGTGATGTGGTCTGAATATTTTTTTACAAGAGTCTTCAACTTTGCCGAGTCGAGATATTCCTTGGCATCTTTCCTTAAAAACAATTTGATAGAGGTGCCCACATTAGGCGATTGATCGCAACTCGAAATGTTGAAACCATTCTGGCCGTCGCTTTCCCAAAAAAAAGCATGTGAGGTTCCAGCTTTCCTTGAAGTTACAAGAACTTTTTCCGCTACCATAAAAGCTGAATAAAAACCAACACCAAACTGTCCGATAAGTGTCTTTGCTGCATCTTTATTGTTATCATTTTCGGACATTTCTTCTAAAAATGATGAAGTGCCTGATTTGGCAATTGTACCTAGTGTTTCGGCAAGTTCCTTTTCAGCTAACCCAATACCAGAGTCTGTAATTTCGATAGTTTTTTGTTTTTTATCGATTACGATTTCAATGGTATCATCTGATTTGTTAAGAATAGCAGGGTTGGTTTGTCCTGAAAATTTCCTTTTGTGTATAGCATCGGAAGCATTTGATAAAAGCTCCCTTAAAAATATGTCACGATCTGAATAAAGTGAGTTGATGACTATATTTAATATTTTTCCTGTATCGGCTTCAAAACCCTGTGAATATTCGTTCATTGTTTCCTCCAAAATCCGCAACTGATTTAATATCTTAAATCAAAAATTCAAGCACTTAAGTCGTTTAATTTTGTTGAAACGTTTTAATCACCTTTGATGAGCACATGAATTTAATTGCTCTGTTGGAAAGCTAGTAGTATTTGATATTCTTTCTAGAACGTGAAATTAAGCTGTAATAACTTCTAATATTCAAGAATTTGAGTGCATGCTAACTTTTGCTATTTCTGTATTTTTGTTAATCGTTACTCCAGGACCTGGTGTTTTGAGTACGGCTGGTTTTGGTGCTGCGTATGGTTTCAGACGGTCATTACGCTATGTCTTCGGATTGTTTCTTGGGACAAACTTGGTATTTCTGGCTGTCGCTTCGGGTCTAATAGCTATACTGTTCTCCATCCCTTCTCTAAGAATATTTTTATTAATTTTATCAACTTGTTATCTATTTTATTTGGCATCGAAGATTGCTTTGGCAGGCTCAAAAATTGCCTTTATACAGGCTAATGCTCCTCCTGGTATTTCTTCTGGAGTTTTGCTTCAAACCATAAATCCGAAGGCCTACGTCGTTAATACTACATTTGTATCCGGTTTTGCTTTTTATCAATCTAGCTTGGTAATCGAGCTAATCATTAAATTTTTCATTATAAATTCGATCTGGATCCCATTACATTTACTTTGGTTATACGCTGGTACTGCTTTATATGAATTGAATTTATCAAACAAAAATCAGAAAATTATTAATTTAATACTGTCGTTTTCAATGATTGTTGCAGTGGTAATCTCTGTTTTGTATTCGTTTTAAGATATGGCTTTATCTGAATGGTTCTTATTAGCTATGGTTTGTTTGGCCGGAGCAGCATCTCCAGGCCCAAGTTTTATTTTATTGATTAATTCCGTTATGAAAGATGGCCGCAGGGCAGGCTTAGCGTTTGGCATTGCCCATGGGTTCGGAATATTTATTTATGCTACGTTGGTCGTTTCTGGATTAATAATTTTTCTGTCAGCTGCCCCTTGGTTTTCAATAGCCTTTGAATTAATGGGCCTTTTATTTTTACTCTGGCTTTCGATATCAATGATTAAGAGTAGCTTTCAAAAGGCGCAAATTGAACAGTCAGGTTCTGAGGCTCATTCAGCTCCATTAATGAACCATTTTCGCAATGGATTTTTGATTGTTTTTCTTAACCCAAAAATAGCAGCCTTTTTCTTAGCTGTCTTCAGTCAGTTTTTAGATGCTGCATCCAGTTTGGAAAGTAAATTGATTATGGTTATTACTGCAACAGTAATAGATGGATTTTGGTATATACTGTTAGCTGTCATAATAGCTGTACCGAAATTTACAAAGTTCGTCAAAGCAAGCGCAGTAAATATTGAATTTTTCTTGGGTATTTCATTACTTGTTGTTAGCTTTGTGTTAGGAACTAAAATTATTAACGCAGGTTTTTAGAAAAGTATGGCAGAATGACTTTCGAATGGCTAAGTCAAAAATTAATAAATATACAAGGTGATGGTGAAAATGGATAACTTCTTAAATCCAAACAATGAATTTATTCAGAGGTGTCCGAGGTGTTCAGCACCGTTAAAAACTATCGTCGTTCATGGTCACGAAGCTTGTAGTAGCTGTAAGTCAAATATAGTGGAGTGCTGCACGGGAGATAACTGTAACACAGATTACAATTTGGCAATTGGTTATGAAAGAAATTGAAAATTTATTTACTAGATATTTTAACTATATTTTGAAATGAAACTTGAATTTCATCATATTAACTTTGTATCAAAAGACGTAAATAAAATGCATGATTTTTATACTAAAGTTTTAAAATTAGAAAACATTCCAATTGAAAATTTTCCTCGGCCTCAAGAAACAGATAATGCCGGCTACAGTGGCAAAATAAAATTTGCAACAGACGGTGCTATCCAAATGCATTTGGCCGAAAAAGATTTGAGTGTTTCTGCAAAGCACAAAATGCATATAAACCCAGTTGAAAGGGGTCACGTTGCTTTTAGAACTGATGATCTGGAAGAATTTTTAAAAATCCTAAGAGAAAACAATATACCCTATGCAGACTATGGGACAGCCTTTGCTAAAGAATGGCATCAAGTATTTTTTCATGACCCCGAGGGAAATGTGATCGAAGTTCACCAAAAGGTTAAATAAAGTCATCTAGGGTGCCAGCCAGCATCCACACCATTGATTATTTTTAGCAAAAAGAGCTCGAGTATGACGAGCACCCAGATGGGTCAGATCCATTTCGTTTATATTTATTTTTATGATACAAAACCTCTCAAAGTTTGCGGGTTTTTCATAAGCAAAAGAAGACTGTATTTTAGTGCCGGGTGTAGGCATTGTGCCGTAAGATATGCGAGATATATTTGGTATTTTTTCCCATTCTTTTTTGACTAGATTTCCTATTTTTATTTCGGAAGTTGCTTTGATGCGAATCTGTAATTTTTTAGATGGAAACCAGAAATGGATACCAACATTTGAGTTCCATTTTAGTTCTTCAATTTTTTTACTTGCCACATCTGTGTGGACTTCAAGGTTAGATTCATTTTGATTGGCGGCCCTTAAGACGACCGTTCTCAGTTCGGGCATTCCTGATATTCCGATCGTGCCCAACGTGGGATGGCGTGCTGGCGACTTTTTGTCTAAAGTTCCTCTAACAATTAAGCGCCAAGCGTATTCATGCATCTCTTTGAGATCATCAAATTCTTTTTTCATTACTTTTCCTTAATATAATTTAGTGAATTATATCTTCTCAAGATCTTGAGGATGGGGATTGAGGCATTCAATGATTTAAAAAATAAAAGGAATCCTAAAATTTTGCGTTGAATAAAAATGAAATCGCTTTCTAGTAGCGTTGTAGGAACCATTTTTTGGAATTCTTTAATTTTTTCAGCTTCGATTAATTCAAATATCTTTGAGTTACCAAAATCAAAATTCTCATCACTCCTTAATTCCTCAATTATTGTATCAATCAATTCGTTTATTAGGTGTTCCGAACCAGCATCTATTTCGAGTGGTAAAAATCCATAATTAACAAGGAAGCCTTTTATTTTTTTTCTGTCTAGAGTCAGACCGATGTTAATTAAGCCTGCAAATAAGTCTCTTGTTTCATTTGATACCTTAGTACATGAGCCAAAATCTAATAGAGTAATTTTTCTCTCGTCGGGGTTTATCAAAAAATTTGCAAGATTTGGATCAGTTTGTACAAACTGAAATATAAATATTTCATCTAATAATAGTTCCAATAATGTTTCTGCTAATTTTTCGTTTTCTACATTTCCTGAAACATTTTCGGAAGATAATTCAAATCCTTTCTCGAATGACATAGTTAAGATTTCGTCGGTTGAAAATTTTTCTAAAACTTTTGGCACATGAAAAAATTTCTTGGTTCGACAAAAATCTGAATATCGTAGAATGTTTTCTGCTTCTAATTTATAATTGCTTTCTGCAATTAACTGGTTTTCGCATAGGTTGAAATAATGATCTATGTTAAAATCCGAAGGAAAAACTCCTAATCTTTTGATTAGAAATTTTAACGACTTTAGATCATTTTTAATGGTCGCACGAATATTTGGAAATTGAATTTTGATAGCTACCTCAAATCCATTTGTCAAAGTAGCTTTATGAACTTGTCCTATCGAAGCCGATGCGAAAGGTGCTACCTGAAAATTATCAAAACTCTTCAACCATCCCGGTCCCCAATTTTTATCTAAAATTTTTTTAACCTGTCGTGGTGGCATGGAGTAACCTGATGACCTTAGTTGTCTGATTATTTTTGAAATCTCAGGTGTAAATAATAATTGATCGTCTATTGAAAGAAGTTGCCCAAATTTCATGGCAGCACCCCTGAGCTGTTTTAAAGTTTCAACTGTTGAATGCACATTTTTTGTCGATAAGAGTGATTTATTAAGATTTACAGATTTACCAGTGATGAGGTCGGCGATTATATCTCCAGACGTTTGCAGACCAATCTTTAGTAACAGATTTGTTGTTTTAAGATTTCTTTCAATTAAAGAACTTGGTAAACGTTTTGGCCGGTTTGATTTTTCAATACTGTTCGTCATTTACTTCCTGATTTTATCCAAGTTTTTAAATTTATTGTTTGTCTCCTACTAGGGGTAAACTTAGAATTACAGGTTATGATCTCAATATTCTTGGCAAAATTATTCCCAAACAAGAAAGCCTTCCGTTCGGAAGGCTGTCTTGCACAGAACGGTAGGGGGGGAGGAACCTTTCTGTGATATAAATTCACGATGGGAGGATCGTGACATATTTAATAAGTAGAGTGTGCCCTTTTACAGAACCACCATAACTTGCACATAGTCGATATGCGTTCAGCGCATAGCAAATAAAATGCGTTTTATCTTTAAAATAAAGTATTACCGATAAAAAATTTTTAAAATTTGCTTTCTTCCTGCAAACAAAACTAATCACGAAATTAAATAAAACTAAGCCTATTTCTCCTATGCCTGAAGCTTGACCATTTAATTACTTCCCTACAGCGATACTCCCAGAGTGAAAAATGACTTGTATCTATTTCTTTAAAGTCTAAATCTCTTAATACAAAAGGGAGAAATTATTGATGAAACGTAGTATTGGAAAATTTGTCGCCTTAGCACTTGGCTTGGGCTTGGCAACAGAGGCATTCGCAGAAGAATGGAATGTATCAACTTGGGGTAAGCGTCGCGCTTTCACTGAGCATATTGAAAAATTGGCAGAGCTTGTATCAGCTAAAACGAACGGCGAGTTTACGATGAACGTCAGCTATGGCGGTTTATCAAAAAACCGAGAAAATTTAGATGGTATATCGATAGGTGCTTTTGAGATGGCTCAGTTCTGTGCCGGGTATCATCGAGACAAAAACCGAGCAATAACTGTTCTTGAATTGCCTTTTTTGGGTGTTGAAACATTAGATCAAGAAGTTGCGGTGAGCCATGCTGTCTATGACCATCCAGCTGTGAAAAATGAAATGGCGCAATGGAATGCAAAAATAATTATGACATCTCCAATGCCTCAATATAATTTGGTTGGTACTGGTGAACCCAGAGACACCTTGGCAGATTTTGATGGAATGCGTGTTCGTGCGACAGGTGGATTGGGCGCAGCTTTTAAAGCCGTAGGAGGTGTACCTACTTCTGTGACTGCTACTGAGGCATTTCAAGCAATGGAAAGTGGTGTCGTCGATACAGTAGCGTTTGCTCAGCATGCACACCTTTCATTTGGTACTATAAATCAAGCTGATTGGTGGACAGCAAACCTTAATCCAGGGACTGTTAATTGCCCCGTTGTCGTTAACATTGATGCATATGAAGGGTTATCTTCAGCTCATAAAGAAGCGCTTGATAGTTCAATCGATGAAGCAATTGCGCATTATTTAAAGAACTACGGGGAACTCCTCGATAAATGGGATAGCATCCTTGTCGAAAAAAATGTTAAAAAAGTAATGATTGACCCTGCAGTTATAGAAGAATTTAAAGCTGCAGCAGCCGTTCCTGCCAGAGATGCGTGGATAGCTGATATGTCTGCTCAGGGATTACCTGCACAAGACCTTTACGATCTTGTTCAAACGACCCTTGCAGCGGCGAAGAAATAAAATTGGGGGTCTTATGGCCCCCTTTTTTACTTCTGATACCACTCGTTCTTAAATTTTGTGGAAAAGATCATTGTAATATGGCTGAAAACGCATCAGTTTTAGAGGACAATTCAACTCTCAGTAAGCTGGACAGAAACCTTTTGAAAATCGAAAAAGCTTTCGCTTTGATATCTGGTTTGGCTATTTTTTCACTGATGGTATTGGCCGTTCGTTCCGTTGGTGGAAGAGAATTTTTTGAATGGCCCTTAAGCGGGTACGTGGATTGGATAATGCAACTTATGCCGCTTATTGCTATTTTAGCTGTAAGTTTTGCTATGAGGGATGGTACACACATTCGGATGGACATTTTTGTATCCAAACTTTCAGGGCGAGTACTTTGGACTTTTGAGTTGATCACCACGAGCATTGTATTGATTTTGATGTTGCTGTTGATGTGGGGGAGTTGGTCACATTTTGATCGTGCATTTGACTGGAATGCTCCATTGTTTAGTAGAGACAGCACGATAGATATAGGGCTTCCAATCTGGCCATCAAAAATATTAGTCCCAATTGGTTTTGCTATTTTATGTCTGCGGTTATCATTGCAGAGTTATGGATACATCCGCGCATTGATTTTTGGTCTGAGCAAACCTGTTGCTGTTCCATTAGTAAGAGACCCGGCTACCCTGGCAGCTGCAGAGGCCGAAAACTTAATAAATAGAGGCTGACTTCTAAATGGATCAAATACAGATCGGCCTTTGGGTCACAGCTGGTTTACTGGTCATGGTTATCATGGGGATGCGTGTAGCCTTCGCCGCGGCCTTGGCAGGCGTTGTTGGATTAATACTAATTTTTTGGGCGAAAAAAGATTTTGATCCTGAAAAATTTAGTTGGGCTCTGACTGTCGCAGTCAAACAAGCAGGTCAAGTGCCACACTCAAAGGTTGCAAGTCATGAATTAAGTTTAATTCCCACCTTTATTTTGATTGGATATCTTGCGTACTATGCCGGTTTAACTCACTCATTATTTGAAGCTGCCAAACGGTGGATTGCTTGGCTTCCAGGCGGATTAGCTGTTTCGACTATATTTGCTACAGCTGGATTTGCTGCAGTATCAGGTGCATCTGTCGCAACAGCCGCTGTTTTTGCAAGAATAGCGATTCCTGAAATGCTTAAGATTGGATATCGCAAAGAATTTGCTGCTGGCGTTGTCGCCGCTGGCGGCACACTTGCATCGCTTATCCCTCCATCCGCTATTTTAGTAATCTATGCTATTATTGTTGAGCAAAATGTTGGTAAACTTTTGTTAGCTGGTTTTGTTCCTGGAGCTTTTTCAGCTTTAATATACGGGATTTTGATTGTTAGCATTGCGATAATTTTCAAATCCGTAGGACCACCGGTAGCTGGGTTCACCTTAAAACAGAAACTTGAGAGCTTACCTGGCGCTCTGCCAATTGTGGCCGTAATCGTGATTATAATTTGCTTTGTTTATAACCCTTTTGGTGAAGACGCTTGGGGTACGCCGACTGAGGGTGGTGCAATAGGGGCATTTATAGTTTTTTGTATGGCATTATGGAAAAAAATGCGGTGGGTAGAATTTAAAGAAGCCCTTGTAGAAACTGCAAAACT
>Ga0163111_10002691_pt1 | contig 11346 bp, 10 predicted proteins | sample CRUFie1St18metaG_FD_109645 | JGI IMG/M metagenome (GOLD analysis project Ga0163111, IMG submission 109645) | Marine microbial communities from the Costa Rica Dome - CRUD Field 142mm St18 metaG | ecosystem: Environmental > Aquatic > Marine > Oceanic > Photic zone | place: Costa Rica: the Eastern... | reverse complement strand
ATTCTGAGTGGAGCTATGAAAAAGTATTGCCATTTTTTATTAAAAGTGAAAAACAAAAATTAAAGAATGATGAATTAAATAAAAAATATCATAACACTAATGGTCTATTTTATATTTCTGATTACCCAAATAAATTTATTTTAACCGAAGCTTTCATTGAAGCTGCTAATGAACAAAACATTAAAACAAACTATGATTTTAATGGAGCAATTCAAAGTGGCGCAGGATATTATCAAATTACAACAAACAAATGGTTAAGATCTGATACTGACATCTGTTTCTTAAAACCAGCTTTGAAAAGATCAAATTTAACTGTACTAACTAATACTTTAGTAACAAAAATTATAATTAAAAATAAAAAAGTAATTGGAGTTAAAGTCTCTAAAAATGGTAATACAAAAACTCTTAAATGTGGTAAAGAAGTTATACTTAGTGCGGGAACAGTTAACTCGCCTCAGCTTCTACAAATTTCTGGTATTGGAGATCAAAAGTATCTAAGTAAAATTGGTATTAAAACAATTTTAGATTTACCTGAAGTAGGTGAGAACTTACAAGACCATCTTCAAAGTCAAATAATTTATAAATGTGATAAAAATATAAGTTTAAATTCTGATTTAATTTCATTTACTGGAAAAATTAAAACTCTTATAAAATACTTATTTTTTCATAGGGGGTTTCTGGCTGGAGGTCCCACACCTGCTGGGGCTTTTGTCAGTACAAGGAAGGATGTAACAAGACCAAACTTACAGCTTCATTTCCTACCTTTAAGTATGAGTAAACCCGGGATCATAAATAATTTTGATGGGTATACGATTAATATAAGTTTATCACGTCCCAAAAGCAAAGGTAGAGTAAGAATAGTTAGTTCTGACCCAACTAAACATCCCTTAATTGAAGCTAATTATCTATCAGAAAAACATGACAAAACAGAACTGATTGAGGGAATTAAAATTTCTAGAAAAATAGCTAATTCTAAAGCTTTTCAAAAATATAATATCATTGAGATTAAACCAGGATCAAACTGTAATTCACAAATTGATTTATTAAATTATATCAAAGACAATGCAGGTAGCTTGTACCATCCAATTGGCACGTGCAGAATGGGGGTAGATAAAAATTCTGTAGTAAACCAAGATTTGCAAGTTAGAGGTATTTTAGGATTAAGAGTGGCTGATGCTTCAATAATGCCATCTATTATATCAGGAAACACTAATGCTACAGTAATTATGATTGCTGAAAAAGCCGCTGAAATTATAATGAAATCAACTTGATCTATGTTGAATTTCTTTTTTTAATTTCAAATCCCACATCAATGATTTTCTTTTTATTTTCCTTTTTTAACTTGCTATTATCAATTATAATTTTTGCTGCATGTGCACCTATTAAATCACCTCTTACTTCCACTGTTGTAAGACCAATACCATAATCATTTCCAAACTCAATATTACCAAAACCAGCAATAGCAATTTCTTCAGGTACTCCAAGCCCCTTACGACGAGCTTCACAGATTGCTCCAATTGCCAACACATCCCCTGAGCAAAAAATAGCTTCAATATCTGGCCACTTATTCATAATTATATTAAATCCTTTAGCGCCATCATGGATGTTTCCTTTTTGCGAAGATTCTAACTGTATATAATGCGGTTTAATTCCTTGACTTAGATGGAAGTCAATGAAGCCCTTTAAACGCATATCACTTCTGTCACTTAAAAATTTTGAAGACCCTAAAAAAGCAATTTTTTTATAGTTAGCATCATCATATAAAAATTTTGACATTGATTTTCCTGCTTCATAATTTGAGAAACCAATTGCGCAATCTATTGGTTCCTCTGGTAAATCCCATATTTCTACTATCGTACAATTTATAGAAGAAAGTAATTTTCTAATTTCATTTTTTTTTATAGAATTAGTAATCACTAAACCAAGTGGTCGCTGTGAAACAAGTGCCGAGAGTTGTTCCTTTTCTAAATCTTCAGAATATTCTGAATTGGATAAAAACAATTGAATTCCGTTGTCTGATAATATTTGAGATAATCTATTTATTGTTGGCATAAATATAGATCCAGATAGTGTTGATATGTTTGCTGCTACTATTTGGCTTTTTCCACTAGATAGTGCTCTGGCTGCAGCCTCAGGTATATATCCAAGAGCACTAATTGCCTTGTTAACTTTTTCTCTGGTTTTTAGGCTTACTATTTCAGGATCACTCAAAACTCTCGAAACTGTAATTTTCGATACACCTGCATACTTTGCAACTTCATTCATGCTAGACCAACGATTATTCAATTGTCGTGGCAAAGTTTTTCCCTCTTCAAAATATGACTTACTTATTACATTATTTATTGACAAAATAAATTAATTATTGATAAAATGATACCGGTAACATAATTACAAGGTTTTTAATATGCTGTCTCAACAAGAAATTGATGAATATAATGAAAATGGCTATATTTTAGCTAGAAATGTTGTCACTAAGGAACAACTTACTGAATTACAGAGATTAACGTATGAGTTTATTGAAAATTCAAAAGATGTTAATGAGAGTAATAAAATTTATGACTTAGATGAAGGGCACTCTAAAAATGAACCAAGGCTGACAAGAGTAAAATTACCTCATAAGCAAAATCCATATTTTTGGAATATTATTAAAGAGTCCAAGATCCAATCAATATTGGAATCAATTCTCGGCGAAAATATTCTTCTTCAAACCAGCAAATTAAATACTAAAGCACCTGGAGGCGGAGCTTCTGTTGAGTGGCACCAAGATCTTGCTTTTTATCCTTTGACAAATGATAGCGCACTTGCAGTTGGATTATTTTTGGAGGATGTGACATTAGAAAATGGCCCCTTACAAGTAATACCAAAGTCTCATAAAGGTCCTATTTTGGATCATTCAAATGAAAAAGGAGTTTTTTGTGGAGCCATTAACCCTGAGGACCCTGATTTTGACAAAGAAAAAATTGTTACAATAACAGGCAAAGCAGGTGATATGAGTATTCACCATGGCAGAATACTCCATGGTTCAGCACCAAATAAAAGCGATAGGGCAAGACTGATTACTTTTTATGAGTGCAATGCTGCAGATGCTTGGCCACTTTTAGGTGGTGCTGCTGTAACAATACAAAAATTAGGAATAGGCGGTCTGTGGGAAGACCTTCACTCAAGAATTATATCAGGTAATATTTCAAAACAACCAAGAATAGAGAATTGGCCTGTAAGGATGCCGTTACCACCCTCACCTATAGGTGGGTCTATTTTTAAAACACAAAAATTAGGAGGGGCAAAAAGCGTATATAATTAAATTTTGAATTTAGAAATCTTCTAAACTAAGCCTGCATCACCCTTAAAAACCTGTGCCGTAATAAATTTGCTATCGTCAGCAGATAAAAAAAGTGCCATTCTTGCGATATCCTCTGGTTGAACGAATTTTTTTAAACACTGGGTTGTCATAATATCATGCTCCACTTCTTTATTGAGGAAATATTTTTTATGATGCTCAGTTGCTGTCCATCCAGGCATAATTGAATTTACTCTAATACCATATTCACCATATTCTCGTGCAATTATTCTTGACAAACCCTCGATGCCAGCTTTAGCTGCTGCATAGCCCGCCCATCCCTCTTTCCTTCTCCTAAAAGTTGGAGAAGTAAAATTAATGATTGATCCATCTTTCAACTCTTTCATGTCAGAAAATGCAACTTGGCTAGCAAATAAAACATGCCTAATGTTGAGTGATTGAAAATTTTCCCAATCCTCTATTTCAATATCGTTGACAGGCTTTCTATCGTTGCCACCAGCATTATTTATAAGAGTATGAATTTTACCTAATTTTTTTGAAATTTTTTTTATAGACTTTTGAAGTTGTTCAATATTCCTAACATCACATTCTATAAAATAAGGTTCATTTTTAGAAGTAAAATCTAATTTTGATTTTAATGTAGCAGCTCTTTCTGTATCTATATCTAAAAATGCCACTTTAGATCCTTGTTCAAAAAAAGCATTTACCATAGCAGCTCCAATCCCTGCCGATCCTCCAGATATAACAACCACTCTGTCTTCTAAGCTTGGATATATTCCATAAACTGCATTATTATTATTTTTGACCATTGATATTCCAAAGACTGTTTATTGAATTAATATCATATAGATTTTTTAGCTAAACTTTACTGAATTAATTGCATTTTTGTTTATGAAATTCCAATCATAGTGCACCCCAAGCCCAGGTCCAGTTGGAACAGTAACATTGCCTTCACTGTCAACTACATCAAGCGCATCTCTATATCCACAATCATAAACTTCCATGGACCATCCAATTGAGCTTGTTTTTGGATGTACTAGACCAATTTCATAAAAATTAGTGTTTCTTAATGAAGCCATGACATGCCTATGGGCAGGGCCTCCACAATGTAATTCTACATCTAAACCAAAACCTTCAGCAGCATGCGCAATTTTTAATGCCCCTGTAATACCCCCATCATATTCTGCATCAGCTCTTAAAAAATCAGTGCCTTCACCTACAACAAAATTTACATGTTCTTCGAGGCCTCTAATATGTTCAGTTTGAAGCAATGGTGTTTTTATCTTCTGCCTAAGCATCTTGTGAGATGTGGTTGAAGTACCATTATCAAGGTAAGGGTCTTCTAACCATAAAAATTTAGCTTCATCACAAATCCACCCAATTTCAAGAGCATCAGAAAATGTTTTTAATTTACATGCAGGATCAATCATTAAGTGCATTTCGTCTCCAACTGCTTTTCTAACAGCATGCATTGTATCGGCTAATTCCTTAATGGAATAATCATCCCATATATGAAGTTTATAGCCCGTGTATCCCATTTCTTTGCATTGTAAAGCAAAGTCAGCAAAAGCTTCCGGACTATCAAGTCCCCCACACCTATCACCTGAGAGAGTAGAAGCATACGCAGGAAGTTTTGTTTTCCATCCACCTAAAAGTTCAAATATAGGTGCATTATATAGTTTCCCAGCCAGATCCCATAACGCTATATCAGCTAATCCAATACCCATTCTATCAAACTTACGTAAACATCTTTTTGCATTGTTATAAATTAGTTCTCTTTTGGTAGGGTCTTTCCCAATCATATCTTTGGCAAACATACAAAATTGAGCAAATGCAACTGGCTCACCACCGATAAACTCTCCTGTAATACCCTCATTAGTATGTATTTGAATTGCACAAGATTTGACTTTCTTCTTATTACCTGGCTGATAAATTAAGCTGGTTCCATTTCTATCAGTTCCAAAGTCTGGTATCTCAAATTCACATATCTTTGCATCTATTGATGTAATAATTAAATTCGACAAATTTCATCCTACAATATAAATTTATATTTACATGTTACATGTAAATACATTGTTTTATTCATTTTATAGTGTCAACTAATTTATTCCAAATTAAGAAATTGGGAAAAAAATTTCAATTGGAATAAAGCCTCCTAATCCATTTTGCACATGCAACAGAATTTTCAAATAAAGAATATTTATTACCTTCACCATAATCTGTTGCTGGGATAAATTCTGTTGATATATACCTTAATGGTGATTGTTCATTTTGTGAATGATAATAGATTAATTGCTTTACGACTTCTTTCCATGAATCTAATTTGCTTTCATCCCAGTTACTGTGATATTCAGTTGGTAATGGCTTAATAAATGGATATTGAACTCCTCTTCCTATTGAACCATCTGGATGCTTAGCTTTTATATTTTTAGGATTATTAGGAATAACACTTCTAGCATGTAAAAGATTTATATAATTTTTATCTATTAATTTTTGTGCTAGATTATCTTTTTGGAACGGGTCAAGAATAATACTCTTATTTTCAATATGTTCTGATAATTGAAATAACTTCATTTCTTGTTCATTATTCATTTTAAAAATTATATGAGAGTGATCTAGCGTCATTCTAAAAGGGATGCCATAACTTTCAATTTTGTCTGCCACTTCAAAAATTCTAAGAAAATCTTCAGACCACATATTAATGTGAATTTCAAAACATGGAATGCAACCAACTTTCTCGCCATATTCTGCACTTCTAAGATAAATGTCTACGATTTCCTCATTAGTAACCGGATAGCCTTCAAAATGCATATATTTAATTTGAACATTATGAATTTGTGTTCCTAAATGCGATCCATTTTTAAGATGACTAAAAAGTAATTCTTCATCTCTTCCTAAAACATAAAACCAACCACCACATAGTAATGGCAAATTATATTTTTGAGTAAGTTTCTCATAAATTTTTATTTCTTTTAATGGAGGAGTTTTGTCAATGTAATCAAAAACTGCAGCATCTGAAACATTTGCAAACCAATCCTCCAAAGAAACAGGGTCCTCTTCGTTGTTATGCAGGACATTCCGATAGGCTATACCAATCGGTATATTTAATTCTGGAACACTAATGTTTATTTCCTCACAAATGCATTTTCAAAAAAAGTAATTTTGTCATTTAATTTAAATAGCTTTTGATATTTTTATAATTTGTTTAATAATATGTTCAACATGCGATCTAGCAGCAGTCTCAGCTTTTGCTGAATCAGATTTAATTAAAGCATTAAAAATGTTTAAATGATCTTTAAAAGTAACCTCTGGCCCAAGTGGCGCAACTCTAGTTTTCATTGCTACATAAATTTGATCATAGATTTGTTTTGCAAGTTCCTTCAATGGACCATTATTAGAAGCTTCTAAAATCATCATATGAAATTGAATGTCTGCATTAGTATATTTGTCAGGATCTTTCCTATCAATTGCGGTTCTATGATTTGATATTGTGCGCTCTAGTTTTGCATGCAAAGATTTAGTCATTTCTTTTGCAGCTAGTTTTGCAGCTAAACCATCTAAAACAAGCCTTACTTGGAATAGTGGCAGAAGATCTTTAACATCAAAATCAGTAACGAATGCACCTTTCCTTGGTTTTTCAAACGCTAAGCCTTCAGCAATTAATTTTTGAACAGCTTCCCTGATAGGGCTCCTACTAACTCCTAATTTTTCTGCAAGAGCGGGCACACTTAAGTGTGATCCTGGAGCTAAATCATGCTTTATTATTGCCGTTTTTATGGAATTATAAACGGTATCAGTTATTCTCATTGTATTTTTTTTTGATAAACTAAGTAAATTTAGCATATTATTTTACTCTCTGAAATAAAACTCTCTACAATTAATTATTATAACACATAGTCGCTTGCGAACCTGTAATTCCCAAATTGTTTAGAATTAATGTTTTACCAGCCAATGGTTCATTTTTTATTTCGTTGTCTACAAGCATACGCTTTGATGTTGATACATAAAGCTTATCTAACTTTTGCCCTCCGAAACAACACATTGTTGGATAAGAAACAGGTAATCCAATCTTAGAAATTAACTTACCTGTTTTGTTATCAATTTGAATTAATGATTTTCCTTCAAAAAGGGTGCTCCAGTAATTTCCTAAATTATCTACAGCAGCACCATCTGGTCTTCCAACTATTTTCTCTGTTGAAAAAAATAATCGCCTATTAGAAATTTTTCCTGACACTATATCATAATCATATTTATAAATCGCTTCTTTTCTACTATCAGAGAGATAAAATGTGGTTTCATCTGGAGAAAAGGCAATACCATTTCCAACAGTCAAATTTTCATCTAAAACCTTAACTTCATCATCTAAATCAAGTTGATAAAGTTTACCTATAGGCCTCTTCATTTTTTTATCCATTGAGGCACAAAAGTATCTTCCCTTTGAATCGCATCTACCATCATTTAAAAGTTCCTCGGTTTCCAAATGAAAAGCTTTGGCCTTTAATGTTATATCACCGGCTCTTGTAACTAAGTAAAAACCATCCTCAATAGTTGCAATAAAATTATTGTCATGCATTGGTGCTATGCTAGTTATCGAACCTGAGACAGGAATTGAAGAAACTTCATGAGTTATAAGGTTATAAATAATAATTTTTGGTTTCTCAAAAACATTGACCCACACTACCTCATTCGTTTTTGGTACCCAAATCACACCCTCACAATGGTCCTCATTCGGTGAATTTATATACTCAATATTTACCATAGTGTTCAAATATTATAAAAAACTATCCTTTGACGGAACCAGCTATCATCCCACGTAAAAAAGATTTCTGTAAAAATATAAAAATAATTCCAATAGGAATAGTAACAATAACAGCTAAAGACATCATTCCTGTCCAATCTGTCTTAAAATCCTGTAAAAAAGACTGGCTTATTCCTACAGGAACAGTTCTTAAATCAGGAGATGAAATAAAAGAAAGGCCAAAAAATAATTCATTCCAAGACGTAACGAAAACAAATAAAGCAGAAGCAGTTAAAGCTGGCATTGATAAAGGAAAAACAATAAAAAATATAATTCTAAAAAAACTAGCTCCCTCAACAAATGCTGCCTCTTCAATTTCTTTTGGAATTTGATCAATGAAATTTTTCATCAACCAAACTGTAATAGGCAAAGTTATTACTGTATGCCCAATCACCATTGATGTTAAAGTATCAAGCAACCCCAATTTCATCAAAAGAATATACATTGACATCATTAACAATGGTATTGGAAATGCCAACGAACTTAAAAAAAATAACATTATTGTAGATTTTCCTGGAATTGCAAATCTTGACAAAGCATAAGCTGTTAAAGCACCAACAATTGTAGCAATTATTGCTGCCAATAAAGCTATCAATATACTGTTATATAAAATATTGACTACAAATCCATTCATGATTCTGAAATAACTATCAAATGTTATTTCAGATGGTATCCATTCAGGCGGACGATTAAAAACATCTGCTTCATTTTTTACAGAAGTAGAAACCATCCAAATTATAGGAGAAATTAAAAATAACGTTGATATAAAGGCACTAAGTTGAAGCCCATAAGGTATAATATAACGTTCAACTATTTTTGCTAAACTCAATTTCATAAAAAAATCTCTAGACCTCTCGAACTACTGTTTTTAAATAAAGTGCACCAAATGCAACTAACATAATCAACCAAAGAGTTCCCACGGTTGCAGCAAGTGCAAAATCCCAAGAATCAAAAGCTAAATTATAGGAATACATGCTCAAAACCATTGTTGAATTCATTGGCCCCCCTTCAGTTAAAACAAATGGTAAAGTCATTTCTTGAAACATTCGAACAGCTTGCATTAAGGCTGCTGCTAAAGATATATTTTGTATAAGTGGCAGGGTTACTTTAAAAGTTTTTTGCCAATACCCAGCCCCATCCACTTCAGCTGCATCAATAACTTCATTGGGGACACCTTGAAGAGCAGCGAGCATAATAACCATTAGAAAAGGTATTGACCGCCATGCAAAACATAAAATAATTGACCACTGAGCTGCTTTACCATTAAACAACCAATCAATTTCTTTTTCAATAATTCCATAGTGAGTAAGTGTTCCATTGACTAAGCCATAATCTGTATTAAACAGCCAACCCCAAAGAATTGCTATTACAATCCAAGGGACAACCCAGGTTTGAAAAATAAGCGATCTATATAAACCTGAAAATCTTATTGCATTATTTAATAAAAGCGCTAATCCAAGTGATACTAGCATTGCTATCACAGTTGCTGTCCCTATAATAAAAATCGTATTACCTAAAACTTGCCAATAAACATCGTCTTGAAATAAATACCTATAATTCTCAAAACCAACTAATTTTGTTGTTGGCCTCAAAGGAGAAGCATTTGTAAAACTCATATATACCCCATTTAAAATTGGATATACTATGAAAAATGCAACTATAAAAATAGCTGGTAAACAAAGACATAAAAGTAACAATTTATTTTGTTTTAAAGAATACATTTTAAAAGAAATAACTCATTTAACTTAAAAATTTAAAGACATTAATTTTTTATACGTTCACTAGTTTCTGGATCAAAAAGAAAGATTTCTTCTGGATCAGTTTTTAAGGAAATAATATCCCCCACTTTTAGGTCTAAATCTCGATTTGTTTCAGCACACAATACTTTATCTCCAACATCAGAAAATACAAAAGTACTTGTTCCTGTCGTTTCTAAAATACTAACCCTTGCCATAAAATCTGTTTTTAACTTTGAAATTTTCAGTGATTGTGGCCTGATACCTATTATTATTTTTTTACCTTCAGTTAATTTAATTTTATTTGGAAGTGGTATCATCACGTTTTCATTTACCAGTAAAGATGTTTTACCATTATGTGATTGAACATTACCCTCCAAAAGATTGATTTCAGGAGAACCCAAAAATGATGCAACAAATAGATTTTTTGGATTATCAAATAATTCTAGTGGCGTTCCAACCTGAATAATTTCCCCCTCATTCATCACAACAATTTTATCAGCCATAGTCATAGCTTCTATTTGATCGTGAGTTACATAAACTGTCGTGCTTTTAAGTCTAAAATGAAGGCTCTTGATTTCTGTACGCATTTTTGTTCTTAGCTTTGCATCAAGATTTGATAATGGCTCATCAAACAAAAATAATGACGGGTCCCTTACAATTGCCCGCCCCATAGCAACTCTTTGTCGCTGTCCTCCTGACAATTGTTTGGGATACCTTTTCATATAAGGCTCTAGTTTTAATATTTGAGCGGCTTCATTTACTAAATCATTAATTTTTTCCTTTGGAACTTTATCTAATTTCAGTCCAAATTCCATATTGTTTCTGACAGTTAAATGAGGATATAAAGCGTAATTTTGAAATACCATAGCGATATTTCTATCTCTCGGTTTTAAATCTGTTACATTATTATTATTTAAGTTTAAATGCCCTATAGAAGGATATTCTAATCCAGCTATAATTCTCAACAAAGTAGATTTTCCACATCCAGAGGGACCAACCAAGACACAGAATTCATGCTTCTCTATGTTAAGATTAATGTTTTTTAATACTTCTACTTTATCGAAGGACTTACTTATATTGTTAAGTTCTAAATATGACAAGTCTTAACCTACTGCTTCCTAAAAAAATGACAAAATAAAATTGTGATATCTAAAAGATATCACAATTTCTCAGGAGAAAACTATTTATCTACCCATTTTTGATTTTATTTTTTTATCAACACTGACCAGTACTTCATCAGCATTAGCACCATTTATGACTTCCTGCATTCCAACAGCTAGTTCACCAAGAATCATATTAAATTTTGAAGAACTTATTGGAGTGTCATAAGTGAATGGGAGAGCATCGACAAAGAGTTGTGCATAAGCATCGTCGCCCACAATTCCAGTACCTAGTACATCCATACTACTTGATGGAAGAAGACCAGAAGATGTAAAAAATTCATCAGTTATGTCCTTATCAAATAAAACAGTTCTGATAAAATCAACAGCCAATTCTGGACTTTTTGTTTT
>Ga0163111_10002690_pt1 | contig 11349 bp, 8 predicted proteins | sample CRUFie1St18metaG_FD_109645 | JGI IMG/M metagenome (GOLD analysis project Ga0163111, IMG submission 109645) | Marine microbial communities from the Costa Rica Dome - CRUD Field 142mm St18 metaG | ecosystem: Environmental > Aquatic > Marine > Oceanic > Photic zone | place: Costa Rica: the Eastern... | reverse complement strand
CATGCGGCACAGCCTCAATCGCAGTTCGTTCCCACCTGATCTTTCCTGTCTTGCGATCGAAGCAAAATAGTTTGAACGCCAGCTTGGATAAGCTTTTTCCATCGAAACCAGACTTCCCTGCAGTTGGGACCGCCGACACAACAAAAACACGATCTTCCCAAACCACGGGAGATCCCGATCCTCTGCCCGGGACTGGGACTTTCCACCTGACGTTCTTGATCTCTCCCCAATTCGTCGGAGGCTGAGCCTCTGAAGAAGATCCGTTCCCTGTCGGCCCACGCCAATGGCCCCAGTTTGCTGCAGGAAGGTTACCCAGTTGCACCAAAAAGGCTGCTAAAAAGAAAAGATGACGTATATGCATGGGTTGTTTGATCCTTCATATCATTCCTCCCTTTTGATCTAAGTGCAAACTTGTTTGAAGAACTAGAAGCTATAGTTCATTCCCATCCAGAAGGATCGGGGTTGACCGATAGAGCGTAATCCGACGCTGCTGAGTCCAGTGGTGATCTCTCGATCAAAGAGATTCTCAATTCGGGCATGAACCGTCACATCTCTGGCAAGCTCAAATTCTCCCCCAAGTCGGGCCGTCCACCAGGACCCGAGCGGCCGCTCTCCCATGGGATCGTCGAACTGACTGCTACCTAGTTCCACTTCGGCAAAAACTCTCAGCCCGTTCATTGGTCTTCCCCTGATCGCCGCGATGAAACTATGCTCAGGACTCTGCGGAAAAGACTGCCCCACAATCTCCTCTTGTTCCAGTGACTTTTTGAATTGCGACTCCGAGAACAGGTATCTCAGGATACCCGTCCACCGCGGAGAAACCTTCCAGCGCATTGCAGCTGAGACCCCCCGCACTCGAGCATGATCAACATTGCGGCGCTGAGCCACAGATCCCCCTTCGGGAACAAACCCGGCAACCGATGAAGCTTCCTCTGGGTCGGCAATCGGAACATTCGCAATAACGTCATCAATCCAATGATGAAACAGGCTCAGCTCCCAAGAAATTTCTGGCGTGGGTCTCCAGTCTATTCCGAGATCAACGGTATCAAAGCGCTCTGTTCGGAGACTGGGATTCGCCTCCGTAATATCATTACGAACTCGAAAAGGGCGGTAGAGTTCATTGATAGTGGGAAGACGGAATGAACTGGCAACAGAAGCACGAATACCAACAGGTTCGGCGAGTTGATATCGCAATGTTCCACTCACTGACGCTTCAGTTCCATCCCGTTCACCATAAGAAGAATTGCGGAGCAGGTCACCAGTCACAGGCCTTCGCTCAATACGCACGCCATCCCTGAAGGCCCAGTAATCGATCCGGGCACTACCCGCAAGGGAGAGACCTGTGGCAATCCCCTCATGAATTCCGCGCAGAAAAACCCCCCCGACCAGTTTCTCGCCACCGGCTCTTCGTTGTCGAAGAAAGGACCCATCGACAAAGCCTGCCAGCTCATTCGTCTCGCCCCTCAACCGCCTCAGATCTGCCCCGAGAACAACCTTCATTCGCTCTGCCGGACTTAGGGCGGCAGTAAAACCGCCCCCAATTCCTTCGCCAGGAACGTCGAATTGATCAAGGGCAGGCACCTCGCTTCCCCGGTCCGCAGCGACCTTTGCAAAAAGCGCCTCAAAGTCACGACGCTGGTAATATGCCAGACCCTGCCACGTGATGGATGGTGTGTTTTTGGTGACCCGAATTGATAAATCGAGAGCCTCGGAAGCATTCATGGAGAGAACTGTCCCGTTACCTCTCCGCTCTGAATGCAGGGACACGAAGGGCTCTACGGTCAACTCCTTATCTGGGCGCCAGACGACCCGGAAATCGGCACTGCGTGTGGCCAACCCCAACCGACGGTCCACGGAACCACGCTGGTCTTTCGCTAAGCCGTAGAATCCGCTTGAGGCGAGGGTGTGAACAGTTGCTTGAGTGGCCAGAATCGCATCATCGCTCTCTCTGTTACCCCGGAGGGTCAACCCGCGGGTTCCATGGCTTCCCGCGTGGGTCTGGATTCTCGTCAAGTGACCCGACGGGATATTTCCTGTGAGATGCACCACTCCTGCAGGACTCTGGTTTCCCCATACCGCGGCCTGCGCGGATGGAATAATACGAGCAGAGTTCAGGGACCCAGGCGCATACCGGGACCACGAGACCCATCCCCCGAAGGGATCGTTCTGGGGAATGCCATCCCGAAGAATAAGAGTCCGTGCCGCTGCACTGGCACCGACCCCTCGGAGACTCACCCCTGCTGAGGTCGGATTGCCAAAAAGAGATGATTGTCTTCGATATAATGAAAATGAAGGCTCACCCGAAAGCATCTGGTCGATGGTTCGGGGTGCCTCAAGGGAGATGTCATCCGTAGACCAGAAAGCAGCTGCCTGATCCCCCTCAATGAGCCGTTCAGCAGTGACCCTTGTCTCCGGCAGGAGAAGAATCTCAGGGAAAGGCAACGCTTTCTGACTCCCACTCAGGATGAGACCGAGGATTATCAATCTGCGTCCGGTGAGGAATTGAACAGCCAAAGGCTTTATTTCACCCCGGGATTTCATGCACTCGAGGTTCATGACCGCCTTAGTTTAGTGCAACTTCGTGAAAAAGCGATTCCCGGGGCTGAATTTGAGAGTACCTCAAATTATTATCACACTAAAAAATTCTCCTTTCGTCCAAGTTCTCCCTAAGCTCTCCCCACGTGAATACCCATCTCGCTTTATTCGGGGCGACTGCTCTTGTGGCCATGTGGCCATCAGCGGGCCGCTCTGGTCCGGAGTCCCAGGACTGGCCAGTCTATCTCGGCGGCAAAGAGCGCGACCTCTTCTCTCCCCTCACGCAAATCAACCGCAAGAATGTCAAATCTCTGGAAGTCGCATGGAGTCATGACACAGGCCACAAGTCGGAATACCAGGCCAACAATTTAATCATCCGGGGAATCCTTTATACTCCGACCGCGACGCGTGAGATTCTCGCTCTCGACGCAGCGACGGGAAAGGTCATATGGAAATGGGATCCCGGGCAGGAGAAGACTGGACGCGGTCGGCAGCGACAGCGGGGACTGGTATACTGGGAAAATGATCAGGGAGAGGAGCGAAGAATCCTTACCGGTGTGAAAGGACATCTTTTCGCTGTCGATCCAGATACCGGAAAAACCATTCGGGAATTCGGAGAAAATGGATCCATCAACCTCGGCTCGGGACTTAATACACCGGGAGTGGTCTACCAGGACCTCGTTATCGTCGGAGGTGTGGGCGGTGTCGGCGCTGTCCGCGCCTACGATGTCCGGACTGGAAAACGTAGATGGATTTTCAACCTCATTCCCCGCCCCGGCGAGGTTGGATACGAGACGTGGCCACCAGAGGCATGGAAAACCGCTACCGGGACCATGCCCTGGTGCGGTCAGTCTCTCGACGAAGAACGCGGCATTGTCTATGTGGCTACTAAAACAGCGGAGCCGGACTTTTACGGGGGAAAACGTCACGGGATGAATCTTTTTGCCAACTGCTTGCTCGCTCTCGATGCAGCAACTGGGAAAAGGATCTGGCACTTTCAGATCGTCCACCACGATCTACTCGATAAGGACCTCGCATGCCCTCCCGTCCTCCTCACGGTCACTCATCATGGGAAAAAAATTGATGCTGTGGCACAGGGGACCAAACACGGACTGCTTTTTGTCTTTGACCGATCCACAGGAGAACCTCTCTGGCCTATTGAGGAACGTCCCGTCCCCCAATCAGACCTCATCGGAGAACAGGCATGGCCTACCCAGCCATTCCCCACCAAACCTGCACCGCTCATGCGCCAGCGTTACACCGAGGCTGATGCCTCCAATATTTCTCCGGACACCTATCAACTGACTCTCGACCGCATCCGGGCATCTCCCAACTTTGGCCCCTTTCCTGCTCCCAGCTTAAAGGAGACCATTATGTTTCCGGGCTTCGATGGAGGAATGGAATGGGGCGGCGGAGCTGCAGATCCTGATGGCATCTACTATGTTAACATCAACGAGATGCCATGGATCGTACAGATGATCGAAACGAAGCGAGCGGATGGCACTGGGCTTGTCGGTGGTGAGCGGGACTACCTGATCAACTGCAGCGCATGCCACGGAATTGATCGTAAGGGCAATCTTGCCGCAGGATTTCCTCCTCTTCTTGGGATCGGAAAACGAAAATCCCGGGCGGAAATTGAAAAAATCACCCTGCAGGGAGCGGGAAGAATGCCCTCTTACGCCTCAATGCCTGAGACAAAGCGTAAGGCTATTCTCGATTATGTCCTCAATGTGCCGTCGCGCAGCGAAGAACAATCTGAGAATGACGGGCAACCATCCTACGCGTTTGGCGGATTTCGCCGATATCTGGATCCGGAAGGCTACCCCGCTATCAAGCCTCCTTGGGGCACTCTCAACGCGGTCGATCTCAACACAGGGGAAATCAAGTGGAAGGTAATCCTCGGCGAGTATCCTGAGCTCACCGCTAGAGGGATTCCTCCAACGGGAACAGAAAACTACGGAGGTCCGGTTGTCACTGCCGGCGGAATCGTCTTTATCGGAGCTACCGCCGATGAAACCTTCCGCGCCTTCGATAAGGACACCGGGAAGCTCCTCTGGAAAGCAAAGCTCCCCTTCGGAGGAAACGCTACTCCAAGCACTTACATGGTAAAGGGACGCCAATACGTGGTCATCTCTGCCGGAGGAGGAAAATCCAACCGACCCCGCGGAGGGATGCTGGTAGCCTTCGCCCTGCCCGCTTCCGGGAAAACAGAGCAGAGATAGCACCCCGTGGCACAGCTCGACCAGACCCGTATTTTTGAACTTATCCGCCCTTCTTGGACGGCCCAATCAGTTCAATAAAGTTTCCGTCTGGATCTCTGAAAACGGTCAGAAAATTAGGCCCCCCGATCGGCGCCGGAGTTTTTCCAAGGGTTTTCACTCCAGCTTTTTTGAGGCGGGCCATGACCGCATCCATATCAGTGACAAACAGTGTCAGGTAAGAGACTCCCAGACTACTATGGATAAATTCCTGATCTGGCTTCGTTCCCTGAGCTTTGGGGAACGCCATCATCTTGAGCTTTGACGCAGGTGTTCCGGCGTCATCTACGGCAACGAACACACGGGCAGTCACATCCTGGTTATCGGTAAGGCCAAAATCCCCGGTGACCTTCCCGGGCACCTTGAAACCGTTGATTTCCTTAAGCCCGACAACCTCCGTGTAGAACTTGGCTGACTGGTCGAGATCTCGGACTACGATTCCAAGATCGATCACTCCGTTAGTATAAAGTTCTCTGGCCTTTTCCTCAGCAGAAGCCACGGGCATCATCAGAATTGCAACGAGTGCAGAAGATAAAAATTTGGTGATCATCGATCCCACGCTAGAAACCACTTGTAATCGCGCAAGAAGTTTATGCTGATGCTTGGGAAATCCCTGGACTGGGATAGACCGGGTGAGAGCCGATCGAGTCCATAGCACAGTTCCCTTGCGTCAAGATCACTGCACCACAGCAGCAATCGACCACCAGCGGCTCATCTCTTTTTGTTAACCAAAAAGGTCCATGACTGGCTCCGTAACCCCATCCGGAGTAACATAGAAGGGCCGCTGCTCGACCGCATAGTGATGGTCATGGGGAATACCAAGCGCGCGATAAATGCTGGCATGTAACTGCTGGGTGTTTACCGGATTTTTCACCGTCGTGCAGGGACGCTCATCCGCCGTCTCCCCATAGACAAATCCTTTTTTGACACCGCCGCCGAAGAGAAGAACGCTTCCTGCTCCTGTGAAATGGCGATGCATTCCGTAGTGCTGGGGCCCATCGATCTTGGGAGGCACGTTAACCTGATCTTTAACTCTTTTTTCAGGTTTACCCTCCATCATCATGTCTCTGCTGAATTCACTGGCCACCACAATCAAGGTGCGATCCAAGAGCTTACGCTCCTCGAGATCGAGAACCAGCTGAGCGATTGGAGCATCGATCATCTGCTTAAGATCCTTCATTCTGGTGTGCCCATTGTCATGAGTGTCCCAGTACTTGAATGGGTAATAGCCGTGCGTTACCTCAATAAAACGGGCCCCAGCCTCGGTTAGGCGACGGGCCAGCAGGCACCCAAGTCCAAAGCGTCCCCCTACCTTGTATGTGTCGTAGCTTTCCTTGGGTTCGAGGCTCAGGTCAAAAGCCTTACGGGCCTTCGGACTGGAAAGCAGACGGTGAGCATTGTCGATCGACTTCAACAGGGAATCACGTTGATGCTCAGATCCATGCTGCTGGATCGGACTGTCAGCAAGAAGCTTCTTATACGCCTGATAGCGCTTCGAAAAACGCTCGTCACTCATCCCCGGAGGAGGTTTCACCGCTTCCACGGCCTGATCGGGTTCTACAAGGAAGAAGGGGCCAAACTCACTTCCAAGGAATCCAGCGGTATGAAACGCCTTGAGAGATTCCTTTTCCCCGCCATCGAACGTTTGCCCGATATCAATGAATGCCGGGAGATCAGGATTCAACGGACCCAGACTACGCGAGACCCATGACCCGATATGAGGCGCCGCCACGGTCAGCGGCGGCTCGTAAGCGGTGTGCCAGTGGTACTGATGCCGGCTATGAAGAATAAATCCAAGATCCGCTGCCTGATAGGTCTTGATCAGCGTTCCCCGATCCATCACGCGGCCAATTTTTTCAAGACCCTCCGTAAACTGGAGACCATCTACGACGGTATCGACGGCTGGAAAGGTGGAAAGCACTCTCTTCGGATCCAAGCCTTTTTCATAGGGCACGTAGCGTTTGGGATCGAAAGTATCCGTGCTCGCCATTCCTCCCCCCATCCACAGAACGATTACCGTATCAGCTGTAGAGTTGAGACTCCCCCCGGGCTTTGCCAGAGCACTGCTTGAGGGATAACCAGCGGCCAAGGCCCCAAGGGTGGCAGCCGAGGCTGAAGAAAGGAAATCACGGCGATTTTTTTGGCTAGTCATAACCTTGGCGCTCTACACGGCAACTTAATGAATTAACTGAAATTCTGGATGCATCACCAGCATCCACAACAAATCTTCTATCCCACGTGCAGTCACGGGTCGACCGATAATATCCAAAGCAGATTTCAGCTCCTTTGGCGAGGGATCTCGAGCGAAGGAACTTACAAAAAGATCCTCCACGAGAGCTGTCGGCGCTCGCCCCGAATCGAGCCACTCCTTCCCCCCCTTCGCAACCAGATCAGCCACGGATCTGCCATTAGATAATTCGATGAACTGCGCAGTGGTCGCCCTTGACTCCCGGCGAGTAACTACGACGTCTCTCTTTGGCCTTCCCAGCGTCCGCATCAACCGATCAAGATTTCGCGAACCAGCCCGCTTGCGTCCAGTTCCACGCGCCACCGCCGGCGAACCCTTTGCTGCCAGAATGATTTGATCCAATCCATCAAGAAACTGCTCAGCGAACATCCGACGGACCACCGGACCCGCGAAGACAAACTCATCCGCCTCCTCATCCAGAGAGACCGCTGGTCGCTGATAGGCCCGGGAATTAAGAAGAACACTCATGGTGTGTTTCAGGTCGTAGCCGTTCTCCGCCAGGTCAACCGCAAGCCAGTCCAGCAGATCCGTATTCCAGGCCGGGTTGTCCATCTCGTCGACAGGCTCAACCAGTCCCCGACCGAAGAAGATGGCCCACAAACGATTTACTATTGTTCGGGTCATTCGCCCGTTTTCCGGGGAAGTCATGATCTTCGCTAGCTGTGCAACCCGTTTCTCCGGAGAAGCCTGCGGATCGATCGTGCCGAGCTCTGGATAAAGAAAGGCGGGCTCGGCTTTTTCTCCGGTAGGCTTATCACAGCGATGAATATCAAGTGGCCCACCAGCGAAAATTGCCGCAAATGAATACGTCTCCTTCAAGGTCCAGTCATTGATGAAGGAATCATGACAGGAGGCGCATTTGATATTCAGCCCCATGAATACCTGCGCCACATTTTGAGCTGCCTGCATTTCAGTTACCTGTGACGCGTTAACCGTTCCTCTCCAAGCCACCCCCTTGATAAAACCATCCGAGCCTCCCACTGGGTCGATTAGCTCCCTCACGAACTGATCGTAAGGCTTGTTTTCGGACAAGGCAGACTTCAGCCATCCGGTGATCGGCTTCCCACCTCCCCCGTGATATTGACGGGTATAACTGTTACGCAGGTTGTCATTCCAGAATGTCACCCAGTGCTCGGCATAGTTTTCCTTGTCTGAAAGGAGATTCTTCACGAGCTGCTCACGCTTGTCTGTCCGTGCGTCCTGCCTGAAGGACTGCAACTCCCCCGCCGTCGGTAGAATCCCGAGGACATCCAAATACACTCGTCTCGCGAAAACCTCATCTCCTACCGGCGGGACTTCCTCGATATTATTTTCAGCGTAGTATGGAGAGAGAAATCGATCCACCGGGTTGGCAGAATTCCCTCCGGGCAGAGCCACCTTCCGAGGCGCGATAGGAGCATTTCGAAACTTCGCAAAGGTGAAGCCCTTTTCCCACTGCATCCCCTGATCAATCCAAGTTCTTATGACCGCGATCTCCTCAAGGCTCAGCGGATCTCCTTTGACGGGCATCCTCTCGTCAGGGTCATTACTGAGAAGCAGCTCAACCAGCAGGCTTTTCCCACTGTCTCCGGAAACGACCGCCGGGCCACTATCACCTCCTCCGACAAAGGAGTGAATATGATCCATGTTGAACCCACCTTTACTTTTCCCATTCGCATGACAGATCGTACAACTTCTGGCCAGGATGGGTTTGACCTCTTCGGCAAAATCAACCTTGCGGGAAAGCGGCGGCGGCATTTTTCGAGGCGCGACTTCCGCCTCCGCAAAGGCAGCGCCTCCAAAGGGGGTCAGCGCTGCTACTAGAGAACGAATAAAAGATCGAGGCATCGTGGGTTAATGGCCTGTGAGCTCTCTCTTGATACGGCACGAAATCTGACTTGTCAGTTCAGATTCGCAGAGACTTGCCGGCTGCCCGCGTCAGTCGGGTCCCAACCCTTCATTTTTGTCGCCAGTGAAGGAAGGGAGACCCCCTACTTTGATCCCCGGGAGCGCATGGACAGGATACTGGTTCCATGAGTGACGATTCCGCACCCGCCAGTGATGATCCGTTTAACCGGCAGGCCACTCTCCGGATCATGCGTCAGAGCGTCTTCCGTCATTTTCTGCTGAACTTCAAAACGTCGGGGCTTTTCATCAGCGTTTTCTGGAATCGTCTCGTATACGTAAGTAGCCATATGACACAGAATTTCGTAGCGTTACCAGCAATGCTACAGGATTAACCCGAGAACAAACAAACTGAATCTCGATGAAACTAGGAAAGCATTACCGAACCTTGATGGCCGACCGATTCTTCGTCTTGATCTCAGTTCTTCTCTTGCTGAGCGTCGCATGGTGGGCCCTCGAATCAGCGGGGTCGAAACCGGGCACCCGTACAGGACGGGTGCAAACCGAAAGCCTCACGGAAATCTCAGGTATTGCTCTGAGCCGACAGAATAACGATGTAATCTGGGCTCATAATGACTCAGGAGACGAAGCCAGAGTATTCGCTCTTGGCACTGATGGTGGCCTCCTCGGGGTATTCCGACTGGAAGGGGCCCGGGCTATCGACTGGGAAGACATTGCTATCGGTCCGGGACCGTCAAAAGACCGGGATTATCTCTATATTGCCGATACCGGGAACAACGACTTATCCCGCAGAACTGTCACTGTTTACCGGGTTCTGGAACCGCTATTGGAGACAATCCCTGCTCCAAAACACCGGACCTTGACTGGTATTGAGGTTCTTTCGATGCGATTTCCCGCCGACCCACGAGAGTGCGAAACTTTGTTAGTCGATCCTCTCACCGAAGACATTTACCTCATCAGTCGCGAAAGAAGTGAGGGCGCCAGAGAGGTGGCTTCGGTTTTTCATGCACCAGGACCACATAGATCCGGCACTCTCCGCACCCTCGGCGCGGTAGGCAGCTTCGCTCCATCCGCGGGAATACGTGGAGGAGATATTTCAAGGGACGGGCGCATGATCATTCTGCGAAGCCATTCGCAACAGCCCAAAAAAGGAGCTCTCCTCTGGAAGAAACCGGACCCTGACTCCCCGCTGCACGAAATTTTCAGAGAAGACCCCATTGGGGTTCCTGTTCGTTCTGAGCCCCAGGGCGAATCGATCGCTTTTTCTCCTGACGGCGAGTTCTTTTTCACTGTCAGCGAGGGAGTTGGGGCGTCGATTTATCGCTTTGACGTCCCCTGAGGTGTCACCAAAACCGACCGTGGATCCTCTGGGCCACCTCGGCGAAACCCTTATTAAAAAAAAGTGATCATATGAACACATATAAACGTGGACATAGTCGTGGGCTTTTGGCGATAGCCATGACCCGGATCAGACCTAAGATAGCTTAAAGAATCTTAAATTCTATTCTGCCGTGCTGACCATCGCCGCCCAAAAAGGAGAAGCCTTCTGCGACGGCATGACACGCCGCGGTTTCCTGAAGATTGGCGCACTCGGACTGGGCGGAGCCTCCCTCCCTCAACTTCTGCGCGCCGAATCGGAAGCTCAGCTTAAGCCCATGGATCATAAGGCGGTTATCATGATCTTTCTCGCAGGTGGACCTCCCCATCAGGATATGTGGGATCTGAAGACTGATGCCCCTTCCGAAATTCGGGGCGAATTCAACCCCATTGGCACAAACGTTCCCGGTATTGAAATCTGCGAGCTGTTCCCGCAAATGGCCACGATGATGGACAAGTTTTCCATCATTCGTTCCATGGTTGGTGCCGGAGGCGGTCATGATGCTGTTCAGTGCCTCACGGGGCGGAAGCCACAGGGTCCGCAACCTCCGGGAGGCTGGCCCAGCATCGGCTCGGTGCTGTCCAAGCTTTCTGGACAGACCAGGCCGGGAGTGCCCTCCTTCCTTGGTTTGTCGCCAAAGTGCAAGCATGACCAGTGGGGCGACCCGGGCCAATCAGGGTTTCTTGGTCCTTCGCATGCAGCTTTCTCCCCTTTTCGTGGTGGAGGGAAGAAAGACATGGTCTTGAAGGATATCAGTATTGAGCGGCTCGCAGACCGGAAGGCCCTGCTGAACTCCTTCGACAATTTCCGTCGGGATGTAGATCATTCTGGCGCAATGGAAGGACTGGATACCTTTACCGAACAGGCGTTCGGGGTCTTGACTTCAAGCCGTCTGGCGAGAGCACTTGATCTGAGCACGGAAGATCCAAAAGTCATTGAGAGGTATGGAAAAGGGACGGAGAAGCTGACTGCTGATGGACCATGGAAGCGGCTGGACCAGTTCCTGATGGCTCGAAGGCTGGTAGAAGCTGGGGCTCGCTGTGTCACCCTTGGCTTCAGCCGATGGGATTGGCACGGTGGTAATT
>Ga0163111_10002689_pt1 | contig 11351 bp, 12 predicted proteins | sample CRUFie1St18metaG_FD_109645 | JGI IMG/M metagenome (GOLD analysis project Ga0163111, IMG submission 109645) | Marine microbial communities from the Costa Rica Dome - CRUD Field 142mm St18 metaG | ecosystem: Environmental > Aquatic > Marine > Oceanic > Photic zone | place: Costa Rica: the Eastern... | reverse complement strand
GGTTCAACCATAATTGCTGCTGTATTTTTAGTAATTTTTCTTTTTAAAGATTCATGATCACCAAAGACAAAATGATCAAATCCTGGGATTTTTGGACCAAATCCCTCTGTCATTTTTTTACTTCCACTAGCAAAAATAGCAGCTAATGTTCTTCCATGAAAAGAATTTTTTACACATAAAATTCTGTTTTTATTAGGCTTCCCAATTGAATAAAAATATCGTCTGGCAACTTTAATACTAGCTTCTGTGGCTTCAGCCCCACTATTAGAAAACATTACGTAATCAGCAAATGATTTTTGACACAATTTCTTAGCTAATTTTTCTCCTTCGGGAATTTGAAAAGCATTGGAGACATGCCATAGTTTTTTTGATTGGTCTTTGATAGTTTTTACTAGTTTTGGATGAGCATGACCTAATGAATTTACTGCAATACCACTACAAAAGTCTAAATACTTTAAGCCATTGGTAGAATAGAGATAGCTCCCTTTTCCAAATTTAAAGGAAATTTTTTTTCTATTATAATTTTTTGCCAAATAACTCATAATTTTAGACTTCACAATTCGTTTTATAATTAAAAACGATAGACACAAGTATTGATTGAAAAGTAATAATTGTTAACTTCATTAATTGTTAATAACTTTAAATAATTACTTGTTAGATTTTATTTAATACCATTATATTGTTATTTTAGATAAATAATACACTATATATAGATATTAATGAGCTGGACAGATGAAAAAGTAAAAAAACTTAAAGAACTTTGGGGAAAGGGTAATACTGCAAGTCAAATTGCTGAAATTATTGGGGGAATTAGTAGAAATGCAGTTATAGGTAAAGCTCACAGATTAAACCTTTCAGCAAAAATTAAAACAAGAACTGCTACCTCTAACGAAATCTTTGAAAGCTCAATTAATGAAAAGAATTTAAAAAATAAAAAGGGAAAAAAAAGTCGCTTCAAGTCATTAATAATTGAAAAAGACTTTGAGCCAGAAAACCCTAAAAGTTTAGAAGAGTTAACAGAAGATTCATGCAAATGGCCCATCGGTCATCCAAATGAAGACTCTTTTTATTTTTGTGGGAGGTCTTCAATTAAAGATTTTTCTTATTGTAAACTACACTTGCTATATGCATACCAACCAAAAGGTAAAAAAGAAGATACATCTGACAAAGATGAGGTACCAGGATATATAGGAAAAAAAATTAAATCTGCGTAAAATTAAACGTCCTGTTTTTTTTTAAATTTTTCAGTAGAATATTCACCACCCTCTTTCCACATATAGCAATACTTTTTGACCTCTTCCTCAAAATATCTTAAAGAAGGTACCCCAATATCTTGATTGGTTTTATATTTGCTAGACGCAATATTGTCATATCTTAAAAGTCTCAATTGATCGCTTGTGAGTAAGGGTTTTGGAAATAATTGAAAAAAATTTGCTGTTAATTTTGCTAAAATTAATGGCATTGGAATTAATAATTTTTTTTTTTCTGTTACCTTTAATAATTTTTGAATTATTTGTTTCATTGAAATTATCTCAGGCCCCACACACTCAATTATATTAGAATAAGAATTTTTTTGAATTAGTTTTAAAATTATATCTGTTAAATCAGAACAGTGGATAGGCATAAATTTTGTTTTTCCAGAATAGTATAATGGAAAAAAAGGCAATATATTAAGTAGTGTTAGAAAAGTTGTAGTAAAATTATCATCAACTGAATAAACAATAGAAGGTCTTAAAATATTAGCTTTTGGAAAATTTTTAATTACACTGTTCTCTCCATCTAGTTTGCTAATGGCATAATTAGAATCTTTAGCATCATTTATGCCCAAAGCTGATAAATGAATAAAGTGTTCAATATTAAATTCTTTACATAATTTTGCCAAAATAGAAGGGAAAATTGAATGAATATTTTTAAAATTATTACCTTTCTTTTTTTCAAATAAAATTCCTACTAGATTTATACAAATATTGGTATTTTCAAAAAGTTTTCTAATTTTAGTCTCATCAAAAATACTAGATTCTACAATACTTAAATACCCTGCATTAGCCTGGGTTTTAATTAAATATCCTTTTTGATGAATATTTCTTGTTACTACAGTCACTCTATAGTTATTTCTTGTAAGTTTTCGAATAAGATTTCTTCCTATTTGTCCACTCCCACCAAAAATTAGACAATTTTTTTCTTTCATATATATATATTAAGATGAATATTGATATTAAACTTCACAAAAAAGATTTACCAGATGATTTAGAATTAGGCAACGTATTAGCTGTTGATGGTGAGTTTATGGGTTTAAATGTAAGAAGGGATCCTCTTTGTTTAATCCAAATCTCTACGGGAAATAATGACGCTCATATAGTGCAATTGGATAGATCCACTTATGAGGCACCAAACTTAGTAAAAATATTAGCCGATGAAAAAACTACAAAAATCTTTCATTACGGGAGGGCTGATTTAGCTCACATTAAACATTATCTTAAAACTGAAACAAATAATGTTTTAGATACAAAAATTTGCTCAAAATTGTCTAGAAAGTACAGTGATAATCACTCATTAAAAACTTTAATAAAAGAATTTATAAATATTGATATAAGCAAACAATTTCAAAGTTCAGATTTTGGTGGTGAGTTAACTCAGGCTCAGCTCAAATATTGTGCAAATGATGTAATTTTTCTTCATAAGATACATAATGAATTATTCAAAATTCTTGAGCGAGAAAAAAGAGTTAATTTATACAAAGATTGTTTAAAGTTTTTAAAAACTAGGGTCGATCTTGATCTTGCCTTATTTAATGAGGATATTTGGTCTCATTAAAAATTTATTTTATGAAAAATAATTTAATTACAACTGCAAAAAAAGTTATTGATTTAGAAATAAAAGCATTAAACAAAATAAAAAAATCTATAGGAAAATCTTTTATTGAGGCTGTTGATGCTATTTTAAAATGCCAATCAAAAGTAATTCTTTGTGGAGTGGGTAAAAGTGGAATAATTGCGTCAAAAATTTCAGCAACTCTATCTTCAGTTGGAACTTCTTCTTTTACAATATCTGCAAGTGACAGTTCTCATGGAGATTTGGGATCAATTTCTAAAAAGGACATTTTAATATTGATAAGTTATTCAGGAAATACAGAAGAACTAAAAAATATAATTCAATATGCAAATCGTAATAGAATAAAGTTGATTGGAATGATGTCTAAAAAAAATTCATTATTATATAAAAATTCTAATATTAAATTGTTAATACCAGAAGTTGAGGAATCTGGATTTGGAATAGTACCAACATCAAGCACCACAGCTCAATTAGCATTTGGAGATGCACTGGCAATAAGTTTGATGATTAATAAAAAATTTAGTAAAAAGGACTTCAAAAGATTTCATCCATCAGGAAATTTAGGTAAAAAATTAAGAACTGTTGAGGATTTAATGCTGATAAAAAATAAAATACCATTTATAAATGAAAATGCCTCATTGAGAAAATCTATTAATTTAATTAATTCAAAAAAATTAGGAGTTGCGATTGTACGAAACAAAAAAAATGAAACAATAGGTATCTTTACGGACGGTGATATCAAAAGAGCAATTCAAAATAAAAAGAGTCTAGATAATCTTACAATTAAATCTTTGATGACAAAAAATCCAATTTCTGTTGATAAAGATATACTTGCAGCTAAAGCAATAGGTATTATGCACGAAAAAAAAATCACTAGTTTATGTGTGCACAATAAATCTAATATAAAAAAAACGATCGGAATTTTACACATTCATAATTTAATAAGTGCAGATATTTTTTAATTGATGCAAAAAAAAACTATAATACAGATAATTTTGTTATCTTTTTTAATTCTTGTTACTTTCTTAACGCTAAACATATTTTATCGAGAAGATCAGATAAAAGAAAATACTGATAACAAGATTTTATTAAATGAAAAAATCAATAATGAAGGAGAAAATTTGATAAAAGATATTTCTTATTCATCTATAAATACTAAAGGAGACATGTATAAGATTACTGCTGAATATGGAAAACAAAGTTTAGAAAATCCAGATCTAATGTATTTGACAAATGTAAAATCAAGTATAATTTTAAAGAATAAATCAAACATTAATTTAACATCAAAGTTTGCTTACTTTAATACAAAAACTTTCGAGACTACATTTTTAGACAACATTCAAGTTAAAAGAAATGATGAAGTTTTGACTGGAAATAAATTATATTTAGTTTTAGATCTTGATGAAAATGAATTAGAAAGTTTAAATAAAGAACAAAATTTGCTTAGAATTTCTGAAGATGTAATATTTAAAAAACCTGGATATAATCTTAAAGCTGATGTAATAGAGATTGATTTAATATCTAAAAACTTAAAAATTTATATGAACAACAAATTAAATAAAGTAATTGGCTCTAGCACTGTAAAATAAAAAATGTCAGTTATCAAAAAATTTAGAATTACTAAAATTAAAAATAGCAAACCAATAATTGCTCTACACAAAGTTTCACTCGCATTTAAAAAAAATCATTTAATTCTTGATAATATATCTTTAGAGATCTCAAAAGGACAAGTAATTGGGTTATTGGGTCCAAACGGAGCTGGAAAATCAACTTTAATGAACTTGATTACAGGAGCAATTAAACCTAATTTTGGCAAAATATTCATTAACAACGAGGATATTACAACTTATCCAATTTATACACGAACAAAAAAATTTAAAATTGCTTTTGTTCCTCAGATCGGAGGTTTTTTTTCAGATCTGACTACAGAGGATAATTTAAATGCAGTAGGGGAAATATTAATAGTTGATCTAAAAGCTAGAAAGATAAAAATCGAAGAATTGATATCAAAGTTCGAATTAGATGCTGTGAGAAAAGTTGAGGCTAAGTTCTTAAGTGGCGGAATGAAAAGAAGACTTGTAATTGCAATGTCATTATTAGGAGATCCTCAAATTTTATTAATGGATGAACCATTAGCAGCCTTGGATCCTCAAACAATCCAAATGCTTCAAACCATAATTATAAAATTACAATCAGAATATAATTTAACTATATTAATTACAGATCACCAAGCAAGAGACTTGCTAGTAGTATGTGATCGCGCGTTAATATTATCGAATTCAAAAATTGTTGCTGAAGGCACACCAAACGAATTAATACAAAATGAGAATGCAACTAAGTATTATTTTGGTGATAATTTTAAATTTAAATAAGTCTAAGTGAAAAAAAAAATTATAATCAATAAAATTATTTATCCTTTTAAAAATAAATCAATTACTGTTTCAGGAGATAAATCGTTAAGTATAAGGTTTATATTACTTTCATCATTAGCCAACGGAAAAAGTTCTGCAATAAATATATTGAAATCTGAAGATGTAATTAACACTATTGAATGTATTAAAAAATTAGGTATCAAAGTTAAAACAACAAAATCAAAATTTGAAGTATTTGGTAAAGGGTTGTTTGGGTACAAGTATAAAAATAATTTAATTCTAAATGCTGGAAACTCAGGAACAGCGGCAAGACTTTTATGTTCTATTTTAGTGGATACAAAAAAAGTTATTAAAATTACTGGTGATAATTCATTAAAGAAAAGAGATATGAAAAGAATTATTGAACCTTTAAAAATGTTTGGAGCAAAATTTGAACACAATAACTATAAATTACCAATAAAAATTTTTGGCACAAAAAAACTTAAAGCTATAAATTACACAGAAAATTTAGGTTCAGCTCAATGTAAATCAGCAATAATGCTTGCTAGTCTTAAAACCCCAGGTGTAACAAAGTTAAAATGCTTGCCATCGAGAAATCATACAGAGCTTATGTTTAAAAATGTTATAAAGACCCCAATTTCTATAAAAAAAGAAAAAAATTATGATTTAATTAATTTAAAAGGTCTAAAACAATTTAAGTCTTTTAATTATGAAATCCCTGGAGATATATCTTCAGCCGCCTTTTTTATTATTTTGACTTTGTTAGCAAAAAACTCATCATTAAAAATTAAGAATGTAAACATCAATAATACTAGAATAGGTATAATTAAGATTTTAAATAAAATGGGTGCAAAAATTAAATATGCTAATAAAAAAAAATACAAAGGTGAACAAATAGCTGATATAATTGTTAAATCTAATAGAAGACTTAATTCAATTAAATTAAATCCAAATCTTAATAGCTCTGCTATAGATGAATTTTTATTAATTTTTATTATCGCAGGAGTAAGTAAAGGAATCAGCACCTTTAGAAACTTATCTGAATTAAATAAAAAAGAGTCAAAAAGACTAGACTGGGGTATAAAAATTTTAAAAATGGTTGGAATAAAGGTTAAGAAAATTAAAAATGATGGTTTAAAAATTCATGGGAATCCAAACTTAAAATTAAAAAAAAAAATTGAAGTTAAGAATTATTTAAAAGATCATAGAGTATTCATGACCTCAGTGATTACCGCATTAACTCTTGGGGGTGAATGGAGGATACATGATGCAGATTGTTTCAAAACATCCTTTCCATCATTTTTTAGAATTTTGAGAGATTTGGGAGCAAAAACTATATAATTATTGAATTTTGATAAATAAACTCAATAAAACCAACAAAATTTCATTTTCAATTTATTATTGATTAAATTTTTAAATGTATCTAAAAGAGCCTGTTAAAAAAAATTGTATAAAAAACAAACGCTGAATGGAAATATATAAAGATCTCTCAAACCCTGCTTCTAAAGAATTCGAGAAGCTATTAAATAGCCAATTATCAAAAGTTCAATTAATTGAGGAAGGAAAAATAATTGAGGGAAAAATAAATAAAATAACAGAAAAGTTTGTATTTCTATTCGTCGAAGGTCTTAAAAGTGAACCTGTCTTAGATATAAACGAATTAAAAACTATTGGTTTTGCGGATAAAATTAAAGTTGGAGAAACAATTCCTGTTTTACTTGAAAAAATAGAAGATAGAAATGGTGAAGTGTTGGTTTCAGCAAGCAAAGCTCAAAAAATTAAAGGATGGGATAAACTTGTAGAAGCATATGAGAAAAACGAACCAATTATGGGTCGTATTACCTCTAAATGTAAAGGTGGTTGTATTGTTGAGCATGTTGATACAGGTTCACTAATGTTTTTACCTGGTTCCCAAATAAGTGATAAGCCTTTGAAAGATATTAGTCATTTAATGAATGAACCACAGAAATTCGCTTTAATTAAATTAGACAAAGTAAGAGGAAATGCATGTGTCTCTAGAAGAGAAATTATTTCTTCATTCAAGAAAGAAGATAAAGCAAAGATTATCGAAAAATATAAAGTAGGTGATATAATTAAAGGAGCAGAGGTCAAGGGCTATAGTACATTTGGATGTTTTTTTAATGTAAATGGTGAGCTAGATGTATTAGTGCACTTACAGGAAATTTCTTATTCAAGGGTAAATCACCCTGATGAAGTATTTAATATTGGGGAAAAACATGATCTAAAAGTAATATCCGTTGATAAAGAAAAATTACAAGTTGGTTGCTCTGTTAAACAACTTGCTCCAGATCCTTTTGATCATATCGAAAATTATCAATTAAATAAAATTTATAAAGCTAAAGTTGTAAAATTAATGGATTTCGGTGCTTTTTGTGAACTCGAGCCAGGTCTTACAAGTTTACTTCATACTAGTGAATTAAGTTGGACAAAAAAAAATGTTTCAGCAAAAAAAATGTTTAAAATTGGAGATGAAATAGATTGTGTAATAACAGAAATCGATAAAGAAAAAAGAAGAATAGCGGTTTCACATAAACTAGCTTTGGAAAATCCGTTCGAAGTTTTTGAGAAAAAATTTCCAGTCGGAACTATTACTTCGGGAGAAGTGGTTAGCAAAAATGAATATTCTCTGTTTGTTAAAATTGAAGATTTAGATGTCGATGCATTTTTACATTGTAATGACTTAACATATTTAAATAAGAGCGAGGAAGAGTTAGCTAAATATAAAAAAGGTGACAAGATTAATGTTAAAGTTTTAGAAATTAAAGCTTCTGAACAAAAAATTAGAGTTGGTTTAAAACAAACACAGCCTGATCCATTTGATTGGTTTAAAGATAAAAAGAAAAATCAGACAATCACTGTAAAAATAATTTCAACAGATAATAAGGGTTTGGTAGTTAGACCCGAAGGATGTGAAATGGATTTCACAATCAAAAAATCACAAATTGCAGTAAATCAAGCAGATGCTAGACCATCAAGGTTTACAGGTGGAGAAAGAATTGATTGTGCAATATCTGAGTTAGATATTGAAAACAGAAAAGTAACTTTAAGTATAAAATTGTTAGAAGAAATTGAGAAGAAAGAGGCCTTAGAAAAATATGGTGCAGCTGAAGGGTCTGGTAAAAATTTACCTTTTTCATCTCTATCAGAGGACTTAAAAAAGAAAGATAAAAAGAACAAATAAAAAAGAAGTCTAAAATTGGCTACTGTAAAATCAAAGCTTTTAAATCAATTTCTAAAAAACTATCCTAATTTTCAAAAAAAAGATTTAGAAAAATTTTCAAATATTGTTTTAAATGAGATAATGCAAGCTCTCCAAAGGGGTGAGAGAGTCGAGTTGCGAGGTTTTGGCATTTTTTCGACCAAAAAACAAAAATCAAGAATATCTAGAAACCCTAAAACAGGAGAGAAAGTTAATACACCTGAAAAGAGGACAATTCACTTTAAAATGGCAAAAGATTTGTTTAAAAAATTGAATAATGAAAAAGAATAAAATTTTTGTTGCTTGTGATACTACCAATATTCAAAAAGTAAAAAAAATCATTCAAAATACTCGTAATTCTAATATAAAAGTTGGATATAAATTTGGGCTTGAATTTTTAAATTCTCAAAATGGTAGAAATTTTTTATCCAAGTTAAAAAAACAAATTATTTTTGCTGACCTTAAACTTCATGATATTCCAAATACATGTGTATCAACAGTAAAAGCGTTAAAAGATTTAAAAGTTGATTATTTAACAATGCATATAAGTTCTGGCTTAGAGGCATTAAGAGCTACCAAGAAAGTTACAGGTAAAATCAAATTAACAGGTGTTACTGTTCTCACATCTTTAGATAATAAAGCATTAAAAAAAATTGGCTTCAATAAAGATGTTAAAAAATTAGTTCTTCATCAAGCAAAGTTAGCTAGTAAGGCAAGATTAGATGCTATCGTGTGTAGTGCACAAGAAGTAGAAATAGTCAAAAAAGTATTTAAAAAAGAAATAATTACTCCTGGAATTAGATATGGTTCAAAATCAAACGATCAAAAAAGAATTCTAACTCCTAAAGAGGCTTATAAAAATGGAAGTGATTGGCTTGTTATAGGAAGACCAATAACAAAAGGTAATATTAAAAAAAATATCCAAACATTGGTTGATCACTTTAAAAAATGAAAAAGGGTTGTAAGATCTGTGGGATCTCAGATGCTAATATATTAAATTATATTCTTAATCACCCTTATCCACCTCAATATATTGGTTTTATTTGTAATTATCAAAAAAGTCCACGGTATGTCGAATTTAATAAATTAAAGGAATTAGTAAATATTAATAAAAAAAAATCAAAATTTGTTGCTGTTTTAGTCAAACCGAACAAAGAAATTTTAGAAAGAATTAAAGATCTTCCTTTTGATTATTATCAAATCTATGACAACAATCCTAAAGAATTAAAATTAATTAAGGATAAATATGATAAAAAAATTATTACTGCTTTGACAATTAAGAATAAGATAGATGTAGAAAAATACCATTTATTTGAGGAGGTAACTGATATTTTTTTATTTGATAGCAAAGGATATGAAAAAAGTATGGCCTTCGACCACAAGTTTATTGAGAATATTAAATTGAAAAAAAAGTTGATGTTAGCGGGAAATATCCAAATAGATGATAATCTTGAAAATTATATGAAAATAGCAGATATTGTTGATATATCTGGAGGTTTAGAAACTTCTGGATTAAAAGATATTTCCAAAATAGATATTTTTTTAAATAAAATTAAAAGAGTTATTAATGAAAATTAAAAAAGGAATTCCTTTAATTGATCAACATGACAAGTATGGATTTTGGGGTGGAAAGTTTGGAGGTTCTTACATTCCAGAAACATTAAGAAAGCCTATAGATGATTTAACATATAAATTTGAAAAACTGAGAAAAAATAAAAAATTCATAGCAGAGCGAGATTATTATTATAATAACTGGGTTCATAAAGGACCTACTCCATTTATAAAATTAAATAATTTGACCAACCATTTAGGTGGTGCACAAATTTATGCAAAAGTGGTTTCTGCTGCTAGGGGTGGAGCCCATAAAATTTATGGTGCAATTACTGCAGCAATGCTTTGTAAACAAATGGGTAAAAGTTACTTGGTTACTGACACAGGAGCTGGTTATAATGGAAAAATGTTTTCAATTGCAGCTAAACATTTTGGTTTAAAATGTAAAGTATTTATGGGTCATCGTGATGTTCTACGACAAAAGCCGAATGTTGAGGCAATGAAAAAAAATGGTGCAGAAATCATTCCAGTTTATACTGGAAGTCAAACTTTAGTTGATGCAGTTTCAGAAGTAATGCGTTTCTGGGTAGCTAATCATGAAAAAGTTCACCTAGGAGTTGGAAGTACAGTTTCTGCAAATATTTTTGTAAAAATATGTGGATGGTCTACAGCACAAATTTCTAGAGAATTAAAAAAACAAATGATTAAAGAATTTGGAGAAATTCCTAAAAAAGTAAAGCTTCTTAATTGTGTTGGGGGAGGTTCATCGGCTTATGGTTTATGGAGTGAATTTATGGATTATGATAAAAGACATGTAAGTTTCGAGGGCATTGAGGCTGGTGGTCCTAAAAATTCAAAAAAACACGCTGCTCCTTTAAGTAATAATTCTAAAATCGGAATTCTTCATGGTGCTGCACAAATGGTTTGCCAAGATAAACATGGACAAATTTCTGAAACAGAGTCAATTTCTGCAGGACTTGATTACCCTGGTGTTTCCCCTCTTCATTGTTTTCTAAAGACCACTGGTCGTGCAACTTATGTTTCACAAACTGATGAAGATGCATTAAACGCTTATAAATTGATTAGAAAACTAGAAAGTAAAATTAATCCTTCACTCGAACCTTCACATGCATTTGCTAGGGCAATTAATATTGCTCCTAGGCTCAGCAAAGACACCATAATAGTTGTAAATAGTTGTGGGGACGCGTTAAAAGACAAACATATTATAAAACAAAGATTGGGTAAATATTGATGACATCTTCCTCAATCAGCTCAGCTTTCGAAAAGTGTAGGAAAGAAAAAAGACCTGCACTATTAACCTATACCGTTTGTGGAGATCCTACAAAAAAAATTTCATTCGATATACTAAAAAAAAT
>Ga0163111_10002688_pt1 | contig 11356 bp, 14 predicted proteins | sample CRUFie1St18metaG_FD_109645 | JGI IMG/M metagenome (GOLD analysis project Ga0163111, IMG submission 109645) | Marine microbial communities from the Costa Rica Dome - CRUD Field 142mm St18 metaG | ecosystem: Environmental > Aquatic > Marine > Oceanic > Photic zone | place: Costa Rica: the Eastern... | reverse complement strand
ACTTGCATTTCTTTTCATTATAATATAAATATAAAAAAATTTTTTTTAGCAATTGGTACACCTAATTGCTCCATTATATTGTATAAAATTTTCTGTATGATAATCATGTCGAATATCAATTTTCATTAATAATAAAATTTTATTACATATAAAACATTCAATATGTGGTTTAAAATGTATTGTATCCCAAATTAAAATTCTAATTTCTTCAGGTAAAATCATATAATATTTATTATCTATGTTTTTACTACATAAATACATAAAATAACTAATACCTTCCTTACTATATTTCATAATAATATATATTATAAAAAATATATATTATTATAGACAAAATTTTTTAATGGCTTATTGTTATAATATGTTTATGAAGTTTCTAAATAATATTTTTATTTATCAGAGTATTATTAATATACTCTTTTTGCCAATGGAATACTTTTAACTTCATCATTTAATGTAAATAAATTAACACTTCTAGTAGATAAATTAATATTATTATCTTGTAATCTACATATAGTATGTTTAAGCCAATTTTCATCATCTCTTTCTTTAAAATCATCATGACTATGTGCTCCTCTAGATTCTTTCCTAAAATTAGCAGAATTCATAGTAACAATAGCATTATCTAAAAGATTTTTAAGTTCTAACATTTCTATAAATTCAGTATTAAAAATTTTAGATTTATCATCAATTGAAACATTTTCAAAATTATTATAAATATCTTGCATTTTTGAGACTCCTTCTTCCATTGATTTAACATTTCTAAATACACCAGCATGTTTTTGCATTGTTTTTTGCATTTCTAATCTTAAATCACTAATTGAAATATCTCCATTTTTATATAAATAAAAATTATATAAATCCATATAGCGATTAACTTCCTGTTTATTATATTCATCGAGCGTTTCACCCGGTTTATTAATTTCTTCAATATTTTCTGCACAGGCTTTTCCAAAAACTACAATATCTAATAAAGAATTAGCACCTAATCTATTTGCACCATGAACAGATGAAGAAGCTGCTTCACCCGCAGCCCATAAACCATTTACAATATTATTTTCATTTTCTAAAGTAGGATTAATAACTTGTCCTTTCCAATTAGTAGGTATACCACCCATATTATAATGAACAGTTGGTATAACCGGTACAGGTTTTTTAGTAACATCGACACCGGCAAATATGCTAGCTGTTTCAGATATACCAGGTAATCTTTCTTGTAAAATTTCTTTAGGTAAATGATTTAATTGTAAAAGAATATGATCTTTATCTGGTCCAACTCCTCTACCTTCATTAATTTCAATAGTCATTGATCGAGATACTACATCTCTACTGGCTAAATCTTTAGCACTTGGTGCATATCTTTCCATAAATCTTTCTCCTTCTGAATTTATTAAAAACCCACCTTCGCCCCTGCAACCCTCTGTTAATAATACACCTGCACCATAAACTCCGGTTGGATGAAATTGTACAAATTCAGCATCTTGTAATGGTATATTTTGTCGTAAAACCATAGCATTTCCATCGCCCGTACATGTATGAGCACTTGTTGCTGAAAAATAACATTTTCCATAGCCACCAGTTGCTATTATAGTATTTTTTGCTTTAAAAATATGATATTCTCCATTTTCCATGTCATATGCTATACAACCTACACATGCCGTTTTATCTTTATTAAATAATAAATCTGTTGAAAAATATTCAATAAAAAAATCAGCCTTATATTTCAAAGAATTTCCATATAATGTATGAAGCATTGCATGTCCGGTTCTATCTGCAGCACAAGCCGTTCTATATGCTTGTCCTCCCTTACCATAGTCTAATGATTGTCCTCCAAATGCTCTTTGATATATCTTTCCATCTTCTGTTCTTGAAAAAGGTAATCCATAATTTTCTAATTCTAAAACTACTTTAGGTGCTTCTCTACACATGTAATGAATTGCATCTTGATCACCCAACCAGTCACTTCCTTTTACCGTATCATAAAAATGCCACTTCCAATCATCTTTTGTAATATTTCCTAAAGCCGCATTTATTCCACCTTGTGCAGCTACAGTATGTGAACGCGTTGGAAATAGTTTACTAATACATGCTACTTTATAATTTTTTTCTGCAAGACCCATTGTTGCACGTAATCCAGCACCTCCTGCTCCTATAACTATAGCATCATAATTATGTTCTACTATATTTTTTGTTATATTTGTAAAATTTCTTTTAAATAATTTAAAAAATGTCATAATTATAATATAATTAGTTGAAATAATTTTAAATTTTTTAACCTATATTATAATTATGATTTTGAAAGAATGTTTTATTACAAGCAATGGAATATCATGTATAACAACAAGTAATTCTCTACATAATTTAGAATATTCTTTAATTAAAAAAAATATAATTTTTTATATATCATTAAGATTAACAGAAAGTATAATCATAGATTTTTTTAAAAATATTTATGATTTAAATCAATTAAATAATAATAATAATTCTTTGTTAAATGATATTATATTTAGTTAACTAATATAAATTCAATTTTTCAGATAATTTGTATTCTAATGCAATTGTAGGTAATATTGATGCTAAAAAAATAAATTTACTTGATTTATAAACTTTTGTATTTGTTAGTAATTTAGGATTCATATCCCATATTAAATGACGTAATCCACCGGTAACATGATACCCAAAAGGATATAATAATGTATAATTAAATATTTTCCTTATATAAAAATTGGTTTCATTATATTTATTATAAATAATTTCCTTTTGTTTGTTGTTTGTTAACCAAAAAAAACTTATACCCATAGCTGAAAATGTTAAATAAATACCACTTACTCTATTGGTAATAGATGATATAGCAACCAATGGAAATTTATAAATACTTAAATGTGGAGATAATTTCTTCATTAAGATTTAAAGATATATTATATTTAAATATTAATAATATGTTTTTTAAACACATATTAAGCCCTGATAAAAATAATAAAATTCTTAAATTGTATCACAATTCAAATAAAATAATGTTACCTTTTTTATTACCATCTATAATATTAAATGATAGTTATGAAATAAAAAAATATATTGACTTATTTAATATTAATAATTTATCATTTCATTCATTTGTATCTCTTTCAACAATAATTACTGATTATCATAAAAAAATTCCATTTGTAAATCAATATTTTTTGAGATTTTTAAATTTAAAAGTGCATTCCTTTTTTATTATTTATTTTTCATATAATTTATATTATAAATATAATCATAAAGATAATTATAACAAATTAAAAAGATATGAAACACTATCTTATTAATAATTTATAAATTAAATTTTATTTAAAAATAAATTTTTATTTATAATAATGCTATTTCTAAATAGACTATGTAATTATAAATACGCTTTTAATAATAAATTAAATAATAAATCATCTCATATTTTAGGGGAAAATCTAAAGATTTTTATTAAAAAATCAAATACATTATTTAATAAGTTTAGTATTAAAGATCCCAAAGAAAATTTTAATAAAAATGATAAATTAATATTATTAGACAAAGAAAAAAATAAGGTTCAAAATATGATTATTGATTCAACTATGCCACTTAATACTGGAAAAAAAAGATTAGTTATTCTTGGAACAGGATGGGCAGGTGCAAGATTAGCAAAAGATATTGATTGTATAAATAAATATGATTTAACTGTCATAAGTTCAAAAAATCATATGGTTTTTACTCCATTATTAGCATCTAGTTGTGTTGGAACTGTACATAATCAAAGTGTAATTGAAAATATTAGACATTTACAACCAGGTTTAAGAGCACCACAAAATCATTTTTATTTAGCAAATGCATATAATATTGATTCTTTAAATAAAACAGTTGAATGTATAACCAGTAATGATATTAAATTCAAAATTGGTTATGATAAATTAGTTATTGCAACTGGAGGTAAACCACTTACTTTTAATATACCTGGTGTTTATGAAAATACATATTTTCTTAAAAATCTAAATGATTCTATAAGAATAAGAAAAAAAATTTTAGAAAACGTTTGTTTAGCAGGTATCCCAACTATTAAATCAGAAGATAGAAACAATTTATTACATTTTGTTATTGTTGGTGGTGGACCAACTGGTGTAGAATTTGCTAGTGAATTATGTAATTTTATAAATGAAGATATGTCTAGTTATAATCCAAATATTAAGTCTAGTGCTAAAATAACTTTAATTGAAGGTAATGAAGTATTAAATAGTTTTGATAAAAAATTATCATCATATGCTGTTCAAAAATTAATTGATGGCGGTGTTTATATTAAAAAAGGAAATGTTAGTAAAATTACTAAAAAATATATAGAATTAAATGACGGATCAATTGTTAATTATGGATTATGTGTATGGTCCACTGGAATTGGTCCTAGTAAATTTATAGAAAAATTAGATTTTAGAAAATCTAAAAAAAACGGAAAAATAGTTGTAGATGATTTATTAAGAGTTTACAATAATAATAATAAAATTAATGATGATATATATGCATTAGGTGATGTGTGTACTAATGAGAATTCACCTTTACCACCTTTAGCACAAGTAGCAGAACAACATGGAAAATTTTTAGCATATTATTTAAATAATATAGATTCAATTAGCGAAAACTCCAAATTTAAATATAATCATTTTGGTTCTATGGTATCATTAACAACTGGAGATGGAATATTAGAATTAGGTAAATATAACAAATATAAATTTACTGGTTTAAAATCATGGTTAGCATGGCGATCAGCATATTTAACAAAATTACAAAGTTCTAAAAATAAAATTAATATTTTATCACAATGGATTGGAACTTATTTAAAAGGAAGAGAAATAGGATTTTAAATATATATAAAGTTATAAATATATATTTATTTAATTATGAATGGTAATTCGATTAATGGAGCGAAATTATTTAAAGCTAAATGTTCCACATGTCATACTATTACTGAAGGAGGTCCAAATAAACAAGGACCTAATTTATTTTCAGTATTAGGAAGACAATCTGGTCAAGTTCCAGGATTTAAATATACTGACGCAAATAAAAAATCAGGAATTATATGGTCAGACCAAACCATGTTTGATTATTTAGCAAATCCAAAAAAATTTATTAAAGGTACAAATATGGCATTTCCAGGATTTAAAAAAGAAAAAGATAGATTAGATGTGATTGCATATTTAAATAAATTTAAATAATTAAAAATATATCTTTATTTTTTGCCTTTTTTATATTTAATTTTTTAAAATTTTTATAATATGTATATCTCATTAATGGTGCCGCATCAAACATTAACATTAAATTTTTGTTAATAATAAATTCTTCTACATAATTAAATTTATTATTAATTATAATTAATGTTGCTGGATAGCCAAAAATTTTAAACATTTCACCATAATAATTATTATCATTATTATTATAAATATTTTTATTCATTTTATAAAAATATTTGTCTATAATATTTTTACAATTATTTGTTTTCTTCCATGATACATCTTTTTCTTGTAAATTATTTTTTCCCATTTCTGTATGTTTTTTTAAAGCATTAATCATAGGAATTGGCATATTTTGAATATGTAAACTTAATGGAATAATAATTAGTAATAACATTTTTTCACTTACAACAATCATTACTAAAATTTTAAATATCAATTTTTTTTATATTATTTTCTAACCAAGTAAATGTAACACTTTTAGGTCGTTCCAATGGAAGATTTAATGCTCTATCCCAAAATAATTCACTAAGTACACCAAATGATCTTCCTAAACCAAATAATACTGTATAATATTCATATTCATTAAGTCCATAATGCTTTAATAAAACACCACTATGAGAATCAACATTCGGGTATGGATTTTTAGTTTTACCGTGTTCTAATAAAACATCTGGAACAACTTTATAAATAGTATCCACTAATTTGAATAATTCATCATCTGGTAAGTTTTTTAATGCAAACTCTCTTTGACAAGTATATCGCGGATCAGTATTTCTTAACACCGCATGACCATATCCAGGAATTACTTGTCCATTATTTAATGTTTCCCATGCAAATTCTTTAATTGTTTTTTCATTTACTTCTTTATTTTTATTTTTTAATTTATTTTGTAAATCTAATAACCATTTTAATACTTCTTGATTAGCTAAACCATGCAAAGGTCCTGCCAAAGCATTCATTGATGCAGATAAAGATAAATAAGGATCAGACAATGTAGATCCTACTAAACGACATGTATGTGCAGAAGCATTTCCTCCTTCATGATCAGAATGAATTAATAAATATAATCTCATTAAATCATTAAAAGTATTATTATTAAAACCAATCATATTACAAAAATTTGCTGCATAATCTAGTTCATTATCATATTTTTTATATTCTCCATATTTATAAGTATTATTATAAATTAATGAAGTAACTTCGGGTAATTTTGCAATTAAATTCATAATATCTTCATATGTATAATCCCAATAATCATTTTTAGTTATTCCTTCTTTATATTTTTTAGAAAATATTGATTCATTCTGTAATAATAATATAGAAGATGAAAATTGAGTCATAGGATGCATATCTTTTGGAAATCCTATTATAGCATTTTTTACATTATCAGAAATACCAGATCTAATATATAATTCTTCATGTAAATCACTGACTTCTTCTTCTGAAGGAATTTCTCCTGTCATTAAAAACCATAATAATGCTTCACTAGAAGGTTCGCTTGTTTTATAATTTGAATTTTTTATATTATATTTTGGAAGTTCTTCACGTAAATTATTTATAGTTTTATTATGAAAAGTTATCCCCTTTTCAGGATCCAATAAAGAAGTATTCCATAACATTGATTTAATACCTCGCATACCACCAACAGTTTGATTAACAGTAACTAAATCAATAGTTTTATTACCATAATTATTTTTAAAATCTTTTAAAATTTTCTGTTTTTCTGGAATTAATTCTTTTAATTTATTTTTTAAACTGGATGACTTTGTCATATTAAATCTTCTACATTCTTGAAATAAATCTTTTTTGTAAATAAAATGAAATGACTTTTTATAAAACATTTAAATATAATCAAAAAAATATTTTTAAATGTTTTTATTCTTTAAACATTTGTTTAATTTCTTCATTTGGATATTTATAATCTAAATCAGGCTGATCATCTATTCCTTCTCTTAATAATTCATAATTTCCGGTTTTTGTACATAAATTATAAATGTTAAAATTATCTTTAATATTAAATTTTTCTGTGCGAGATGCAAAATTCACACTTATACTACCGTCAATCCCACTTATTATTCTATGAAAAATTCCTGCTGGCCATACAACCATTGCAGGACCATCATAATATAGTTTATCATTCTTATAAACTTTATCTGGTGTAACTATAAAAGATGCTTTATTTTTAGTTATTGGGCAAAAAATATCAATATAACGAGTACCTTGTAATACTAATAAATTATCATCTTGACCCGGATGCATATACCATGGACGTTTAACAGGAATATTAGAATCTTCTATTGGACCAGGAGAAATAGAATTAGGACCATGAATTACTCTATCAATTCCACTAATTTTTGGAATATCAGAAGGAACCATCTCATCGAATTTAACTCCTCTAGTTCTTCTTAATATTCTTAATGGTATTATTCTGTACATTTTAATATATTTAAAAAATTATTTTTAAATTTATTATAGCATATAATTTTTAAAATATCTATTCTGAAATAATTTTAAATTATTATAGTATATTATTTTATAATTTACATGTTTTTTAAAAATCTTATTAAAAGAAATTTAAGCACACTTAAAATATATAGACATAACAATAATATTACAAAACTAGATAAATTTACAATTGATAAAAATGAATGTGGTCCAATGGTTTTAGACGCTTTAATACATATTAAAAATAATATAGATAAAACATTATCTTTTAGAAGATCATGTCGAGAAGGAATATGTGGATCATGTGCAATGAATATTAACGGAAAAAATACTTTAGCATGTTTAAAACCTATGGAAGAAAAAATATCAATTTATCCACTACCACATATGCCAGTTATTAGAGATTTAATTACAGATTTATCTACATTTTATGAACAATATAAATCAATTAAACCATGGTTACAAAATTCAAATAACGGAAAAGAATTATATCAAAGTCAACAAGATAGAAAAAAATTAGATGGTATGTACGAATGTATATTATGTGCATGTTGTTCTACATCTTGTCCATCTTATTGGTGGAATGGTGATAAATATTTAGGTCCAGCAGTTTTAATGCAAGCATATAGATGGGTACAAGATTCACGAGACCAAAACACTAAAGAAAGAATGGAATTTTTAGATGATGCAATGAAACTATATAGATGCAAAACTATTATGAATTGTAGTAATACTTGCCCAAAAGGATTAAATCCCGGAAAAGCTATCGGTGAACTTAAATTAAAAATAAGCAATGAATTGCATTAATTTTAATAAAAAAATTTAATAAATTGAAAAACATTTTTATCTAATTTCTTTCAAAATTTTTAAATTCATCTACATTTATTATACGATCTTTGAGAGATTTATATTCTTCAGAATTTACATCTAACGTTTCTGAACCAGCTAATTCTAAATCAGCTAGTATATTATTTTTAACATATATATTTTTCTTTATTTCTTCCAATATTTTTTCATTATTTAATATTTCATTAAATATTAATCTCTCACTTTCATAATTCTTAGAATAAACTGGATTTATTAAATGTTTTAATAAAAATCTCTCATACCCCAAATTATTTATAATTTCATTTATTAATACCTGATTTTCATTTATTAAATTATCTACTATATATTTTGTTAATAATTTACTAGATTTATATTCATTCTGATAATATTCAACTGCTAATGCTAAATATAAATTACTAAAAATATCTGCCATTGCACCTGATAACATTTGTTCTTTCTTTAATAAACCACCCTTTAATGCAACAAAATTTGTTAATGCAGCAAAATCTAAAATTTGTTTTTCTAATATTTTAGGTACACCCGGAAATAAATTTGTTAAATTAAAAGTAGAATAATACATTTTGAGAGAATGAGTTAAAATATTTTTAAAATTTATTAATATATTTTTATCATTATTCTCTAAAACTGAATCTAATATTGGAAAAATAAATGGATGTGATTTATTTAAACCTTGACCAAAAATTATGAGAGATCGAGTTAATGTATTAGAACCTTCTACTGTAATACCTATTGGTGCCGCCCTATAAAATTTTTCTAAAAAATTACTATAACCTAAACAAATAGCTCCACCACCCTGAATATCCATGGCATGATTTAATACTATGCGCCCACGTTCAGTTGTTTGTTGCTTCATAATTGCACTTAATACAGCAGGACTATTTCCATCATCTAATATATCATTTGTTAATTTAACAGCTGATTGAATTATCCATGTATTTAAAACCATTATATTTATCTTTTCTTGAATAGCCTCCATTTTCGATAATGGCATCTTAAATTGATTTCGTACTTTTGCATAATTTATAATGCCAAATGTTGCCACTTTACTACTAGCATTTGCTGTTGCGGGTAAACTTATTCCACGACCAGCTGATAAACAATCCATTAACATTTTCCACCCATTACCAATATTTTCTTCACCACCAATTACATCACTCGGATCTATATAAAATTCTCCTTTAATTGTACCATTTGGAAATCCAGCATTTAATGGATTATGATGTGTTTCTTGAATTAATCCATCATGATCTCGTTCTAATAATGCTAAAGTTATACCATTTTTATTATTTTTCAATAAATTATTTGGATCTTTCAAATTAAATGCTATACCCATTAAATTTGCAACAGGAGCCAATGTAATATAACGCTTATTTATATTTACTTTTATCATTATTTTACCATTTTTTTCAATAACTTCTCCTTCATCAATAGATCCAGTTGCATCAGAACCATTATTTGGACCAGTTAATCCAAAACAAGGTATATAACTACCATCTGCTAAACCAGGTAAATATTTATCTTTTTGTTCTTTACTACCATAATGTGTTAATAATTCTCCGGGACCAAGCGAATTTGGTACCATAGCAACAACACCAAGTGCCGGATCAACACTTGCTATTTTTGTTAAAATATTAGACAATTCATTTACGCTTAATTTTATACCTCCATAACTTTCATCAATTAAAAAACTAAAAAATTTATTTTTTGCTAAAAAATTAATCCAATAATTAGAATTATTATTTGGATATATTCTTGTTCCATCATAACTATCAAATAATTCATTTAATTTATTAACTGGAAATTTATTAGTAACTTCTTTATTTTGTGGAAAACTTAAATTTCCTTGTAAAATTGTTCTATCTAATGATGTATTACCACTTCTTAATGCTATTAATTCAGTAGATGAAATCTTTGGAATTTTACTTTTTATTATGTTAAATAATCTTTTTGAAAACATCTTATTTATGTATTTTACAAATAAAATATTTATAATTTATTTTTTTAGATATATATTTCTTTACATATACATTTCTTTACATATATATTTCTTTAATTTTTATACTATTAAAAAGCATAAAATTTATATAATATTAAATAAAAAAATATACATATAAACTCTAATTTATATTTTGAATTATCATTTTTTTCAATTTTATTCATTAAATTCAATGCAGATTCTGTATAATTTAAATAATAAAACATAAATAAAAAACCTGTATTAAATACATCATTTGGATAATTAAATATAAAAGGTACAGTATAACTAGTTATTTCACTTATACTTAATGCTAACAATGGATTATCTGGTAATAAAGTACACGATGCTATAGCACGTGATGTTCTAACTAGTGGAATTAAATACATAAATATATTATTAAATAATAATATATTTACTGTTATTCTTTTAAATTACAACCAAAAATATTTAAAACAATTTCATATAAACATGTAAATTTTTCCTTTTTTTTATTTTCTTCTTTCTCATTAAATAAATTATTCAAAACTTCATCGATTAATAATTTTCTACTTGTTCTTCTTAACATTCTTTTACAATCCTTATCTATTAATATTGATAAATCATCTATTTTTGGATATAGATACATTTTTTTAATACTATTTAAAAAAATATATTAACTTTTATCAATTTTTTTAATTGATAAAATAATTAATTTTTGATTTAAATTTTCAGAATTATTTCATTTATAAAAATAAAAATTTAAAATACAAAATCTTTTTAACTTTCTAATTTATGATTCATTATACACAGTATCCATAGGAAATGCTTTATTTAATGCTGACATTATCAACTTAAAGTCCTTTTCAGCCTCGCCATT
>Ga0163111_10002687_pt1 | contig 11356 bp, 9 predicted proteins | sample CRUFie1St18metaG_FD_109645 | JGI IMG/M metagenome (GOLD analysis project Ga0163111, IMG submission 109645) | Marine microbial communities from the Costa Rica Dome - CRUD Field 142mm St18 metaG | ecosystem: Environmental > Aquatic > Marine > Oceanic > Photic zone | place: Costa Rica: the Eastern... | reverse complement strand
CGATGCACACCGCGTCCGGCACGATCGAAAGCGCGATGAGTGCGATCGAGCCAAGCAGCGCGACCGCAGCGGTGAACCGCCTGCGGCGCAGAATGCGGCCAACGGCGTGCAGCGTAGCGTCGATGCATGCGGCGCTCATGCCACAACGTCGCCCACACTGCACGTGCGGACTGAACGCGAGCAGTCCAGGCGCGTCCGCGGGCGCTGCGCTAGCGGTTGCAGCCTGCTGCAGCCGCCAAGACGGCGCCCACGTAGTAAGAAGCCTACTTTCCCTGACGATCGGCGCAGGAGGTAGCTGGTTATCCAGGCGCTTTTGGTCGCACTCTGGCGCGCTGTGATGGCGAAAAGTGTAAGTTTACAAGAGGAAACATCGCATATCGGTTTATCGCGTCGAATATTCGCGCAGCGAGACAGTACGTCAATAAAGAGCTACATTCACCATAACACTACTAGAAATCTGTGTTTACCTTAGCGCATAGGGAGCGCGGGCGGCTCGTAGTGATCGTGCGCCCCTGCAGAGTAGCCGCGCAGGCTCACAGCGCCGTCGGTCGTGTTACAGGCCGCGAAGGCGTCGCCGAAGCCTCCGTGCGCGTCGATCGCATACATGCCGCCCCACGCGCGCTTGGCGTCGGCGCGGCGCGGCACCTGCCGCGCGTCAAAGGTGGCGAGATTGGCGGCTTTGAAGGCGAGCCGGCCGACTCGAGCCCATGGGGCAGTGGCGGGGCACCCAGTGGGCCCCCTCCTCGTCGGGGGCATTTCGACCGTGCTGCGGCACGCCCCAGCCCGCGTCGGGCTCGTCAGAGAGGATCGAGTCGGGGCGCGAGCATCGCGAGGGTTGCTGCGAGGCGCAGAGGCTCTGCAGGCGCGGTGCCTCGGCCTGCAGCATTCCGTGGGATGGAGATGGTGATGCGGTGTGGCATGGTGAGGCGGCGTGGCATGGCAAGGGGCGGCGCGGCCTGTAGGAGCAGCAGGCGCTCACGCAGCACGGCCGCGTCGGCGAGCATCTCGGCGAGCTGCCCGCGCAGCGCACCTGGTGAGGTCAAGGGTGAGGGCAAGGGCTCGCGTTAGCGTAGGGTACGGGTTGGAGATGGGTAAAGGTTGGGGTTGGGAAAGGGCTGGGGTCGGGGTGGGGTGGGGTGGGGTGGGGGTTGGGAAAGGGCTGGGGTTGGGGTCGGGGTCGGGGTTGGGGTGAGCAGTCCAAGCAGCGCGCCGTCGATGCCCCGGGGCAGCGGTCCGCTCGCGAGCCGTGCGGCGCGCTGCTGCACCTGGCGCAGCAGTAGCAGCTGCTGCCTTCTGGGCTCGTGTGAAGCCTCCTGGTCAGGGTCAGGGTCAGGGTTAGGGTTAGGGCTAGAGCTAGGGCTAGAGCTTAGGGCTAGGGCTAGCCAATTCTCTAACCCTGACCCTGAACCTCGCCCTAACCCTCGCCCACATCGCTCTCCCCCACGGCACTCGTCGCGCCGAGAGAAGCGACGCTCATGCGCGAGGTCTAAGTAAGGGGTAGGGATAGCGTCAGGGTCAGGGGTAGGGTCAGGGGTAGGGTCAGGGTAGGGTCGTGGGGATGGAGAGCACCGAGATCTCGCGAGGCCTAGCGCGCGCCTCCTCGGGCAGCGCGCGGCTGACGCCATCTCCGACGCCCGGGCTCTCGGGGCGTGACGGCGCGCGCGAGATCTCGCGAGATGTGCTGCGAGATGTGCCGCGGCTTACATCCCTCGCGCCGCCAGTCGCGCCCGCGCCCGCGCCGCCGTCGGTCTCTGCGGCCGAGCCGGCGGTGGCGGCGGTGGCGGCGGTGGCGGCGTCCACGGATGCGAGGAGGCCGCGCAGCTGCAGGCAGGTCGCCATCAGCCGGCCCTGCTCGTGCTCGCCGTCGTGCTCGTCCTGCTCGCGCCGCGCCGCGCCGCTCGTCGCCTCGTCGAGCTGCCGCCGCAGCGCCTCGGCCTCGATGCGCGCGCCCTCGGCCGCCTCGCGCAGCAGCAGCACCTGGTTGGGCTTGGGGGCCGGGCTGGTTGGGCTTTGGGTTGGCCTCAGGCCCAGAGCCGGGGATAGGATGAAGGGTTTGGGCTGGGCTTGGGGTTGGGGTGGGTAAGCACACCTCCTTCTTGAGCACGCGCTTGTGCCCGCGCAGCACCTCGACTTGGTCGCGCGCCTGCCCCCTCTCGGCCAGAGCGGCCTCCACCTGCTCCAGCGTCGCAGGTGGGCTCGTTGGCCGCTCCCCTTCGCTGCCGCCACCGCCGCCGCCACCGCCGCCACCACCGCCGCCACCATCGCCGCCACCATCGCCGCCAGCGCCGCCGCCAACGCCGCCGCAACCACTGCCACCGCTGCCTCCGCCTCCTCCACCGGGGTCTGCGCCGCCACTGCCGCTCGCTGCGGCGGCAGCATCGCGGGCGCACGCCGCAGCAGCCGCCTTAGCAGCGCTCGTCCTGAGCGCACCCAGCACTCCGAGCGCGCCGAGGCCAGTGGCGGGCGTAACGCTCCACCCCGCCCCAGCCGCCTCGACGGGGGCAGTCTCGACGACGGCGGTTGCCGGCGTGCAGCCGTAGCCGTCGGGTTCGCCCCGCGGGGGTGGAGAGGCGTCCATGGCCGCCGCCTCACGCGCAGTCGCAGCCGTCGCGAGGAACGCGGCGGCGGCAGCGCTCGCGGCTTGCGATCTGAGGAGCGCGTCGCGCGAGTGGAGGATCGCGTCGAGGAAGAGCTGCAGTCGCTCGCGCCGCGCTCTCACCACCGGCGCGTGCAGGCCGTCGGAGAGGCGGCTGCCGAGGTGGGGCAACTCGAGCGCAAGGCAAGGATCCGAGAGCAGGCTCTTACGCAGCGCACGGAAGGTGGAGAAGCGGCGCTCGACCGTCCAGCTGGCGCCATCGCCGCCCTGCACGAGCAGCTGGTACGCCGTGTGCGAGATAGCCTCGTCGCTTGCGGTGCGCTGTACAGTGCCGGTGATGGTCGCTGCGCTGATGGCAGCGATGCCGGGTGGGGCGGTGACGGCGCTCGTGCTCGGTTGGAGCGCTCGGTGAGGGTGAGGGGGTGGAGTGAAGATTGCTCTGGAATCGCCGCGGGCGGGCTCGCTCGACTTCACCATCGGCCTCCCTCCCTCCGTTCGAGCGCCGCTCGAACTCGCAAAGCGCTGTGCTGGCGCGGTGACCGGTCCGGCCTTGCATGTGTCTGCCAATTATTATTGGGCCGCAGTTTATAACCACTCATGCAAGCAATAAGACGGCCGGCTCCCGTAACCGAGAAGTCCACGTGGCTAATAAAGGGTAGGGAGACACAGTCGTCGCGTGCTGGCGCATTGTGTGATCGGCGCATCAGGGCGAATGCGCACCCATTCAGGCTGTAGGCTGCAGCCAGCACTGCCCGTGCCCCGCCCGCGCCGCCGGCAGTAGCCCGCTGCTCGGCCGTCAGAAGGCGGAGCCGTCGAAAGCCGCCGGCCCCTTTTCGGCATGGTAGCGGCAGAGCATCTCGTGCAGCCACGCGCCCGAGTCCGCCGCCTCCGCCACGTCGCCCATCTGGGCGAGCGAGCGCTCGCGCTGTGCATGCGAGCGCTCGCGTGAGCTAAGGTGCGGGTTGGCGCGCCGTGCCGTGGCCGGCTGCCGCAGCGGCGTGTGCGGTGCCGTGGCCGACGAGGAGCCCTCGGGCGGCGGCGAGCTCGTATCCTCGCGCCGCCGCGCCGCCGCGGCCGCCGGCCGACTGCTCGCCGAGCCGTCCAGCTGCCTCTGCCTCTTCTGCCGCCGCTCCTCGGCGGCGGCGGCGAGCCTGCGGCTGCTGCGCTCCATGGCGTCGCGCATCAGGGAGTCGTCCGAGGACACCGAGAGCACCTGGTCCTCGAGCTGGCGCACGAAGAGGCCGGAGAAGTTGCAGCCGACCACGTGCAGCGACGCGAGCGAGCTCGGCAGCTCGGCATGCCGCAGCCCGCCCTCACGCAGCTGCTCGCAGAAGTTGAGCTTGAGCGTGCACAGCTGGCGCGTGCACAGCATGAGCCGCAGAAGCTCGAGGTGGTCGATCTGCGTGTGCGAGAGATCGAGCGAGCGCAGCGCGTGCTGCTCGGGCAGGCCCTCGGCCCAGCCTGCGGAGGAGGCGGAGCCCGACGCGGAGGAGGCAGAGCCCGATGGCGCCTGCCAGCACGAGCGTAGCGTGCACTCCTCGAGGTGTGGGAAGGTGCGGAGCACGAGCGCGAGCGTGACGCCGCTCAAGTGCGTCATCCCGGTGAGGTCGAGCACGCGCAGCCGCGCGCACGGCGCGAGCAGTGCAGCAGCACCCAAGTCGGTGAGCCCACGGCAGCCCGCGAGCGTGAGCGCACCGGGCGCGGGCCCAGCGCTCTTGCAGAAGCGGCCCATGCACCGCGACGCGGTGGCGACGCGCAACCGCTCGGTGTGCGCAAGCCCTCGACGCAGTGCCTCCGACTGCATAGGAGCAGGAAGCACGAAGGTGACCGTCTTCCAGACGGACGGGTCGGAGCACAGGCGCAGCAGGAGGCGGCACGTGCAAGCGGCCGCGCACTGCGCGCGCAGGTCGCCGAGGCGGAGGATCACTAAGGAGATGAGTTCCTCCGGAAGCGAAACGAGCGAGATCAGCGACATATGTTGCGTGGGCAGGTCACACTTGAAGAGAGCTCACCTGCAGCCGGGGGAAAGTGGCGGACCCTTTCGCGCAAAAAGAAAAAGTAAGAGGCCGCTTCCTGCTCTGCAACATCTCTCGTCCGCGCGTGCCGCCTCGCTGATTACCCTCCAAATAGGGGTGGGTGCTCCAAGCGTACTCCGCCGACCGCCCGACCGGGGACGCCTCACACACGGACCCCGTCACCCAAAAGGAGCGCACCCAAAGGACTCCTGCACCAAAGGACCTTCACCTACCAGCCACCTTCACCTAGGAGCCCCACGAAGGACCATGGACGCTGGCGAGCTGATGTCCTCTCTCTCCTCCCAACTTGCGGGGGAAGACGGCCTGTACGGAAACTGTGGGACATTGGCCGCCCTCTTCAGCGCCCCACAACAAGATGTGGTGCAGGCCACACCGGATAACTCCTTTGCGTGGTCGCCCTGCACGTACACGCTGACGACCCCTGAGGGTGCGTGGCCCACATCCTTCAGCACTGTGGCGCCACCCTCCGTCAGCATGGAGCGGCTGCCACTGGCCACCGCGTCCGGATGGTCGTGGCACAAGAACCACCAGCTGCCGCGCCTCAACGTCTCCTGCGGTGCCGGCGCACCGCTCGAACCCTAACCCTAGCTGTCCTCGCCCATGCACCCGCGCCCGCGCCCACGCCCACACACCCGCGTCGCGCCCGCCCTCTGACGGCACGTCTGCCCGCCGTGCCCCTGCCCCCGACCCGGCCCCCATGCACAAGCGACTCTCGAATCAGGTGCGCCGCCACCTGAAGGCTCCGCCTGCCTCATGAGTGCGGTGACGGTGGACGTGCTCACGCACACGGCGCACGAGGCCGGGCTCGAGGGCGGCACGCTGCAGCCGCTCGTCAACGGCGCGTGCTCCTTCTCGTCGCTCACCTTCAAGACCACCTCGTACAACCTCAAGGGCAAGCCGATCCACCTGATGGCCTCGCTCCTGGTCCGCGAGCGGGACCGCCTCTGCATTGTCGCCTCGCGCCTCTCGCCGCCCCTGCTCGTCGACGCGCGCAAGCGGCAGTCCAAGGAGGACAAGAGCGGCAGGGCCGCCGAGGCGGCCGCATCAGTCCCCGGCCAGGGCCACTCCCTGCTGCCCTTCGCGCCCGCGCTGCTCGAGCGCAAGCTCGAGAAGGTGGACCGCGAGTCTTCGCGGCGTGAGATCGATGACTCGCTCGACGGCCTGCGCGCCTACCTCTCCGCGCTCAACATCCGCAACAAGTGCAAGCACCCGCTCTTCCTCGTGCTCCGCTTCAACTCGTGCGTCGGCCTGTGGTACGACACCGCGCTGCGGGGCGACCCCCTCGCGGACGACGCCTCCTTCTGCGCGATGATGCGTGAGCTGAGCTCGCTCGACGGCAAGGGCACGCCGCCCAACTCGGGCGCCACCGGCGAGCCGGCACGGCTAGCGCCCTTTGTGATTGCGATCAAGAGCCTTCACGGCGCTGGCGCGTGCCACCTCAACTGCCCCGTCCAGCTGCCCTCCTCCGTCTCGCTCCCCCACGCCTCGAGCCTCCCCAGCACCTACCGCGAGGTGTGCGACCACCAGCTCACCACGCTGCGGCGCACCTACTGCCGCCTCTACTGCTCGCACGCCTCCGGCTCCACGCCGCCGGACATCCTGGGAGGCAACGCGCTGCTGGGACCGCCCTGCCCGCTGATGACGCAGACCTCCAGGCCCGTGCTCATCGGCGGCCCGCCGTGTGCCTGTGGCGAGTTTGGCTCGGGCGACGCGTCCGCCCACACGCACCAGCGCCACGCGGCGGAGCTGCTCGCCTCCGCCCGCCAGATGGTCTTGGAGGACCAGGCGACTGAAGTCAACGGCGACGCCGACGGCGGGGCCGAGGTTGTTGCCGCAGACAACGAGTGCCCGGAGCGCGAGTGGGAGGCTGGGCTGCTCTTGTTGGCGGAGTCGCTCGCGCTACACTGCGCGACGCGCTCCTCCGCGGAGATCGTCGCCTTTATGCGCCACGACGAGGCGCGCGCCGCCAAGCGGCACAGCGGCGTCACGCCGGGTCGCAACCACGCGCCAGGCGACGCGCCATCCGACCAAGCGCATCCGACGGCACCAGCACTTGCGGGAGAGGGCTCCCTGCAGCCAGGCTGAGAGACGGGGTATTTGGGAGGGTGCCTTTGAGGCCCCAGTGCAGAAGGGCACTGCTCGAGGGGGAAAGGGGGAGAGCAGGTTGGGGCGCGGGCCATGCGGGGAAGGGGCGCGGGTGCCATGCGGAGCGGGTGGGGGGCGGGCGCGGGGGGCGAGGGCGGGGCCGAACCGAGGCGGCGGCGACTTTCCGTTCGCCCGGTGCACATGCCTATGGCTCGTACACACACACCACACTGAAACACTCCGCGCCCAGCCGTTATTTCTGTGGCGAAGAGTGAGCGTGGAATACGCACAGTACGCTCTACGCTAACGCGTTTTGATATATTTGAAGCGCTTGTGATTTTTGTCTCTCAGCAGCAGCTACAGCCTGAGGTACAGCACTCTCAGGAGGCATGTCGACAGAGGAGAGGACTCTTTTATTCCTCTCGTTTTGTGTTTTGTGAGTTAAATTTAGAAAATACGGTATACATATATATATCCTATATCACTTTCCTGCCGACCTCAGACGCGGGAGTGCACACCAGCGGGTACATTGTGTCAAGAGTTGCGCCAGCAGTGTTGCTATTGAACAGAGCGTTGGAGCTCTTCCTGCTGTAGGAGCAGCCGTGCGGCACGCCCGAGCCGTCTCCGTCATCCACAACCTTCAAGCCCACCACCTTTGCAACTCCAACCGCCTCCTGGATCGCAGCCAGGCACTCATCCTTCTCTGCGTTGCGCTGCCCATCTGGGCACGCGCGTATGCCGGCAGCGGCGACGCCAAGCGCCCAGGTGCTTACTGGCACTGTGCTGACTGGCACTGTGCTGACTGGCGCTGTGCTGGCCGGCGCGGATGTGCACACCAGCGGGTACATTGAGTCAAGAGTTGCGCCCCCGACGTTACGATTGAACAGAGCGTTGGAGCTCCTTCTGCTGTAGGAGCAGCCGTGCGGCACGCCCGAGCCGTCTCCGTCGTCCACAATCTTTAGGCCCACCACCTTCGCAGCGCCGATCACCTCTCGGAGCACCGCAAGGCACTCGTCTTCCTCTGCGTTGCGCTGCCCCTCTGGGCATGCGCGTATGCCGGCAGCGGCGAGGCCAAGCGTCCACTCGCTGGGTGGCGAGGCGGGTGGCAAGGCGGGTGGCGGGGCGAGTGGCGTGGCAGGCGGCGCGGCGGGCGGCGGGGCGGGTGGCGCGGCGGGCGGCGCGGCGGGCGGCGGCGCGGCGGGCGGCGGGGCGGGCGGCGCGGCGGGCGGCGGGGCGGGTGGCGGGGCGGGTGGCGGAGCGGGCGATTCGGGTGGCGGCACCGCGGGTGGCACGGTGGGCGGAGCTGCGGCGTCGGGCGCGGTGGCGTGGCGCGCTTCCCCACCGTGCGGTCGTCGCAGCACAAACACGGCGGGAGCGGCATGCTCCGTTTGGACGGGGCGGTCAAAATCCGACTCGTTGAAACCGACGCTCGACACCTGCTCCCATCCACTGAAGAGGAGAGGCAGCCGCACGCGCCCATAGATGCGGTGGGCATTCCAGACAAGCGTGTCGTGGCCGATGGGGACGGCAAGGAAGAGGAGCCCGCCGGGCTTGAGCAAATCGAAGAGCTCACGCATCGCGCGCAAGTCGCCCGCGGGGTCGAGCGGGTCTCCGAACCGTCCGAGTCCGTCGTGGATAACGCTGCAGACGGAGATGGCCAAGTCGTAGGTATCTCTGCGCTCGCGGGCCTCCGCGACGGTCAGCGTCTCAAGCTGAGGGTGATCGGTCGCAATCGGCTCAAAATTGATCGTCGTGACACGGTCCACGCCCGACGCGAGAGCAACGGCCTCAAACCACGGCTTCTCTGACCCAACAATCACGGCATGCTTCCGTCTGATCTCGTCCTCGCGCGACAACAGCGCCTTGCGCAAGGACTGAGTCCCCGTCTGGAACCCCTGCCCAATGTCCTCGCCCACGCCCACCGAGCGTACGAGGTTCGTCCAGTTGGTGACCCAGGATGAGGTCCACGTCGTCTTGCCCTCACTCAAGGAGCTGCAGTCGATGCGTCCGCCAACGGACCAGCACCCAGCGGCACCGCGGTCGTCCATGAACAGGTCCTCGAGCGCCATTGCCCCATTGAGGGTGAAGTTGCTCAGGAGCGCCGCGGGCGGCCTATGGCGCGCCCGTGGGTGTCTATGGCGCGTGGTGTCTGTGCCTATCGCCTGGTGCCCGCTGGTCTCGCCGGGGAGCGAATCCTCTCGCACGAGCCCGTCGCCTAGCTTCCGTGCTGCTCGGGTCGACTTGCGTTGATGGCGTCGCGAGTGCTTTACACTGCCGTGCACAGGTGCCGCGGGGGCGTCCACCGCTTTGCTTTCGGCTGCAGCCTGTAGGGCGCGCACTTCGCCGAGGTAACCCATGACCTGCGGCTCCTGTGGCAGGCCCTTGGTATCCCTCAGACCACTCCACGGCAGTGGGAGGCCGTCCAGCTCCGCTTGGTGGGCACGCTCTTGCTTCTTCTTCTCCTTGGACCCATGGGGAGACCACCCGCTTGCTGCGCCGGGCGGCAGCGCGAGCGCAGCGGCGAGCATGTGGCCCCTCCGAGCGAGGGAGGGGCGGGCGCGCAGCGGGGCGATGCCGTATTCCAAATTTGACAAGTTCGAGCGAAAAAACTCCCGCTGCTTTTCCCGCCTCGAACCCACTAAAGTGACGACCCACTAGGCGCGGACGGTTTCATCGGGAGGCGCGCGGCACGCGCTTCAAACGAGGCGCCCAGGCGCCGAGAGCGTCGTGCGTGTGCCGCACGCAATTCCTCAAACACGCGCGAGCAGAGCGCGCCAGCCAGGACGACCCAATCGGGCGATGAGCGCCCGGGCCGGTGCCAGCGACTTGGCCAGCGGCACGCCAGACTGGGTGGTGCGGCTCGGCTCGCCAGAACAACCACGCCGCAGACAGCGCGCCAAGGGCACGCTCACGCCGCACAGCACAGGGACCGTGGAATTGGGCGCTGCCGTGGAGGCAAGGCCACAGGATCGGCAACCGGTGGCAACACCACAGACGCAGGATCGGCAACGCCTCGACCAGCTATGCCCCGGCCTCGTGAGCGCGCAGGCGCACCTCGCGCGATTGCCCGACGCGGAGCGCGGCACGTCGCTCATCATCAGCAACGTGGCGGCGAAGTTGATTGAGCAGGGGCGACTCTCGGAGGCCGAGGAGCTCTATCGGGAAATGCTGGTGGCGCGGCGCGCCAAGCTTGGACACAAGGACCCGGACACGCTGGCGGCGCTCGGCAACCTTGCGCTCAACCTGAGGCTGCAGGGCAAGCTGGCCGAGGCGGAGCCCCTCTGCCGCGAGTCGCTGGCGGCCTCACGCGAGGTCTTGGGCAGCGACGCCCAGGAGACGGTGATCGACGCCGGCAATTTTGGGAAGCTGCTCTTGGAGCAGGGCAGGCTCGGTGAAGCCGAGCCGCTGCTGGTCGAGGCAGTGGCCTGGTGGCGGAAGCAGCACGGCAACGGTGGCTTCTGCAACGGGCCCTTGGTCGAGCTGCTGCGGGAGCAGGGACGGCTGGCCGAGGCGGGGCGAGAGTTGGGGACGTTGGTGGAGGATATGCGCGCCAAGTTTGGGCCGCATCACCAGGCCGCCCTCGAGGCCGAGGCAATCTCCGCGCGGCTGCGCATCGCCCTCGGCCATCGCGCGCTCTCGGTCATCGCAGCAGCAGTTGAGCCAGACGGTATTGTCGATGGTGCCACCGACCTGCGCGCTACGGTCGCGCGTATGGGCGAGTTCTTGGGCGCGGCACACCCGTACACGGTGAAGTGGCAGCGGGTGCTTGGTGAGATCAAGGCTGCGGCGGACGAGGCGGCTGCGGCGGAGAAGGCGGCGGCCAGCTGATATGAGAAAGAGATTCTAGGGCTGTCTGTGCGATCGCTGAGTGTGAGTTTAGTAGCGTCGCTATAGCCGCTTTGGGGTCAAATCTCTGTAGAAGGCGGAGAGCCGCGAGACACGCGTCACGCACGCCCCCGCGCACAGTCCCGACTCTCGTGTGTGCTGTGTGTGGCCGCGGCGCGTGAGGGGCGTGTCCGCTGGCGCTGCCGGCGGCCCGGCGCTGACTGTGAGTCGCTGTGAGACCGCTCTCTGAGTCTAGTGTGGGGAGCCTGGTCGCTGGTGGGGTGTGACGGGTGCGGCGTGCGCGGCGCGGCGCGCTGCCGGTTTGCCGCGTGCCGCGCGCGCACGGCGCACGTGTCTGGTGTGGTGGTGACTGGTGGGAGTCCATGGAGGTGCACCGTGCACCTGGAGAGAGGGCTGAGATTGCTGTGTGGAAAACCCGCGGGAGAGGGCGGGGCGGGAGACACTGAAATCTGAATTAACGGGGCATAACGCTGTGTGCGCGCGTGTGAGGTGTGACTTTTTTGCCAGAAGTGAGAGAATTTATTGAAAAGACACAGGGCACCCCACAAAAGGCCTCTAAATAAATAAACGACAAAAACACGGACACCGCGCCGCGCCGCGCGCGCCGCCGCCGCCCACACGGAGTGGGCCCTGGGCGGAGAAGCACTTAGAGACTTAGCTATGTGTCAAACATGGCCGGATTGACCGGCCAGACTGTACCCGGACGGCGAATCCGTGAGCGTGGGACTGACGGCTTCTTCAGGGACAAGTGCTGGGGGCTCGCCACCGATGAAAAGCGCAACTCCAACCAGTT
>Ga0163111_10002685_pt1 | contig 11359 bp, 11 predicted proteins | sample CRUFie1St18metaG_FD_109645 | JGI IMG/M metagenome (GOLD analysis project Ga0163111, IMG submission 109645) | Marine microbial communities from the Costa Rica Dome - CRUD Field 142mm St18 metaG | ecosystem: Environmental > Aquatic > Marine > Oceanic > Photic zone | place: Costa Rica: the Eastern... | reverse complement strand
GAGATAGCTCTACTTTATTAGCGATGAAACTACAAAGCGAGCCCGCCGTGCATGGCGCGCGCGAAGCGCGCCCGGCGGTACGGGCCAGGCGAGAGCCTGCCCGGAAAGGTGCCCCTCCCTCGTCACTACTTTTTCCTAAACCTCCACCTTCCTCCACCGTGTACAGCTCTCCTGTAGGATCTGACATGACGGACGCGGAGCCACCATGGCGGGACTCGCGCTTCCCTGCCTCGGTCGAGGCCGTGAGAAAGGCATGCGGAGTGCCTGCGCACGACCACGAAGACGATGTGATGATTGGAATGATGCTCGACCGCTTCGGCTGGGACCACGCGAAGGTCGAGGATGCGTACGCTTACTCACGGAGGCGGCGCGAAGATCTCGGCCTCGCACAGATCAAGCGGCGCATCCTGGTCGACGGCCTGGCGCTTCAACAGTTTCCACACCACAACGAAGTGGGCAACGTCATCCCGATCTTCGCGAGCACGTCGCTCGATCGCAGGCCGTCGGGCGGAGAGCCGTCGTCCTCGGCCGCCGGCGCCGAGCGTGAGGCGCACGTGATCGGCTCTTACGAACTGCGCTACGGGCAGGGGGACAACACGACGTCCGAGCTCGTGACACCGGCCGAATTCACGACGTACATGCTCTTCGTGACGCAATGGCGGTGGATCCAGTGCGAGCGGTACACCCGTCGGCACGGCGAGCTCGGGTGGCGCACATCCCTGCCACTCGCCGCCCCGCAGCCTCGCGGCCGCCGCGCTGTCGCTAACGCGCCCGCGCGCCCGACGCGTAGGCACTGGTCCATGATCCATGACATGTCGTGCCCCGACGGGTTCTTCTCGCTCTGGGGGTGAGCGACCCCCTTCCACACTTCCATGCGCCGCGCGCGAGCTCTGCGAGCTCACCTTTCCCCGGCACGGGCCCGCTCTCAGGCGTGCGCGGAGCATCATTGGCCAATACATGACGCCGGTGGAGGAGGCGTGCGCCGGCCTCTTCCCTCCGATGGTGCAGAAAATACTGATCATCAACGTCCCGCGCCTCTTCGCACCGGTGTGGAGCGTCATCTCGTACATGCTGCCCGAACACCACAAGGAACGCATCGTGCTCCTCACGACCGCGAAGACTTCCACCGAGGAACTCAAGAAGGCGCGCCCGCTCGCACGGCCTCTGCCCTGCTGCGCTGGCGTGGCCGCGTGCGGCCGCCCAAGTCACACGCGACTCGCGCGCGGCAGTACATGCCCGAGGAGCACATTCCCCCGCACGTCAAAAACGGAGGATGAAGGCGGGCGTCGGCTCTCTCTGGCGCGTCGGCTCTCTCTGTGATGGCGCGTCGGCTCTGTCTGTGATAGTAACAGAGCTTATTTAAATTCAGTGCTCGTTAACAGGGAACTCAAACTTCACCTCCTTGCCGGTCAGCTTTTTGTACACCGTCCCGAACGTCTCGACCTTGTACTCGACGTTGGCGGCCTCCTTCGGGTCGAGGTACACCTTGATGATCTTCGAGCCGTCCAGCCGGTAGCGCGTGTGCTTCCCGACGATCTCGGTCGGGTATACCTGTCGTCGGCAAGCGCGCACGCGGCTCGGGTCGCGGCAGGCGGGGCGTGCGGCATGGGGCGCGGCACGCTGCGGCAGGGCGGCTCGCGGCGGCGCACCAGGTCCTCCAGGATCGCCTCGTGCACCGCCGTCAGCGTTCGGCTGCGCGGCCGCTTCTGCCGGGGCTGCCGCTGCCCCGCTGACGGCTTGCGCATGATGCGGCGCTGCCCGATGATGACGACGTGCTTGCCGCTGAACTTCTTCTCGAGCTGCACGCGCGGCGGCAGCGGGGCGGAGTCGGCGGCGGGGTGAGCGAGCGCTGGGCGCCTGCGGCCGGCATCGAGCGGGCGGGCTCGGACCTCGCGCACGAGCCGCGACTGGATTTTGTGCACCACTTTGAGCAGCTTGAACGGCACAAAGATCACCACCGCCTTGCGACCCGCGACGTCAACCTCCTTGGCGGAGACAATGTAGAGCTCGTGGAGCTCCGCCTTCAGGTCGTTGCTGTTCGCCTCGAGGTCGCAGATGGCCTGGGCGACGTCGACCTCGAAAGCTTCGGGCTCGGCGCCCTTCTCCTTGATGATCTTCTTGTGGGCGAAGAGCGCCATCGTGTGCGCGCTGAAGGTTGGCGCGGTTGGCGCGGCGTCAGAGGGATTGGGCCTGGCGGAGGGATTCGCTGAGGCAGAGATTTGCTGGCGCGGTTGGCGCGGCGTCAGAGGGATTGGGCCTGACGCTGGGAGAGGGGGTATCCCCTTTTGCGAGAGGAGGCACCTGGGAGCCTGCTTGGGCACGGAGGGCACGCAGACCCGAGTCGGCACGGCACTCTAGTAGGACTTCGGAGTCGTCTATAGGAGCTCCTAGGAGTGCTTCTCATCCAGTGGTAGGAATTCCTGCCGCGTACGCAGGTTGAGCAGTTAGTTGCGGCCTTTCCCGTTCGCATGCCGCCCGCGAAACGGCCGGCCGCCAAGGCCAAGCAGGCGCTCACGGAGGAGCAGAAGCAGGAGATTCGCGAGGCGTTCGACCTTTTCGACACCGATGGCTCGGGTGCGCTGCGTGCCTCCGCGCCAACGATGAGCTGCGGTGTGCCTCCGCGCAGCCGAGCGCGCACCCTGAGAGCTCCCCGCCGTACCGTTTGCCACAGGTACGATCGACGCCAAGGAGCTGAAGGCGCGAGCACGTCGTCGAACTACCCGCCCTCTCGGCGCCGAGAGAGGCCGCACCCTGCGCACCCCGCGCCAGAGCGCCCACCATCGCACCGTCCCGCCCTCTCGGCGCACCACCGCCGCTCACACACAGACACGCGCTCCGTCGCCCCCAACGCCGGCTCTCGCGCCCGCGCCTCGCCATGCCCTGCGGCACGGTTCCTCGTTTATGCCGCAGTCCTCCCTGCGCGCGGCGGGTGCGGCGTGCACACTCGACCCCGCCCCACCCCAGGTCGCGATGCGCGCGCTTGGGTTCGAGCCGAAGAAAGAAGAGATCAAGAAGATGATCGCCGACATCGACAAAGATGGCTCGGGCACGATCGACTTCGACGAGTTCCTGCAGATGATGACGGCCAAGATGGTGCGCGACGTCCCGCTCCGTGCCACGCCGCGCCGCGACGCGCGCCACCTCGCGCCGCCCCTCTCCACCCTCCAACCCCCACCCTACACCCTCCTCCTCCTCTTGCGCCCGCCCGCCCGTACGCCACCCCTGCTCGCGCCCCCCTCCCCCTCCCTCCCATTCGCCTCCCCATTGGATGGCGCCGACGGGATGATGGGATCGGGCTGGCTCGGTGTGGGCTTGGCTCCGGATCCGATGACGGCGAGGGGCGGCAAAGTACTCGCATTGTTGCCTGCACCCGCGTGCCGATCCCTTTGCGCGCTCGCAGAGCGAGAAGGATTCCAGGGAGGAGATCCTGAAGGCTTTCCGGCTCTTCGACGACGACGAGACAGGCAAAATCTCCTTCAAGAACCTGAAGCGCGTCGCCAAGGAGTTGGGCGAAAATATGACGGATGAAGAGCTGCAGGCTCGGTCCACGCCCGCAGCCCATGGCGCGTGCCGCGGCACGATGCCAAAGCGCGCACCCCCCACCTGCAGGAGATGATCGACGAGGCGGACCGCGACGGCGACGGCGAGATTAACGAGGAGGAGTTCCTCCGCATCATGAAGAAGACGTCGCTGTACTAATCGCCGCGAGGCTCCACAACGCACAAGCAAGCACAACAGGTGCGCAGCGGCATATATTAATTAAGGCTTACGCACCTTAATTAAGGTCCTTCTAGTTTCACCGCGACCGGTGCCGCCATTATTACACATATATACGCGTTCGCTTGTAATGTATGCGAGAACCGAGAAATACCGCCCGCACAGGTCGCGCCACTCCGCTCGGCTCCGGTGGCACGACCCTGGCTAATCGCCGGGCTCGGAGCGTTCCTCCGAGCTGCTCTTGCGCTCCTCCGACGATGATGATCGCGGAAGCGGCCCGCTCGAAGATGACGAGCCGGCATTCGAGCCCCCGTCCGACCCCCCGTCCGAGGCGGCGCGACCGGCGTTCGCCGACGACGCCGCCGACGACGAGCCGGCGTGCGAGCCGGTCGACGACCCCGCGCCGTCGCCGACTTCTTCCTCTTCGGCGACGGGCGAGGCTGAGCCCTCAGAGGCCGAGCCGTTGATCTCGGGCGACGACCCGCTGGATCCGTGGTTCCAGGAGAACTCCGAGCAGCGGTCGCGGTCGGCGTCGTTCATCGCGTCGCGCGCCGCTGAAGATCCCGCGGACCCTTCTTGGCTTCCTGCCGCGGATCCGTCGTCGTCGTCGGACCCGGAGTGCGCGGCAGAAGCTGCCGCGGCCGCGCCGGCGGCGGGGCGGCGCACGGCGCGCCCGCCCGGGGCGTGCGAACCGTGGTTTGAGTCGTCGGAGCCGCAACTCCACGTCGCCGCAGCGATCAGGTGCTCCAGGCACCCGGACGAGGGAAGCGATCCAGAGCCCGACAGGTCGGCGGACCCGTCACTGGGCGGCGAGCCGCCCACCGTGACACCGCCGCGCCCAGCGGCGGCGGGGAGGACTGCGCGGGAGGGGAGAGCTGCGCGCGCGGCGCGTTCGTCGTTGGCGGCGGCCATGGCTGTGATGGCCGCAGCACGGGGATCGGAGAGCCCGTGCAGCAGCGCGGCGGCGGCGGGGTTGCCACGCGCGACCATCCGGTGGAGGGCGGCGAACTTCGCGTCCAGCGCCGCCTGCTCCTGTCGAAAGGTCGCCTCGATCTCCCCGACCGCCAGCTCCGCCTGCGCGCACGTCGTCACGAGCGCGAGACGAGCACTCGCGCCGGACTCGCGCCGGCCGCCGCCGCTCGCCGCGCTGCCCCCGCGCGTGATCAAGTGGAGGTCCTGTCCGTCGCGGCGGAAGTGCCGATGCGAGAACTCCATCCTGGGGTCCAGCGGCGAATCGTTCAGCCGGCGCGTGAAGCCGTACGTCGAGAGCTGTTGAACGAACGACGATAGCTTCGAGTGCTTGAAGTAGCGCGGTATGATGAGCTCCGCGAAGCGAGGCGGGTCGAGGACACAGAAAGCCTCGCGGGACTCGTGCCAACGGACGCATGCGTCCGTCGTGGGCTCGGCGACAAGCTCGTACAGCTTGGAGACGAATGGCGGCAGGCGACGCTCCTGCAGCGACTGGGGGTGCGAGTACCGCCCGGCGCCCGCGGAAGCCGGCAATGCCATGCTCGAGAGGGGGATCGTCACGGTTCGTGGCGCGCGTGCGACGCCCAGGGGCGGCCCGACGGAGCGAGCGGCGGCGGCGGTGCTGCCGCCTCCGCACACGCTCGCCGCGGCCATCGCCGCCAGGCGCTGGTGGTAGCTCGCCGCTGCGGCGTGCACGGCGGCCGCGGAGGCGGCATCCGCGCTCCCGGCGGCCGGCGGTGCGATCGCGCCGTACGCGCCGCAGCGGCCGTGCGCGGACGATGCCGAGGCGGCTGCGGCGGCGCATGCGGCGGTGGCACGCGCGGAGGCGGCGGCGGCGGCGGCGGTGGCGGCGGCGGCGGCGGCGGCGGCGTCGGGCGTCAGGCCGAGCGGCTGCGCGTGCGCGAGCATCGCGTCCTTCGGCGCCTGCAAGAGCGCCGACACCAGCGGCGGGTGCGCTAGCGGCGGCCAACCGCCCGCCACCCCTCCGGCGCCCGCCCCGAGGAATCGCGCGAGCGCGCCCCCCCCCGGCGCCATCGCAGCCCCCCCGGGCGGCAGAAGCGGAGCGCCCCCCGCGCCGGCGGGCGGCCCCTGGCCAGCGGGGTCGGCGTTGGCCGGGTTGGCGAGGGGGAGGGCAGCGAGCGCCAACGGGCGCTCCGGCGCGCCCGGGGAGCCCTCGAAGAAAAGCGGGGTGATCACCCCCATCAGGTGCGTGATCTCGCCGCAGCGCCCGAGCAGCGGCAGCATCGACAGCGAGTTCATGAAGGGCTGGCCGCGCTTCGTGTAGTTGACTAGCTTGACCGCGATCGCCAGCCGCTGCTTCGCGGCGAAGATCACGGCGTCCGTCGTGCGCCTACACGTGCCAGGCCCGTGGAGGATCGAGCACGTCTGCCCGATCGCCTCGTCGAAGCTGAAGCCGCACACGCCGGACCAGTTGGAGTTCACGTGCACGATGCGGAAGGGCGACGCGATCTCCGTGATCACTTGCGCGCGGTCCTCGCGGAGGAGGGCCTGGTCGAAGGTGATGGGGAAGAACTCCTCTGAGGCGAGGCGGATCTCGGCGGCAGACATTTCTGAGAGAGAGGAAGGTGGGTTGAGCTTGATGAAGGCTGCTCGTGCGTCATCATCAAGAAATAGTAGGAGCTCCTACGGGGAGTAGGAGAGCGAAAGAAAAAATGCCCTACCCCGCGTCCCCACCACTCTCGGCGGCGCTGTCGTGCGCCGCAGCGGCCCAAATTGTCGGCGGGGAGTAACCATCGCCGCAGTCGACCGGCAGCTCCCTAATTCCTAGTAGCTGCCCGGTGTCGTGTGTGAGTTGACCTCGCGTCAGCGAGGTCGACTTTGCGCAGATTGTGTCGCGTGGAGTCGCGAGGTCGACTTTGCGCAGATTTAGATCGTGCTACACAACGAAGCGGCGCGTCGCTGCTCTCTGCCGTGCTCAGCCTCCGATCCCGACCAACACAAATTTGCGCCGGAGGTGCTCCACCAGTCGACCAACTCATGCCGGGGCGGAAGGGCGCGAAGCGGTGCGCGTCGGACGACGCGCCCGCGTCAATCGGCGAGGCGGAGGCCTCTTCTGCCGCGGCCAAGAATCCGGCGAAGCGCGCGCGTTCGCGCCGCCGAGGCGATTGATATATGATGGGTAGCAAACGATTGGGAAAGTCATTCGCGAATAAAGCTTTATTTTTCACCCACCCCGTAGCTTTACAATTCGTGGGTCGTGGCGGCCTCCTGACCGATCGTCTCTCCCACTCCGCCAATCCCCGGTTCACGAGTGGACCCGTGATGGACCTCGACGCAGCGATCACCGCGCCCGTCGGCTTCGACGCGGCTCGCCGGGCCATCTCTCACGTGCGGCGCGAGGCCCGGGTCCACCACGCAGAGCTCGTCGCGAAGCTGGGCACGTACCTGCTGCACAGCCACGGCGCGCGGCTGGGGGAGGAGGTGTGGGCGGCATACGAGCAGGTGTACGTGGCCCTGCTCGAGCACGGCAAGCACCCCAAGCCGGTCGGAAACGCGGCGCTCGAGCTCGCACAGGAGTACGGCAACGCGCTGTCCGAACGCTTCCCCGAATCGCTGCGCGTGAAGCGGCTCGAGGGCCTCATGTGGGAGGCGAAGGGCGAGCATGAGCTCGCGATGAAGGATTACGACAGCATTGTGGCCGAAGACCCGAACAACGTGTCTGCGCTGAAGCGGCAGGCGCGCCAAATCCCTCTCCCGCGCACCGGCGGCGCGGGCGGTGCGCGGACAGAATCGGGCTCCGAGGGAGTGAGGGGGGTCAGGGTGGGTGGGGTCGGCGGCGACGGGACGGCCGGGATCGGGGCGAGGACAGGGCGGCGGGCGCGCGTTTGCGGAGCCGAGCGGCGAGCCTCACGCTGCGCAGGTGGCGATACTTCGCGCACAGGGGCGTCCGGCAGAGGCGTCGCGGCGGCTGTGCGAGCACCTGCAGGTTGTGTGCTCCGATGCGGACGCGTGGCTCGAACTGCACGCGTTGTACCTCGCGCGCCAGCAAGCGCGCAGGGCGGCGTTCTGCATCGAGGAGCTCATCCTGGTCAACCCGATGGCGTACATGTACCACATCCGCTACGCGGAGATCCTGTACACCCTCGGCTGCGGCGACAAGGGCACTCCGGAGCAGCTACGCAGCGCTCGCAAGTACTTTGCGCACGCGCTCGAGCTCAACCCACAGGGCAACACGCGCGCGCTGTTCGGCCTGCTGCTCTGCTGCGCCGCGCTGTCGGGCTCGAAGAAGGGCGCGAAGGAGCGCGACACCTCCGAGCTCGTTCCCTTCGTGCACGCGAAGCTGCTCGAGGCTTACGGCCAGAGTCCAATGCGCCCGATGCTCGTCGGCGTCCTCTCGCCGGCGCCGTGACCCATCCGCAAGATTTTCCCTCTGCGCGTGCACGGCGGATACTCTCTCGAGTGGAGCTTAAAATGAGCTTAAAAGAGGTGGGGCGGATGACGTCGCAGATGATTAGAATTTTAATTTTAAACGCTCGCATGCCCTTCTCTCCGCATCGAGAGAAGCCGGTGCCGTACGACTACGTTGACGACAACGAGGAGCGTCGCCTGCAAGCGTTGGACGAATTCGAGCGCTGCTTCACGCCACACGACTTGCCGCTCACCGCCCTCGAGTTCGCCAAAATCGTCCGCCGCGTCATGGACGAGGCGCCGGAGCTGACGCGCGCGGTGCTCGCGCTGCAGGCCGAGCGCCATAAGCTCGGCGAGATGGGGGTGATCGAGGCGATCACCCGGGGTGAGCCGATCGGCTCGTCGCTGATGCGCATCTTCGACACCAGCATCCCCGGGGCCGACGAGCACGACGGGCGCAACGCGCAAGGCTGCCGAGACCTGTTCTGCGAGAAGTACTTTGAGGCCAACCCGGGCAAGAACGTGATCTACGCGACGTACTACGGGACGCCGGATCTCTGACTCTGATTAGATTTATACTGCCCCCACGCCAAATCGCTATCGTTCACGCGACACGCGCGTTTGCGTAGATTCGCCGGACGAAGGCAGCGCAACCGCCGTAGCCCAAGGTTCCGCACATCGTCCCGAGCGCGACGCAGAATATCGCCATGTACGAGAAGTAGAACAGGACCTGAAAAAATCCCGACATCTTCGTCTTGACGAAGAAGTAATAGATCTGTCGCCGGCGTCGGTGCACGGCGGGTCGTCGGCACGGTGCCCACCGGCGTTGGCTGGGTGGCCGGGGTGTGGCAGCGACGGGGTGCGTGTCCGTTAGGCGGTCGTGGTGGGGGTTTCGGGTGGCGGTGTGGGGCCCGCGTGTGCGCAAGCGTCGACCGTGCTGCCGGCTTGGTGTGGGGGGTGGCGGCGCGTCGGCCGGTCGGTGCGAGGGAGGGTCGGAGGTGGGGTGCGGGAAACGGGCAGCTAGGTCGGCGGCGGGTCGGCTGGGGTGTCGGAGGACGCGCGGCAGTTCACCGAGTACAAGAACACATAGCCCGCCTTCGCGCAAGGAGGCTCGGTGTCAGGTATCGTTCCGTCGCATGGCGCAGAGTTCGAATCGGCGGGCGTGCAGTCGACGCCGATGCGCAGAAGGACGTCCACGGCCAACGGTAGTCTTCATTGTTGAGCAGGAAGTACGTGACGACGATCGTCACGCACACCGTGACAATCGTCAGTATGATGTACACGAGCAACATGAAGCCGTACACATAATAGAACTTGTAGTTCCAGAATGAGGTGAAGACGAAGTACATCTCGATGAAGATCGAGCCGAAGGGGAGGACGCCGCCAAGGCCGATCAGCACGGGGGGCGTCGCATACCACCGCTTGTCGGGGATGAGCCGTGGGATCGCGTTAATGCGGCACGGGTGCTCCACGCTGCCTGACCAGTTGCGGCCGAGGATTGTGCCCACAATGCAGAGCGGGAAGGCGATGAACGCCCAGATGAGCAGCACGGCGACGACCGAGGAGAATGGGACCGCCGCAAGCGAGCGGTACATGAAGGCGACGAAGTTGAGCACCATCGTGATCACGAAGCACACGCCGGGGAACAGGGATGCGGTGAGGATCATCGTGCGAATCCACGTTTCCCCGTGGCTGCACGAGTACAGGGAGCCGGACACATAGCCGCCAACGACCGAAGTGAGCGCATAGCACACGATGAAGGAGACTATGATAGCGCCGCGCCCCATGTACCTGCGCCACGGGATGGCGAAGGCGCTGGAGAGCGCCGAATGGGGGCACCTCGCTGGCGAGCGAATGAGTGCGACAGGCGGCAAACGCACAGCGTCGTAGCCGTCGCGAAGATGATCATGAGGAATGTCATCGTTGCTGCAGCGCCGGCGATCGAGCTCACAACGAGTCGCGAGACGCGCGCGGCGCAAGTTCGAGTGCAGCGCCACCGAGTTGCGATCCGGTGCCGACGAGTGAGCAGAAGAGCCCGAGCGCGGGCGGCGCGCGGAAGACGTCGCCATGCACTTGCTTCCATCCAGACTCGTCCAGCTCCTGTCGTGCGCAGCGGGGGAGGCGGGGATGGCTCGCACACTCTCTCCAATCTACCGGACGGCCGACCCCACCACCTCACATCGCCCACCCGGAACCCACCCATCGCCTCCACCGCTGCTGCGCGGCGCCTGGTCCAAATCTTCAAGGTCACTCGACTCACGCGCGTACTTTGCGTAGTCCTTCCTCAGCGTGCGCATCAAAATGAGCGACACGATCCCCGTGAGGAAGATGACCATCATGAAGGAATTGAATATCTGCGAGGGCCGTCGTCAGGCGGGTTCGCAGGGGCGCGCGCGCGTGAGGATGCCCGCCCGTCGCAAGTTCGGGCCGCGCCGCGACCGAAAACCAGTGGATCTGGTGCTCGAAGAAGTCGTAGTCGAGGTACCGGTCGAAGCGGCGATGGAAGGAAGTCGTCGTCGGCTTCCACTCCACCGAATACGTGAAGTCCAGCTGAGTCCCCGTCGAGAGCGTCACCGGGTTCTCGGAAGTCAAATTCACCTGGATGATGCGAGCATCGTTGAAGCTGACCGAGAACTTCTTGTGCGTGTACACGAGCGCCTCACCATCAGTCTCGCCCCCCGAGTCGTCGACGTAAGTGTCGGCGACCTCGCCCACCATGCCCCAAATGGGCAAGTCGTCCAAGTACAGTTGGTACCAGTAGTGGTTGCGCACCGCGTACTCAAACTGAGCTGCCGTCTCGGCGTCCAGCTTCATCGAGCATATCTTCGAGTGGTCCCACACGGGTCGGCGGAACGCCATGTCGAGACCCATGTAGATTAGGTCGTTGCCCTCGAGCACCTCCCCCAGCGCATCCCAGCGGTGCTCCAGCTGGCTCACGGGCTTCGTTGAGCAGAAGGGCAACGAGTAATAGACGTACGTCTCCTGCGGGTTGTGATACGGGCCCACCTACCAGGGGAGGGACCGAACGAGCAGAAACTCGGTAGCAGACGCCGGCGCGGTGGGAGGCGTGGATGGAGAAAACTCACCTTGTTCACCCACAACTTGATGCTCTCACCCTCCACGTATCGGTGCGTGCTCTCGTCGGCCTGGGCGAGAAGCGGCAAGATCGTCAGTATCGAGGCTTGGAGCCGCGTGCCCAAACGCATGGTCGGATGCTGGCCAAGCCCGCCCTCCTCACGGTCAGTTTTGACGCGGGCCTCCTCGCGAGCACCAGCAGAAGAGTGCACGACTGAAGTAGGAATTT
>Ga0163111_10002684_pt1 | contig 11360 bp, 11 predicted proteins | sample CRUFie1St18metaG_FD_109645 | JGI IMG/M metagenome (GOLD analysis project Ga0163111, IMG submission 109645) | Marine microbial communities from the Costa Rica Dome - CRUD Field 142mm St18 metaG | ecosystem: Environmental > Aquatic > Marine > Oceanic > Photic zone | place: Costa Rica: the Eastern... | reverse complement strand
TAATCTATTGATTAAACGGAACTTACGAACCAGGCCGAAGCCCGAATTAACGCCTCTAACGAAGCGGTTCGTAAGGTGCAGCCCCGTAGGGCTGCGGCATCTAAAAATGCCTTAATCTGCTAGGGAGAAGTATCCCCCTCCCTTCATTATTACTACGTCGGTAACTATACCGGTATGTTGCAGTAATCTCTTCTATTCACAGTTTTACCCATAGGGCGGGCACTGCATAGCCTAATTGCGCCCAGTGGACGACTTATGGTTTCTTCAGTTTGCCCGATCAATCTTGCCTTTTCGGCCAGGTTGTTTCTTCAAGCCAGTCTCCGACAACGCCTTTGATGAATCCTTCATACCACTGAGAACATTGTTCTTCTAGGCGGGTGATGTCTTCTTCGTTGACGTACCACTTCTTGGTTTTATACCAATCTAGTGGCCACTTCTCTTCTAGAGAAGCCGGATTGTCAGCCATCCCCACTCTAAGCGGGGCGTAAAGCCTCCATTTGCTGTTTTGATACGGGCAGTAACCCCAATAGCGGAAGTAGTTGTCTATGTTACGCTCCAGTTCTGGACTCATCTTTAGAATCCTCATTGGTGCGGTTACAATTCTTACTACGTAAAACGCTATCGTGAGCAGACCAAACCAGACGATAACTACTGGGATCCCCAATGTCCAAAATAACATTGTTTCCCACCATTTCTCTGGTAAGTCCAGGTCCTTTCTTGGTTGGTTTGTGTTTGCTTCGTTTTCACTCATGCTGGTAGCAGTTTAACCCGTTAGGGAGGCACTGCATAGCCTGTATTTCATTGGCGATTACTCGCGGCTTCTCCTATCAAGCATTCTTGCTCTCAAGGTACCTTCGGAACTCCTGGGTTGGACCCCAGCTTCCCAAGGTTTGCACCAGTGTGTAGTTGAACTGATCAACGGTTTCGTTCTCAGTTGTCTCGTATACAGTATCGGAGCCAGAGAAGCTCACGAACATTCGTCCGTGGTGTTCCCATGCTATTCCGTATCCTGTGTCGCTCACAATCGTGCTTCCTTCTCTCATGTATGTTCTTGTCGACATATATGCTCTAATCACAGTTTAACCCGTTAGGGAGGCACTGTCAAGCCTGTTTGTCTGCTTGGTGTAGGCGCAGGTAGCCCAGGCGTTTGTTTTAGGTCGCCCTCCTAACTGAACAGTGTGAAGTTCTTACGAAAGTAAGTGAAGTTACCGCCAAATGTGGCTAGATTACCCTTGTTATCGGGCATCGTAAAGGTTACTCCCATATTGCTCACCCTAGTTATGGTGGCAATCCTTCCGTCGTTCTTCTTCCAGTGTGTTCCAATTTTAATATCTCGGATCATATTTATTCCTCGTAGGGAGGTGTTCCCCTCCCTTCATTATTACTACGTCGAAACCGATACCGGTATATTTCAATTTAGTGTCTGATGGGTGTTTACATCTACCCACCGCGAATATCCGCTGTAGTCTATGTCTTCTTCGATGTCCCCAAGAGACCACCATGTCTCCATCTCGTTCGAATTGATCCTCCTCGCCTTCCTGTGCATCAGGAACTGAGGCCTTCTCCTAAGAAGACTGGAGATACGCTGCTTGGCGAGCCCCGACTTGGTATTGTCCTTCAACCACGACTCTATCTGCGTGACAGTCAGAACCTCCACGTTCCTCTTGTGATAAGCATAGAAGCACTTCTCTATCTGACCGACTATACGCTGGTATTTCCTGCCGAGCTTGGGCTGGGGAGTGAGTCGATGGTAGTCGTGGTGCTCTTTGATATGAGCGATTTTGGCTTCCTCCGTCTCGAAGGTTTCTTCGCAACATGGACAAGATATCTTTTGCTTGGTGTCGTCCATCGGTTTTCCTCTCAAATCCTCTTTACTGCAGAGGACTCTGTGATCCTCCTGACAGTTTCCCATAGTGCTTCTCTTGGTAGAGCGAGTTTCTCTAGTCTCGCTTTGTCTACCTTTCTGATGCGAATAGTGGTGAAGTTGTGTTCTCGCACCTTGGCTTCCTCGGCCATGTTACGTGCGGGACCTATAGGTTATTTAAGGAATGCTCTATGGATTATAAGATGATGAATCGCTAGAACCGGATTTGTTAAGTATATTCGCAAGGCTGAGAGGGGCATGAATCTGTACGAGGTCACGCTAACACTGTCAATTGAAGCCATGCACGAAGAAAGTGCAGATACGAAGTTGGATAACTTTCTCTCTGCCTTGGATCTTAAGAAAAACGAGAAAATAGACTTAGTAGATCTGGGAGACCTGGTTTCTGTGGGAGATGAGGACTCAGAGGAGCCCGAAGCACCTGCTAAGAAGAAACTACCCGATTTGAAGATGCCAGAAGAGGAAGACTGGGATGACGAGTGGGAAGAACTCGACTGGGATTCACTGGATGAGGAAGAGGACGAAGACGAGTGGGAAGAAGACTCTGAAGAAGACGATTCCGATGAAGACACAGAAAAGGAGATACCCTCTCCGGAAGACGACGAAGACGAGGCCGAGCCAGACGATGAGGAGGACAAACAAGATGAAACAGACGAAATCGAGGATAATCCTGCCGATACTGACACCGGAGATGCTGAAGACGAAAATGAATCCGAGGAAGATACCGATGAAGTTACCGATACTGAGTCAGATGAAGAGGAGTCTTTAGAAGAAGACGACGAGGCCTTCGAAGAGGAAGACGACGAAGATATGTCAGACTTTTGGCAAGATTAGGGTGAGAAAACAATGACTTTCGAATGGGCTTTCACTCCTAAGCACGAAAAGCTGTCGGCTACTCAAGCCAAGAAAGAACTGAAAGCAATCAATGTATCATTTGAGGAACTACCGCTGGTAAGGAGAACAGATCCGGCAATAAGACAACTTCTAGACGAGGGCGTAAAGATAGAAGTGGACGATGTAATAAGAATCACGAGAAGTTCCAAGACGGGTGGGGAAGTCCCCTACTACCGTAGAGTGATATACTGATACATATGATAGTCTATAACTGCTATACCGATGCCTCTACTATAGAAGATAGTGTAGACTCTACCTCTGGGTTAGCTGCTATACTAGTTAATATTACAGATAATAGATTGATGACCTCGATGGGAAGAACTACTTCATTAGATAACTGCACGCTAGCAGAGATGCATGCAATCAGATTAGGTCTGTTTCTGTCTAAGCCGATTGTCGAGAATGGGGATCTTCTCAGAATATGCTCCGACAGTCTCACCTGCATCGAGCAAATAGAAGGGCACGAGGAGTCGCATCACCCCGAATTGCTGAAAGCCAACCAATTGATCAACAAAACAATAGATTCGTATCCTTGCAATGTGCAATTTCAATGGGTTAGAGGCCATTCTGACCATCCCATGAACGATATGGCAGACTACATAGCATACCACCACGCTCAGGGGTAGACTAATATCCTCACCCACTATGCGAATATCATGGTCAACTTTGCCGACAAAGCTAGGCGAGACGCCCAGCGTAGGGAGGTCATTGCTGCGTCGAGCAGAGCGAAGTACAGGCAGAATTGGATTCACAAGAACAAAGTTCATCACTTCTTGCTAGGAACCAAAGGGGTTTCTTTCGGTGCACCTTTCGATGGAGTCGGGCTTCCATCGCACAATGTGACGGTCTGCACCATCAATGATATGGGAGAGATGCCCGTAGCGGTTTTCAACCTAGGATATAAGCAGGAAAACACTTTCCCTAAGACATTAGACGTATCTCATCTTAACAACATAATGGTGAGTGCGAACGAAATCACAATAAAGATGCCAAGCGACGAACATGGCATCGCAAACGCAACAGGGTTTTACTACGGGCTGAACTCGGGCTTTACTCAGCACGGTAAGTTGTTTTCCGCTGTACCCCTGAGAATCTTGGTAACATATCATGTGACAAGCAACACGACCTCCAAAGCATTTTCGACCTCATCCAGGTTTGGAAAAACGACTCTGTTGAAGGAAACGATGAGTGATGAGTCAGAATTCATTAAAGAGTTCAAAGTTGGAGCCAATGGAAAAGTAAACCTAGGCCCTGTCACACAAGCATTCGTGAAAATACCAGAAGTAGGCGAGTTAGATCCTGAAACAGGACTTCCTGCTGAACCTCAGTACATGATTACCGATAGAGTTACTATCAAGTTAATCAGTGCGTGAGAATATGGAAGACATCGTGAGTTTCTGTTGGTACGTCACACCTGAGCAATTCGAGTCCAGGGAAATAGAACTAGCAGACTCCGCTAGGCCTGACGGAGAGGTAAGGACAGTAGAGAGGGAATTCATAGATTTCGACATAAGAAATGGGAGAATGAAGCACAGATGGGTTCCTAGGACGGCTTCTGAAGCCATAAGATACCTGCTTTACCACGAGGATGCTGCTGGACTGAGGAAAGCATCCAACAAGTACTACATCGTGACTATATATCCCGAAGAACCACTTGAGGATCTTACAGAGAAGTACGAATCTTCTGTTCCAGTTGGTTACAGAGGGAAGGTTATACCCGTTCCTTTCACAAAAACGATAATGAAGGGAGTCAAGAGAGACATGTCTCCTAAGTTTACATACAATGCCCAGCAGTTAATCAGCTTGGATAGCGATACTCACGAGGTGAGTTCAGTCAACATGACGGTTTTGTCCCCAGATGAAATAAGAAAGATGGCTGTAGTGGAAGTAGATCAGTACGAGTCTCTAATAGAAAGTACAGCGAAGAAGCCAAGACCGGTGGTGGGAGGGCCCATGGATGCTAGGATGGGATCTTTGGGACTAGAAGACGTGTGCCCTACATGCTATCTGCCACAGACTATGAAATCACACGAACTTAGTTGTCAGGGTCATTTCGGCTACATCAATTTGGTTGTCAGCGTACCGAACTATCTCTTCTTAGGAGAGAAAGCCAGGAAGGCAATCAATACGTATCCGATAATGGAGACCCTGAACAAGACATGCCTGCATTGTCAGAGATTGATGCTTCCACAGGAGACTCAAGACTTCTACAGGGCCACGATAATGGAAGAATTCGAGAATGGTGGTCGAAACATGAAGTCAAGGGACAGAATAAGAAAGACCCTGCAGAACGAATTCACCAAAGTACTGAACCCCTTACCTGGCACTCCAGCAAGAATATGCCCTCATTGTGAGCAATACAGCCCAAGTTCCTCTTTCAGCTACAGAAGTAAGAAGTTCACTCTATCTGGCGAGTTCAATGGTTCCAAGGAACTCACATCCGATCAAATCGTCTCAATCTTCGAGCAGATACCCGACGAAGATGTCTACTTCCTAGGCATAAATCCAGAGACTTCCAGACCAGAGAACATGTTTTTCCGCTATCTCCCAGTTATACCTAACAATGCCAGACCAGTTAGGCAAAGAGATGATGGCACGCCCGAGCTTGACGAATTAACTCAACTATATGCCGAAGTCGTCTATGCTGCAGGAAGGATAAGGGAACAACAAAGAATGGGTCGTTCTTTAGACAGCCAACTTTACGCAGAAGGCCAATTATTCATAGCAGTATCTAGAGTATTAGATAATCAGAATAATACTGTAGGTAGTGGAGGTAGTAAGACTAAGTATGACTATGATGGATCCTCTTCACAAGTATCATTTGACGGTATATTGAATAGATTAGACGGCAAAGGCGGTCGATTCAGGAACAACCTACAGTCAAAATATGTCGAAAGCGTTGGTTACTCGACTATCAGCCCAGATCCCAATCTATCAATCGACGAAGTAGGAGTCCCAATGAATATATGCAAGAAGATAACCTACCCGAGACTGGTCACAGCCAAGAACATGACCGAGATGAAGAGTTACGTTCAGAATGCTTTCGATCAGAAATATCCTGCAGCGATGTACATACACTACGACGGATTCGCTAATGTGGCCAAGCCAACCGTACTAGATCGAAAGTTGCTGAAAGACAAAGACGAAGAGTGGAAGGAAATACAATTAGACAAGATAAGACCAGGAGTGGTTCTTCATCTTCAGCTAATGGAAGGCGACATTTGCTTGTTCAATAGAGCGCCCTCTCTACACAGGCAGTCAATCATGGCGTTCAAAGTAAGGCCAGTCGAGGGCAAGACCCTAAGTTTCAACCCAACAGTGTGTATTCCTTTCAACGCAGACTACGATGGGGATGCGATGAAAGCGCATTTCGTCCAATCCGAGGTAGCGAAAGCCGAGGCAGAGAAGCTCATGATGCTTAGTAAGAACATAATCCATGCGAGATACGGTAAGCTCACTGTTGCAACCGATCAGGATCAGACCAGTGGACTGTACTTGCTTACCTACACAGACAAAAACAGAAGAAACACATGGAATGAAAGCACTCAGCTGGGATATAACGACGAAGGAATACCATATGTCTCCAAGTCTTTGGCCCTTTCCTGCTACTCTACAGTGTACAGCGAGATACGAGGAGGGAAGGAAAGGCAGTATAGAACTGTAACTTCTCTTCCAGAACCGGATGAGACTACTCCTAACGGTAAACCAGGATATACCGGACGGTCGTTGTTCAACCATCTTTTCGAGATTCTTGATGCAAAGTATGTTTCTGCTTATTTCCGAGGCCGTACTCCATTGACCGAAGTAAGGGAAGATGGATCTGTTTCCATAGTTTACAACAGCGATGGCAGCAAGAAGTATGAGGAAGTAGTAATCTTAGACGGGAAGCTAATCAAGGGGACGCTGGAGAAAGCCGCGTTTGGAGAGGGCGGTGCTTCGATAGCTCCTTCCTTCATCTACCACGAAGGATACGAAGCGGGGCAGGCCAAGTTAGTCGAGTTTATCGAGATGGCAACCAGGCTGGGTTTTGCTGCCCACAGAATAATCGGCTACACTATGGGGGTCGATGATGTCTCGGAACCAACAGTCCAACCAGAAATAGACTCCCTGTACGAAAGGTGTGCAGAAAAGATACTGGAAATAGATCAAGCATACGCAAATGGTCAGTTGACAGATTACGTAAGGAAGTATACCCCAGAGAAAGAGGTGTCTGCTTTGGCCGATCCGATAGGATATATCGAAGATCAGGTTGTCAAATTCACCACTCGATTCGAAAACGACTTGTTGAGACCGATAGAAGATCATCAAGGCAGTGGCAACCCAATGCAAATAGCAGTCAGGTCGAAAGCAAGAGGCAAAGATCTGAACATCAGGCAGATGACAGGCGCCTTTGGTCAGGTCAGGCTCGGCAAAAGAAGAGTTACAATCGGAATAGAACCAGATAGAGTTCTTCCTCACTACCCGAAAGGATCCTTGGATCCAAGACACAGGGGTCTGATAAGAGGAAGCTATGCTTCTGGCATGCAGCCTCTTGAGTACTTCATGACATCGATAGCAGGAAGGAAGGCCATCATCGAATCCGGACAAGGGAACATTGCTAAGTCGGGGTATTTGGAGAGGAAGATGATCAAAGCACTAGAGTCTTGTGTAGTCAACCAGAGAAGGCAAGTAGTAAACTTGCGAACTGGAAGAGTTATCTCACCAGTCGTGGGTGACGATGGTCTAGCTCCTTACCACATACGTGGCGACGATAAGAACGTCAATGAGAAAGGACTGGTAATCACATTGCAACCTATGCTCTTCGATTTCGAATGCAAGCATGGTAAATCTCTTATGGAAAGTTGTGAAAAATGTAAAAAATCTTCAGATTTGTCTACGTTTTCTTCAAATTTAGGTAAAAAAGTATCAGAAAACACTAGAAAAGCAGTAGAAAAGACATTGGCGTTCAGAGAACTAACCAAGCCCAATGTGAAGAAGCTAGCGAAGAGATTGACGGAGTATTACGAAGACAGCCTATGCAGAGTAGGCGAAGCAATAGGAGCAACTGCAGGAGCTTGCATCGGAGAGCCAGCGACACAGGCAGCACTCAGGACGTTCCATTTCGCTGGGGCTGCGCAGAAGGAAGGAGACATTCAGCGACTCAGTCAGATACTAGAATACAGCGAAGGAGAAAATTCTGCCCCAGAGACGACAATACGATTCAAAGAAGACGTCGAGGAAGCACAGGCTAAGTTAGTAGTCAGTCTACTTGCAGAGGTGAAGGGAGATCAGATAATCAAGCTGGTGTCCTACGATATAGAGAACAGCAGAATCATGATCAAGTTCGATTTCAAAGCAATGGCAGTTTACAAGATATCTCCAGAAGTAATATATCAGCAAGTTAAGAATGCGCTTGAAAGTGCTTCAGATGCAGGTCTCTTCTCATTCGAGATGATAACCAAGGGCGTCGATCCTGACCAACCACTAGTAATAGAGGTCAAAGCAACGAACCAAGTCCAAGTGTCTTACTGTATGCCAAGGAATGCGTAATGCAAAGTACGTACAATGGCCTTGCTGGGGTTAAGAACATAGAGTTGATACAACCAGAAAAAGATGCTTACGGTCGTTACGCCATAACGATGAGAGCTGCCCAAGATAGCTTACTGAATACCTTATCCACATTGTTCCCAAGCTTACTAGACAGGTCTCTGCTCGAAACCAACAATCACAAGTGGATAGAAAAGAAGTTCGGATTGGAAGCCGCTCTGGGTAACGTATACAGAGAGCTAGACATGCAAATGAATGGTGGAGGTACTCTATCTAAGGGTATAGGGGAATATGATATGAGATATATACGTACTATAGTAGATTGTATGGGTGAATATGGTAATATTAGATCTCTAGGACCACAGGGGATGAGCGGTAGAGACAACCCTAGCGTTCTAGGAGGACTATCGATACAGTATGTCAAGGATATTCTGCATGGTGGAGCCGCTATGGGTAACAGGGATCCTATCAATGGAGTGACCGAGTCTATTGTTGTGGGTAAGAATCCTAAGATCGGCGATTTCGCTCCAGAGTGAAGTACTTACTATACCAATAAGCATCTATCGCACGATAGAAGACGTCTTCTGCGATGATAGTACCTAAGTCTCTATAAGCCCATTTCAAAGTATCTCGTATTCTTTCTTCCAATCTTTCGTCATTCTTATCGAGTACCCATTCCCCATCCTTGTAGACCTTGTTCTCTAAATCAGTGACGAGCCTACGATAGTACATCTCCTTCTTGTCTCTGTAATTACAGACTAAGCATCCTAACGACGTGCTCGTCCTAACTTGACCTTTAGCCTCGTTCTTCTTTCGCTTTAACCGATAGAAACATCCACAGAGGATGCATTTCTTCCAGGAATACTCACTCAAAGAAGTCATCCACCGTAAATTTCTTCATGGTAGGTCGTAAATCATCTAAAGACAAACCGATACCGTACATAATGTGGTCTAATTTACCCACTACATGCTTCTCTATTATCTTCTCAACGTCTATTTCGTAATCATCTATGTCTTCTGGCTCCGAGAAGGAGACATAACCACCCTGAGGTATCCATGTTGGACCATCCTTGACGAAGGTAGTGTAGAAAGAATCGCCCTTGTCTAGTTTGTTTTCTTTCGCTAAAACTATGTTATACCAAGCAGCTCCACGCTGGACACCATCTAGTATAACGTATGCGGCATTGTCATCGTCTGGATTCATCGAGGCATTAGGGTTAGTGGCACCTTCCCCGTAGTGAGTACCAGCAACGTCTACTGGGAAAGTAATCAGTTCCCTCTTGATCTTACCATCGACAACAGTAGACTTGTATTGCTTCTTACCGCTTTCATCCAGTAAGGGTAGATCTATTTGTTTTCCTACCTTGAAAAGTATCTTTTTAGTAGGAAGGAACTTACCCAATCTAGCCCTAGCGAACAAATCGGTCTTCTCTACGTTACCGTCACGTATGTTCTGTATGTACCGCAGGAGGTCTTCCTTTACTTCCTCTGGGCTCATATCATCCCAGATGTTGTGCAAGGCCCTCAATTGGATTCCACGGCCTACAGGAGAGGTATTTGCATGCTTAGCCTCGAGTCCCTGGATCTTCATTCGATCTTCTACAGCTTCCTTGGCGATATCGAAGCCCACTTCCGGCATCCAAACTACTCTTCCACCGTATCTGTTCCTTCTAGGTAGGTAGAAACGGTCCATTAGCATCTCGCAATCCACTATCATCGCTGACGAATCCAACTTTTCCTGCATTAGTTTAGTCAGATGGTCGCCTAACTCATTGGCTTTCTCGACGCATTCCTCAGTAGTGAGGTCATCTCCCATCTTCACGAAGATAGAATCCGTATGACCATAGATTACCTTGTAACCTAGTTTCTCTGATTCTTCCTTGATAGACAGTAAGGAATCCCTACCGAACTTAGTAATAGTCCTAGCAATGTCCATATCGCCCCATGCGAAGCCCTTGAAGGCCATCAATCCATAGAAGGTAGCCCTGAGCCTCTTGACTGTCTTCTGAGCGTCATCCCACTTCCTAAACTCATCAGAGGTCTTACCGTACTTAGCACCTGCTTCGTCTCTCTTGGCTTTGTATTCGTCTCTTAGCTCGTCCAGTTCGATAACAGAAGCAGGAAGAATACCCATTGGCCACTTTCTAAACCTGCATCCATCGCCAATAATGTCGTCGTCTTGCTCCTCTCCCTTCTTCACTTTGGTCTCCCAACTACAATTCGAGGCCACCATGCACGAGGGGTAAAGACCAGCGAAATCGAAGATTCCTACATTCTTGTGTAAACCTACAGAATCTAGGTCTTCTGGATCAAAGACAATCGCTCCCTGCAGCTTATCGTCAGCAGAAGTAGGGGTGTCTTTAGCATACCAACCAGTCCTTTGCTTGAAAGCTGCCTTTCGCATAAAATACACTCGAGCATAGTTTGACCCATAGAATGTACTATCGAATTTACACTTAGCTAATCGCTGTAAAGCCATCTGACCATTGATTAGATTGTACTTTTCCTCTATTTCTACCATCAATAAAACGTCTCTGAAGTTGTAATAGAGATAGTCTTCTAGGAAGTGGTGATAATTTTGGTCATAGAAATCGGGTCTAAACTCAGTCTTACCTCGACCGAATAGTTTCTGACCAACTATGTCTAACTTGTTCGAAGGAAGGTTAGTAGATTTAGAGTCACGATATACTCTTTCGAATAGTTTGTCTAAAGAAATAACAATCCTACCCTTTATCGGCTGTGCTGTCCAGTTGTATTGATACTTACGATACTGAGATGGAGCATCTACATGCCTGTTTTTACCTAGCGATGAAGGGGATAATTTGTCTGCTCCAATACCTGTAGACTCTAGTCTGGCATACAGCGTTGGAAGATCGTAGAAACCCATCCCCCAAGCTAATAGCATGTCAGGATCGATGTCATCTAACCACTCTACAAAGTCAATCAGCATAGTATATTCATTAGAGAAATCTCTTATCTCAACGTCTACACCATCGAAATTCATCATTTTTATTGGTGTTTTTTGTGTGAAACTATGTAGATGCTCCTGTGCTTCAGG
>Ga0163111_10002683_pt1 | contig 11361 bp, 4 predicted proteins | sample CRUFie1St18metaG_FD_109645 | JGI IMG/M metagenome (GOLD analysis project Ga0163111, IMG submission 109645) | Marine microbial communities from the Costa Rica Dome - CRUD Field 142mm St18 metaG | ecosystem: Environmental > Aquatic > Marine > Oceanic > Photic zone | place: Costa Rica: the Eastern... | reverse complement strand
CAACCGAAGGATCCAGTTATACCTTCACCCTCTAATAAAGCACCGTCATCTTCAGCGCAGGAGACTTCAAAAGATCAAACGGCAGGCGGTATTCCAGAGAGAATGTTAAAGAGTCCTACATTCAGAGACTCTGGTCTTCTTTATCTTAGATCAATGTTGGGTGGACTAGGTGGACCCATCACAGAGAGTCAACTCTCCGAAGCATCTAAAGTAGAATTAAATAATGCAATCGCAAGAGCAAAGTTAAGAACTTCTAATGAACTAGCTAGGGCAGAGCAACAACTACAAGAAGCAAAAGATGGAGGATTTAATAAACAAGTACTTGCAGAAAGGCAGAGTGTTCGTGATCGTCTGAAGCGAGGAGAAGTACGAGTTCTTTATCAAGATTACTATGATGGAAATGATGAGAAGAATATAACTAAATCGGCAGAAAATGCTAAGAGTATTCTGGGTCAGTTCTGGGCAACATCCACAGAAAAAGGTGGGTATAGAGTTGTAAATGAGAAATATGATTTCGTTGATATGCCAGATCCCATGGCAGTTTTGCGAGGAGATTCTTCTGGTGTTTCTAAAGGTGCAAAAGCAGGGCAACCAATTACTCTTCGACAGAGACTTCAGGCACTACATCAACTTAATCCTCTTGCAAGAGATATGAGTGTTGATATGGTTCTTGGTGAAAAACCAAATCCAAAAAGAGATCTTGGTAATATTATGAAGTATACAGTGGGTGGTCTTGCTGATGTTTTTACTGGCAATTTATTTGATTTTGATCAGCAGGGTGGTAGGAGTTTGATGAATCCTTCTGGGGAGGAGGATAAAGCAAGAAAAAATGTTGATAAACAACTATCAACAATTCAGGGCATGTCCAAGCAACAAGTTCTGAATGCTCAGAGGTATGCAGAATCTAAAGGAAAATATTTTTCTAGCACAGATGGAAAAACCTATGAGAGTTATCAAGCTGCTGTTGATGCTCAGAAATCAAAATCTACCCCATCTACCCCATCTACCCCATCTGCTGCTTCTGCAAAACCTGCTGCTCCCTCCATGAGTCAAGCAGAGGCATTAAATGCACAGAAATATGCAGCATCAAAAGGTAAATATTATTCTAGTGCAGATGGAAAAACATATCCTAATTATCAAGCTGCTGTAGATGCTCAGACAAAATTCCATAAAGGTGGAATGGTAATGGGTAAAAACAAACCAAAACTACCTTCCCCTGGAGCACCTGTAAGGGCAAATGTAACTGTCATACGTGTTCCGAAACCAGCAGGATCAAATGCAACCCCACCTGCACCACGCGGTGGTTCTAGAACACCCGACATTGATGCTGGTAATGGTAGTGCATCAAAGCGTAAGATTTTGGGAATAGTGTAAGATGGCAATAATCGGAGCATTAGCAAAAGGATTGGTTAGAGGTGCTGGCGGTGCCATGGCACGTAATATCACTGGTCGTAAGAAGACTGTTAACCCATCTGCGATTGCACCAAAACAAAATGTTCAGGGGCAGCAGCAAAAAAAAGGTGGCGCATTAGTTAAGTCTCCTACTGCAGGAATAACAAAAACAATGACACCTGTTAAGCAGATATCAACTGGTGCTGTTGCTAAGGATGATCATCTTGGAAACATTCATAAGAATGTATTATTAATTGAGAGTATAGTGACTGGTGTATACAAGGCAGAGAAAGATAATTTAAAAGAAAAGAAGCAATCTGAAAAAAATGATGCTAGAAAAGAAAAGGAAAATAGACTAGAAACAAAACCAGACAAAGTAGTAAAGAAGAAACCAACTTTGGCACAATTGCCAAAACTTGGTGTGTTTGGATGGATAAAAAGATTCTTAGGAAACATCCTTGCAGGATTATTCCTGATGAAGATGGTTGATTTTGCAAAGTTTTTACCAAAAATCATAAGAGCTATCGACGGTATCACCACATTCATCGCTGATTTTGGTTTAAAACTTGTTGATGCACTGGTGACTTTCCTAGACTTTGGTGTTAAGGCATATGATTTTACCATTGGCAATATAAAAAAATTAGGAGGCAATCTATTTGGTGAGAATGCCGACAAAATTATAGGGTTAGTCGAAACCGCAATATTTCTCACCACTGCTATTGCTACTTCAGTGGCAGCAGAAGCACTCATGGGTGGTGGAGGTGATGGTCTTGGTGGTCCTGTTCAGGGCAAGAATAAATTTAGGGGAGTAACTCAAGGTCGTGGCGGACAGAAACCTAGACTTAGAATTCCTGGTTCAGGTCCCACAGTAACTCAAGGTCGTGGCGGACAAAAACCAGGAACCAGATTTCCCGGTACAGGACCAAAGATCACTGGAACTCCTAAAGTACCCTCAGGTGGTGTCGGTATTTTTAAAAGAATTAAAAATTTTATTAAACCAATTCCATTTATCGGAACTCTTCTTAATATTGTGTTTGGTAAAATGGAATATGATGATAGAAAAGCACAAGGTCAAACAAATGTTCAGGCAGCAGCAGGAACTGGTGGAGGTATACTTGGTAGTATTATTGCGATGGCAACAGCTGCCGCAGTCATTCCAGAACCAACTTCAACTGTTGGTGGTTTAGCAGTTTTGGGATTGATAGGTTTACTTGGAATGGGTGGAGCTACGCTTGGAGGTGCAGCGGCAGATAAAGTAACTGGTGCAGACAAGGTTGGACAATATCAAGAGGGTGGTAGAGTTAGAAGAGTAAAACGTGGTATTGATATTAAAAAACCAAGGAAAAGAAAACTAAGAGTTGTCAAACCAAGCAGAGAACTATTACCGCCGTTGCCCACGGTAGATGAGGGTAAGTTAGATAATAATCAAATAGAAGAAAATAGCAGAGCGTGGTGGGATTTCCTTGGATGGGCTGGTACAGGGAATGCTGAGAAACCACTTGGACAAGGTGGAAAAATTCTTGCGGAAAAAACAAGAAAAGTTGGGGATCAGTTAGGTAAGAACAACTATTTTGGACCTATCTTGAGAGTGGCATCCAAAGTTATTTTAGATCAAGAAATAACCTCAAGAGATTACACAAATATTGGTCGTGGTATCAATTTATTAATGGACGATGGTGTAACAAAAGGAAAAGTCGGAATACAAGGTCTTAATGAAGGGGGACTTGCCCAGAAACTTCAGTTTAATACGATTAAATGGGTATCTAAAACCTTCGAGAATTCTTTAAGAGATGATTTAAAAAAGAAATATCTACCTAGTTCTAACTATGGACAGACTCCTGGATCTACATCTGGACCAGGTTCTGCTCCAGGAATAAGAGATTCAGCAACTGGAGATCTTCAAGGTGGAGTTGCGGGCGGAGCAATTGCTGCAAGTGATCTCTATAAAAAGATAGGTGCTAATGCAGAGCAGTGGGATATCTACAGAAATAGTATTGCTCTTATTGAAAGTAATGGTGACTACAGCATCCCTGGTGGTAGTGGAATGTATTATGATGGTCGATATCAAATGGGTGGTGAAGCAAAGACTGATGGTGCAAAGTATGCTGGACTTCCAGACCCAGGACACTCAGATGATCCAAATGCACAAGTAAGAGCAAAGTACAGAGCGAATAAAGAACTACAAGAGACAATCTTTACTGGATATACTCTGGCAAATCATACTTACTTGATGAGAAATGAAACATATAAGAACTCCAGTATAGAAAGAAAGTTAGAGATTCTTGGTTATGCACACAACCAAGGAATGGGTGGTGCTGAGCAGTGGATGTTGACTGGTGAAGTTGGTTCTGATGGTTTTGGAACCAAAGGAACAAAGTATACTGATTTGATTGCTGCTAACTTTAGAGCAAAAAAATCTGGTAAAGATTTAGAACTTGCTGACAATGCTATTAATGTCCCATCAATGGCACCAGCACCTGATTTAAGTGACACTGCACAAGGGAAAGGCACTGAGGCATCTAAGAGATTATTGCAAGACTTCCCTCAGATTAGATCAAGAAAAAATCCTCAGCAAATCTATGCATCTGGTCTTGGATATTTTCTTAAGAGTAGTGGGGCAGGAAGACCAGGTAGAGGAGACTATGGCGATCCAAAAGGCGGTGACATGGAGCACCCAGATCATGGCGGAATAGTCGCTAGGCATCGTGGAACTGGACATAACAGAGGTGTTGCACTGGACCTTGGTGCATATAGTGCCACGATGGGATCATATCAAGATGATCAAAGAAAACTTTGGCCATTCATTTCTAGATATCTTAAGAAGTATGGATTAAATAAAGAACCATTTATTCCCCAAGTTCTTCATGGAAGAGGTGAAAGTTTTTCTCCAGTGGGACCTAGAAGTGGTGCTGATGGTGGACATGATGATCATTTCCACGTAGAATTCCATAAGGGTGGTTTAGTTGGAGGTAGTGGATTAGTTAATGCACTGCTGAAAACTGGTGAGATGGTTATTGATGTTGATAGTACAGGTCCAGCTAAGGATTTATTACTTGCAATCAACCAGGCATCAGGTAAAGAAGGAATCATTAAAGCAATTAGAGACTATGCTCCTTATGATGCGAGAGCAGAGCAGACAGTCATAGTTCCTGAGGAAAGTGGAGAGATGCCACAAGAAGAACCTAGTGGAAGTGGCGGTTCCTCTGGTATGGCAATGATTCCACTACCCATTGATATGTCAAATCCATTTGAGTTCTTAGAATATCAAGGTTAAATAGTAATAAGAGGTAACTATAATGGCACAAAAAGTATTTTCTAAGAATGCAGAACCTACTAATGTAGAGCAGATAGACATTCTTTCAAACATAGATCCAAATAAAACTGTTAGTGTTATTGGTGGGTTTGCTGGAATGACTTATACTGAAAGTATAATGAGTGATACTATACGAGTAAATATCAATTTTGTTGATAGTGGAGATAGTATTGAAGGTAAATCTGTGACTGAAGGATTACCTTTAGTTGGACAAGAGCAAGTTAAATTAAAGTTTTCTGACAATAACGGCAATACACTTGAACCCATTTTATATGTGAACAAAATAAATCCTGCCTCTGACAGAACGCAAGACTCTCTTATGTCTCTTAATCTAGTATCTAAAGAGATTATTATGAATGAAAAGAAAAGAGTTAACCAAAGATTTGACGGTAAGATTTCTGATCATATTAATAGATTGATGACTGACAAAAAATATCTTGGCACAGAAAAACCTGTTGACATTGAACAAACTTCAAACTTATATAATTTTTTTGGTAACAATAAAAAACCTTTCTATACTGTAACTTGGTTGTGTAATAAATCCGTATCAGAAAAAAATCAAACACTAGGTAAAAGTGCAGGATACTTTTTCTATGAAACTTCTGAGGGATATTTTTTTAAATCTATTGATGGTTTGTTAGATCAAGAACCAAAATTAAATTTAATTTATAATGAAACACCAGACATTAGTGGGAATATTCCAGCAGGGTACGATCAAAAAATACTTGATTTTAAAAAAGAAAACAATATCAACGTTCAGAAAAAGTTGCAGATGGGTGCTTTCTCTAGTAGAACAGTTTTGTTCGATCCCTTTACATGTTACTATGAGGTAAAGGCACCAAACGTATCAGAGAATGGTGTTGAGGAATCATTAACACTAGGTGGTAAAGATTTATATCTTGGGAAAAAATTTAGAAACAAAGAGTTTGATCAGGAGGGAGCTAATGAAGAGTTCTCAAGAACAACTTATTTCTTACTTGATAAAGGAACTGCTCCTGCAGGAAACACCGATCAACAATTAGAAAAGTCAGGAGAAGAGAACTTTGAGTATGGTCAGATTGCAAATCAATCTTTAATGAGGTATAATCAAATGTACTCTGCGAGAGCAAGTATTACAATTGCAGGTAATTTTTCTTTGCATGCCGGTGATGCGATTTACATAGATTCACCAGGACTTGAAAGACAAAGAACCTCTGATGTAGACCGTAAGGATGGTGGACTATATATTATAACTGATATTTGCCATCAGATTACGTCTGAAGGAACATTTACGCAATGTAATCTATCTAGAGATTCCTTCGGAAGAAAACCAAAGTAGCACACATAAAAAACCATGTCTGATAGAAGCATTCAACAACACATCAATGACGATAAAGATATGTTAGAGACTGGAACTCTGTCTCCACAAATGCGTCGTCATGTAGCAGACGAACTGGATCATCTTGAGCACTATCAAGCGAATCATCCAGATGAAGATCATGACCCGACACCACTTGAAATGTACTGTGATGAAAATCCAGAAACCGACGAGTGTAGGATTTACGAGGATTGATGGAAACTTCTGGAGGACTATTTAACCCTGGATTTCTTGGCGCATCATTTCTATGGTGGGTCGGACAGATTGCTGACGACTCTACCTGGAGAGATAATATTAACCCCGGAAATTACGAGGATAAATTTAGTATTCCTGGTTGGGGTAGAAGATATAAAGTAAGGATTATTGGTCTTCATGATCAAGGTGAAACTGAGATAGAATCAGAACAACTGCCATGGGCAAATGTGATGTACCCCATCACAGCCGGTGGATTTCAGACAAGTAGTGGAGCAACTCCACAACTTCGCCAGGGTAACATGGTGTTTGGTTTTTTCCTTGATGGACAAGACCAGCAAGTTCCTGTTATCATGGGTGTATTGGGTAACAATTCTCAAACAGAGTTGTCTCAAATTATTGGTGATAACTCTGTTACTAATGCCCAGGCAGGAAGTATAGCAAAGAGTGGGTACGCCACTGGCAAAAAAAGTAAAGGCAATTGTAGAGAGATTGCCCCAGATAAAGATAAGGTAATTAAACAACCTGCTAGAAAAGGCGGACCTGATAGATCTAGGACTGTTGGAAGACATCCATCGGGTAGTGCAAATTCTACACCCACTCTTGCAAACGATCCAAACGCAGATAAATCCTTAGATGCTACTCTCGCTAGAGAGGATGCGGCATTACAAGCAGCGGAAGATGCAGGATTATTATCTCAAGAAGCAGGTCCTGGTGCAAAACCAGCTCCTGGTGCAACCATTGAGAACGAATCAGTTCATCAAATTACTGCCGGTGATGTGAAGAGATCTGATAAGTGTGACGAAAAAATCGTTTTAATGAAAGCAGATCCAAATGAGTTTGTTCAGTCATCTTTAAAAGGTATTCAAACTGTAATTGAAAATCTTACGACTAAAATTGACAAGTATCTTCAGGCAATTCAGAGTTATGTTGATGCCGTTTCTATCTCTACTAATATTAATAATCTAAAGCAACTGATTCAAAGTGCCGCAGATGAGATGTCAAAATATATGAAAGTCATCATGGATAAGGTGATGGAATATGCTATGAAAATTTTAAACAAAGCAATGAACGCTGTAGTTGCTGCGCTTCCATCATCACTGAGATACCAATTCTCTGATATGAAAGAGACTCTCACAGAGTTGTGTTTGTGTTTGTATGGTAAAGTCTCAAGCGGACTTTCTGACCTCATAGCAGGTGCTCTTACTAATGCTTTAAATCCAGATAAACTTGAAAAAGATGCAAATGACAGAGCAAACAATGGCGTAGATAATGATGGCAACAATCTTGAGGATCAAACCAATCCCAAAGTTCCAATTTGCTACTCAGAAGATATTGTTAGTGTTGTTCTCGCAGATAAAAGAAGTATTATTGATGATGCTAACAATAATTTGATTGACAACATGAATGCATATATGGAGGATATTTCTAAAATGTTAGCAGGGGTTTCTGGTACTTTATCTGATGTGAATAATTTGATTCCAGATATCGGAGGAAGTATAACATCTGCTCTTAATTTTACAAATATTAAATTAAATGTGTTTGGATGTGAGTTATCCCCCAACATTGCAACCTCTGATTTTTATACTTTCTGTTCTGGTGGAGACGGTCAAGCTCAAGGAGCATTACCAAGTGAACCTGCCGTTGCAAAAGGAGTTGATAGTGCAACCCCAGCACCTCCCACTGAAACTGTTCCATACGCTGAACCAACTAGAGACACTCCAACCGTGGTCAATGATGATCCTGTTGGTATTGATGCTTCGTTAGATAGATCTCTTAGAAATGATCCTGCTGAGCGTGCAGAGGACATAGCATCGCTCGAACTACTATAATAAATACCTAATATGAAGACAAAGTATAATCAATAATGTCATTCAACCTTTTTGGACCCACAGAGAAGAGAGATATAAAGGTTGGATATATTTCAACTGATAGAGGATACGTAAAAGGCATCTCACTTTACGAAGCTAATAAGTATGCATTTAAAAATCCCGGAACAACATTCATATTAGAAACGAGAGATAGTACAAGATATCTTAACATCAATGATGTTAATAATTTAACAGTAGAAGATATAATTCCAAAGAAAACCGCTGCGGATGGAACCTGTCCAGGAGTAGTAGGTTTAAATCCACAAGTCTCTCCTAATGATACAATAGGAACCGGAGGTCCTGGTAATACAATCGACCCTAGGTCAGTTCTCCCTCGTGGTCCTCTTGGTCCTATCTCTCCAGAGGAACCAGTAGGTAATGGTGCTACTAGTTCTCAACCAACTGGTAGTCAAAACACACAGACTAATGTTCCTGATGGATCTCCTCTTGTTGTAATATCAGGTTGTGGAGGTGTAGGTGCAAAGGCGATTCCGGTTATCGGAAATGATGGAGGTATCTTAGATATTGTTGTAACTTCTGGTGGTTTTGGATATAAATGTCCACCGCAAGTTACTGTCATTGATCCCAATAGAGTTGGCAGTGGTGTGGTTGCAACATCTACTATCGGTGTGACCACTTCACCATCATTGCTTACTTATACAGATGAAGATGATTTTGAAGTTTATAATTTTGATCCTGCAAACGGATCTCCAGATCTACCTGGGTATGGAAATAGAGTAAATCCTGATGGAGAGAATGTAGGCGAGTGGGACCCAACATTATTTGCAACTTTTGCTAAAGACCCTATTGCACTTGAGATTGCAAAGTATCAAAAATTTTTAAAGCAACTAAAAAATCCTTGGTGGACGACCAGAAAAGAAACACCCTTAAATGTGTCTTTTGGTGATAGAAGAAGTAAGGTAACACATAATGTTACTCATCCTGCTTGGGAAAAGGAGTTTATGAATAAGCATGCAATATCTCCTGTCCCTCCATCTAATGTTAAAGGAAGTGATTTTGCGGGTAGATGGTGTACCTTTGAGTGGGAAGAGAACTTCCCACATGCGGGAGAATATATTTTTAGAGGAATGGCAGATAATATTGGCAAGATGTATCTTGACAATGAAATTATTATGGAAGTAACTGACTTTAAAGGTTCATCTAAAGTCGTTAAGAAAACTGTTGAGGAAGGAGTACATCGTATTAAGGTTGATCTTCTTAATGTTCCAATTAGAGAAAAACCAAAAACTAAATTAAAAAGTGGCGGTTGTCCAACAGAAATTGATTTTAAAATAACCACAGATGCAAAGTTTGCAAATGGAATAAGAATTCCTGGTTTAGACATTGATTTTTCTAAAAAGTATGATGGTAAGCAGTTAAATGAATCTTTTAAACGCAAGGTTGAACTTGGAAAAGAGTATAATGTTATCTGTACTAGTAATAGAAAAAGTAAAAGTAGCAACAAAGATTACCCAATAACTTATGAGGATTTAAATCCATCAAATGAGTCTATTAGAGTTGTAAAAAATGGTAAAAAAATAGAACTCAAAGATGGAAAAGGTAATGATGCCAATGTTGAGTTTGAAATCTTAGCACCTTCTCCAGGGGTGACCGCTAAATTCTCTGATGATGGTAAAAACCTTATTGTCAAAGGAAAGGGAGATGTCCCTATTCAGATTAAATATGATGACAATCCAGGTTATGCTGGTGAGGCTGTTCGATCAATATCAATTGCCGGTAAAACCTGGAGTAAAGAAAGAACCGAATATGGTGAAGAAATTAAAACTATCAAGGTATCCGGTGATGGTAAAGGTGGTGGATCTAAACCTAATATCAGACTTAGAACTGCTGGAGAAAATGTGCTACAAATGGAAGAGCACACAGATAAAGACTGGCAAGATTTAGTTTGTACCGTTAGTTGTGGTAGGTTTATCAAAATTAATGGGAATAAGTGCAAACTTATTTTTGATGCACCACCTCCTCCTCAACCACCGAGTAATCAATCACAATCTAATACAACAGTCTTTAATACTACAGACTTTATTAAAAAGGCAGATAGAAAACTCTGGAGAACTAATCTTTATAACACCAATAGTTTCTTGAATGAATATGGAATTTGTCCTTTTAATACTATCACTAAAAAAAATGAAGACTATGATGGCACTCATGTAATTCGTTGGGAACATGTAACTTTCCCTGCTGATGGAAATTATAATATTGAGGTAGAAGTGGATGATAGTGTAAAACTTTTTATTGGTAATCGCTCTGGTGATGGTGCCATGAAAATTGGTAATGGATTAAAAAGTGTTGAAGATGGTGGTGATGAAGTAATTATTGATAAAAAGGGATTTGTTGGCGACAGTAATAAAAGCACAGGAAAGAGCACTTATAATAGATTCTTTAGAAAGGGTCAATATAGGATTAGAGCAGAACTTTATCAAAAACCTGGCGGTGTTTTTGGGTTTAGTGGTAGTAAGACTTATGGAAAGAATAATGGATCGGATCTTACTGCAAGATTTGAAGGTTCTGGTGATAACATTTTCCTTGTGATGAAAGGCACTGGTAGTGCCACAGTCAATTTTTCTCTTGATATGAGTGACACTTTATCATCGGGTTATTCTCTAGGATCTATTAAAATCGGAAATGTACAACTGAAGAGGAGTAAAGGAGATGGAAATGCCAGATATAAAAGTAGAGAAATTATTACTGGATCAGGAACATTCTTAGGTGGAGAGCGTTACAAAGTTGTAAGAAGTGGTGCCAACGCTAATGCTCCAGATCCAACAGTTAATCGGGACACGATACAATACTTTGATGGTGGCAGTGATTCTAGAGATGGAACTCTTAAAATTGTCAAATTAAAAGATAGGCAAGGAGCACCTAATAAAGGACTCAACCCAATGGCACTTGCCATCAGAATCACATCAGATGTAGAGGAGGTGATGAGAATTTCTCCTAAAACTTGGAATGAAAACCCAATGGGAGCAGCATTCACTATTGAGGCACCCCTCCCACCAATTCCAGTCTCTCCAAGAACATTTAGCGAGGGAAGATGTCCAGAAAATCCCACATGGACCACAAGATTTCCTGGCGGTGAGAAGAAATGGTGGCCCGTTACTCATAAATTTGCTGATGGGTCAAAATCCTGGTCCAAATTTATGAATAGATTTGCCATTTCACCTATCCCTCCTCTGGGAACTATCAATACTGATGGTGGTGGAATCGTATACTCAAAT
>Ga0163111_10002682_pt1 | contig 11363 bp, 8 predicted proteins | sample CRUFie1St18metaG_FD_109645 | JGI IMG/M metagenome (GOLD analysis project Ga0163111, IMG submission 109645) | Marine microbial communities from the Costa Rica Dome - CRUD Field 142mm St18 metaG | ecosystem: Environmental > Aquatic > Marine > Oceanic > Photic zone | place: Costa Rica: the Eastern... | reverse complement strand
GAGATTTTTATTTTATCTCCTTCTCTAAACCCTGCAGTATCGAATCGTAGTCCTGTTCCTGTTGCTAGAGTTACGGTTGTAGAAGTTGTTGAAATTGATGTAGAAGCTAGTGATATGCCCAAAGATTCTGCACTTAGTTTTAAGTTCATACCTGTAGCTTTCGCTTGTATAGTTTCGGAGTATCCTCCAACAGATAATACTTTGTTTGCTATATATTCTTGAGAGCCATTCGAAGCTCCATTAGTATTTAAACTTTGGTCATCAAAAGAAATATTTATTGAGGCATCAGTAAAATAAGCGTATCGTTTAGCATCTGTACTAAATTTTCCACTATCTAATACTGCACTAGGTCTTTCAAACTTTATTAAATGGGCATAAGTAAATGACTCATTATTAATAAGTTTCTTTTTTAGTGCATCTGCTAAACTTCTTTCTGGCATTATTGTTGCGCCTCTTCAAGTGATAAAGAAAATTGAAAAAGATTATTTGTTCCTAGTTGATATTCTTGAACATCACTTTTTAATATTACTCTCACTAGAGGTGCTGTGTAGTCGATTGTCGAGTTTTGACTGACTGCTCTTTGTAAGTGTGGAGTAAAGTATATTATTCTTTGAGTTGTACTTGGTTGAGAGTGAGCAGAACTATTATATGTAGCATTGCTCAATACTCTTGTTACTCTATAAGCTTTAGTATGGAGTGAGTCATTGCTGTCTGTTATTGTAAACATATCTCCTGGCTTAGGTTGTGTTGTTTGGGTAGAACTGTGTCCATTTTGTATCATGAACTCTTTTCCTGCATTTACTCCTGTTGCCGCAGTAATTGAATTACCTGTTGCATAAGTATTAAATGCACTATTTTGTGAAGTTAAATGTTGTGGTAAAGGTACAAAGAAAGGATTGAGTTTACCTTTTTTCTGTAATAAAAATGAATAAACAGGTTCAAACTCTTCTCTTGTTAAAGGATTATAAGTTATATCTATATCCCATTTATGACCTGCTAATCCTCTTGAAATAACTCTGCCACTATTTGTTCGAGTCGATGTTACTGGTGCATTACTAGTAAATTTTACACTAGCAAATCCAGGACCAGCAACTCCCCCACTATTAACTGCAAGTGCTTGTCCCGCATCTCCTATTGGATTATTAGGATTAGGTAGTATATCTAAAAAACTAGTAAAAGTTGCCATTATCCGCCTCCGTAGCTAGTATCTTCCACGGTTTCTAAAAATGTTTCTCCGTGGTCATTTGCTGCTTGTCTAATCATTGCTATTATATTTCCTTGTTGTTCATTAAGCATATTTTGTACACTAACGCCATCTACTGCATTAATGTTAAAGTTTACATTTGTTGTTTTTTCTCCGCCTAAAGCTGTATTAGGTATTATGTCTACGGGTTGAGTTGGAGTAATTACTTCGGGTCCTCTTTCTCCTACGATTACTCCGCCATCTACATAGTTTCTTCTACCTGCTGCTGCAGAAGTAAAGTTTCCTGCAGTTCCCATTCCTTTTTGTCCTCTTAAAAATGCTAATTCACCCGCACTTGCTCTACCTGAAATATCTACTTTATTATCTCTTTTACCTACATTTAGTGTTGGTGTTGCCATAGGCCCATCTGGTGCAGTAAATCCATTATATTGTTGCTTTTTAATTAAGGACACTTGTTTCATACCTAAAGCAGTTACTAATCCTGCTAGTATCATACCTGGAAGACCTCCTGGGTCGGCAAACATTCTAACTGCTCCTGCTATAGTGTCCATAACTGCTGAAGCTACACGCATTTTTTTATCTCTTTCAAATGCTGCTCTATTTATTTGTTCTTTTTTCTTCTCCATGTCTCGAATCTTTTGTAACGATTCTGCAGACTTACCATCTCTTTTCTTTTCAGCAGCTATCTGGTTATCTATTTGTGCCATATTTGCTTTTGCTTCTGCCATTATCATTTGACCAAAAGCAGCGATAGACTTACCTACAGCTTCAAACTTACTTGCTATATCTCCACTTGCTATTGCATCTACGACATTTAATAGAGTGCCTGCAAAGTTAGCCATTGCAGCAGCTGACTCTCCTTCTGGTCCGTACTCTTTAAATTTATCTCCAAAGTCTGATAGAACTCCTTGTGCACTTAGTAAATGTGCTTGAAAACCTGAGAGGTCAAGAGCATTTAATCTATCAAGTGCATCTTGTAATTCTTTTATTCTTTTTATTTGGTCTTCTGTTGCCATTGCAATAGGAGGTAAGTTTGCAAGTTCATTTTCTATAGCGGCTCGATTTGGAGCCCCTACTGATGTAAGAATATCCTCTCTTGCAGCCTGTCTTTCAGCTTGTTTAGCTCCTGCAGCTTGAGACCTTGCTGCAATCTTTCCAGCTAATCCTCTATCACTACTAAATAAGTCTGAGTTATCTAAAGCTTTAACAAACTGTTCTGCCCCCATATTTGCAAACTTGAGTGCTATTGTTTCTCCAATCACATCTGCTCTAGCTTGTAAATTATCTATTGTTGCTTGACCTATTGGCTCTGAGATTTGGTCTATTGATGCTTGCGTTTCTGTTGTATCTTTTCCTTCTTCTTGTAAAACGGCTAATCTTGCTTGTAGAGTTGAAAGTGTGGTTTCTCTTACTTTTTCTGCTACTTCTAACTCTGCTTTTAATATATCAAATTTTGCTTTATTGATAGCTTTCTCTTCTATCATCTTCTTCTTAGCATTATCTCTATCTATTTTAAATGCTTTGGCTTTAAGTTTAGCTTCGTCTGAAGCATTAAGAGTAATTGTGCCTTCCTTTCTAAACTTAGCTATTTGAGCTTCGAATCGAGCTTCTTTTGCTTGCTCGTCATTTAGGGCTTTTTGTTCTTGAAGAATTTTTAATTTAAGTTGAGACTCTTCAATTAATAATTCTTGAATAACAGTTGCTTGTTTAACTTCTTCTTCAAGTAAAGAATTCTTTTCTCCTTGTACTAAAGATATTGCTTTTAGTAGTTTATTTTGGTCTGCGGACTTTTTAAATATTTCATCATTTTTTAATGATTCATTATCAAGTAAAGCAAGTCTTTGTACTTCTTCTTCCGTTAATCCAGTTTGTTGAACTGCTCTTAGTACCTCACCTCGAATAAGCATTTGTTGTAAGTCTCGTTGCTCTTGTAGTAATACTTTCTGAAGTCTCATGGCTGTAGTATTATCTTTGCTTACAGATTTAAATAATTTTAACTGCCCATTTACTGCAGCTAAGTCTTGTTCAATTAAAAGAATATTTAGTTTTTGGTCTGTAAATTCCTGGCTTGCTTCTTTTAATATAGCAAGGACTTCTTTTTCTCGTTCTTCAACATCTTTAATCGCTGACGCTGTTTTTAGTCTTGCATTTAATTCTGTGCTTAGTAATGCATTAACTGCTTCGCCGCCTTTAGCTATTTTTAGTATTTCTTGTGCTCGAGTTCCGTCTATATCTTCTGCTTTTTCTAAGGCTGCTACAGTTTGTTGAAGAGAAGATAAAGGTTTATCGACAGCTGTTTTCGTAATAAAAGAATCCGAAAAACTTCTTGCTGAGTCTCTAGCTCCTTCAAGTGCAGATTTTAAGTTTTCTTGTTGTGTTACTTGCTTTCCACTAAGCTCGTTATTGGCATTTATTGCATTACCTAAATCTTCTGTATTTGATAATTGGTCTTTAATAAAAGTAGATAGAGTTTCAGTTAGACTTTTATCTTCCTTTTTAAGTGCTACATTTTCTACTTGTGCTGCTCTAATTAACTTAAGATTAGCTCTATTTTCTTTAAATTGTCTTCCCTCATTTTCTAGTCTAAGTCTTGCTATTAAGTCATCATTCTCTTTTACTTTCTTTTGCCCTGCTAGTTGACTATCTATAAGTGCTTGTCTTTGTGTTGCTATTGCTGTTACATCAACGCCATTTTTTATAAATGCGTCTTTTTGATTTTGTTCAAGAGTTTTTTCTTTATTAATTACTTCTTCTATAAACCTTATTTGGTCTTTTCGTAAATCTTCTTCTGCTTTTCTTGCTGCTCTTCGTGAACCAAATCCACCATCTTCTCCTTCCGCTAATTCTTTGAGTTTGATTAAAGCTTCCTGTTGTTCTATTAATGCATCAGTACTAGACTTAATTGTATTTGCTAATGCTTGAAATGCACCTGAAATAGCGTTAGGGGTTGCTTTTGCAAGATTATCTGCTACATTTTGTAATTTTTCTGATAAAGTTTCAAATGTTTCATTTGTTCTCTCTGTAGCTTTATTAAACTCTTCTGCTTCTTTTGAACCAAATCCAAGATTTTTTCCAACCATAGCAATTACTGGAGCTAAAACAGCCATGGCTATTGATATAGGCCCTAATGCTGTCATTAATCTACTAAAGGCTCCTGCTAAAAGTGTTGCGGCTCCTCTTGTAAATACCATTGCTCCTTGTAAAGATAAGAAAGATGTTCCAAAAACTTTATTTGCATTTGCAGCTGCTTTTGTTTGTAGAACTAATTGAGTTAAAGCAGCCCTGTATCCTTGTGTGGCTGCAGTAGTTTGTATAACTTCAACTCTTCTTGCTCTATCAAGTTTTAACTCTAACTTTCTAGCGGCTAAATCAAACTCACTTCCGCTTGCTACTTGTACTAGTCCTGATTTTTTAATTCGTGCTATTTCATTTTCAATGCCTTTCTTTTGTTGTAGGGCTACGATTTCATTATCTATTGCTTGTTGTTCTGCATTGATTCTATCGTTTGTTGTTTTTCTTCTTGATTTTTCTAAGGCGTTTCTTTTTGCTGTAAGAGCATTTATTTTTTCATTTGAAGTTTTAGCTTTTTCAAGTTGCGCATTTGCTTCTTTTACGCCCTGACCGCCTAAGCCACTAGTTGCTCCTTCTCTTACTGTTTTAGCTCTTTTTACATCAGCGGCTGCTGATGCTTTCTTATTTTTAAGTAAAGCGATTTCTGCATCTGATTGTCTTTTTAAACCACTTTCTACATCACTTGTGTAGTCATCAAAAGCTGATTGAGCGTCTTCAGCTGATTTTCTTGCATTAGTTGTGAATGTTCCGATTGCAGGTAAAACTTGTCGTCCAATAGCTACAGCAACACCTGCAAATGCGGCAACTAAAAATCCTTTATTTTCATTTAAAAATTGTACGATTGGAATAAGGCCTTCATTTAAGAAACTTATTGCACTTTGTGCAACATCTGTAAGAGCTGCTCCAATTTGAGAGAAAGCATCTGGGTCAATATCTGCAAAGGCTTCAAATTTATCTTCACCTTGCGCTAGTGCCTCGTTTAAAAATGCTTGTCTTTTTTGAAATTCTGTTAAGTCAGTAGCTGCTATACCTAAGTCAGAGGCATAGTTTGCGGCTGCTTCATTTACACGAACAAATAAACCAATCTCATCTAAGAGTTCTGGTTCTATTTTAATAACACCACGGAATATTCTATCAAGACCGTCTGCTAAGTTTCTACCTAATGATACTGATGCATTTTTTGCTACTGCACCTAGTCTTTGTATATCATCTGTACCGAATCCAGCACTTGAAGCTAAAGATACAGACCTTAGTGAAGCTGCAAAATCAAGTGAAAAACCAGAAGCTTCTTGTAGGTCTCTACCTACAGACTTTATACTTTTACCAGAAGTTATTTCTAGTTGCTCAATAGAAGCTATTAAAGTATCTACTTGAGCTCCTCTTGAAAGAACTCCGAAGGCAGCAGTCAATGCGAATACGTTCGCTGCTAATAATGCATAGGCACGAACTAATCCACCAGAGCCGCCATCGCCTCCAATAGATTGTTGCATTTTAGAAAAGTTTTTAGTAGAGTTAGAAGAGATACCTGCAGCACCTTTTTCTACTCTATTATATCTATCACGAGACTTTCTTGCTCTATCCGTAGATTTAGCAGTCTTGTCCGTTGCTTTACTTAACTTTTCTTGATTTTTTATAGAAGCCTTAGTACCCTTATCACTGGTAATTATCTCTACTATAATCTTATTATCTGCCATTATTTTTTCTTAATCCTGTCGTACTCTGCCTTCAGTCGTCTTTGAGAGCGTTCTATATCTCTACTCTCTAGTTCAAATAATAATTCAAAAACAAATTCTTTTTGATGTTCATGAAACCCTTGAAAGTTATACAAAAATTCAAAGTTTGTATAATCTTTTCCAGTAAATCCAACATCAGGGTAAACTTTATTTCCAAGTGAATTATATAAATTCATACTTTCAATTATTATGTTTGGAAAGTCCTCCCATTCTGGAGGGCACTTTTCCCAGTCTATCTCTTGATTTGTTTGCTCACACATCATGAGATACTGCTCCTTTGTCATTCCTACATCTTTATTATCCAGAAACAGCAGGAGCTTCTTTTTCAGTTTTCTCTGGTTCTTTGCTACGAAAGTTGTCTAAATCAAAGACTACCTCGTTGAGCCAATTATCAAACTCAGTTGAGTTTTCTACTAAAGTAAGTGCATTGTCTTCTGTATATTCTAGTTCAACATCTGCATCTTTCTTCGGATAATCTACTAGAAGTAAATCTTCTAGATATTTAAGTTTTAACCCTTTCCAGCCTTTTACAGTTTTGAGGGTGAATTCTTTAACAAATTTTTCATCATCAAGACTTTCTTCATACATTCTTGTCTTTCTGTTAAATTTATTTTGAATACAATTTTTTCTAAGATTCTGAAGTTCTTTTCTAGATAAATTTGCTAGTTCTACTTCAAAATCTGGGCTTCCTGGGAATTCTACCCAAGTAGTTTTACTATCTACTAGTAATGATTTTAATTCCATATTTTATTCCTCTTAATATGTTATAATGGTTCCTAAATCTGAGGGATTACTTACGAGTCTAAAATCGTATGATGCTGTCAATACTTCTCCTGTGTCTAGTCTATTTGTAAATAAACAAGAGTCTAGGTTAGCATCTAGTAGTACACTTCCATCTGGTTTAAGAGTTTTAACTCTTATGTTTGTACCAGACTCCTCCCATGTAAGCAGTTCAGCTACGGTATCTGAGTTGTCTGTTAAATACTGACTAATACTTCCAGATACTATTCTTTCGCTGATAGTGTGCTTTTTAGGGTACATAGTGTTTGTTGCATTTGTAACATTTAAACTACTATGAACATCTTCGTAAGGCGTCCACTCAATATTATTTTGCACAGAAAGTGTTGAAGAGATTAAGTTGGCTACATCTGTTCCGTCTAACTCGACGTCTAGTATAGCTAAGTGAGGGGTTCTTGTTGAACTTGCTGCTACCAAAGAACCTGGTAGCGAAAAGTTTTGGTCTCCTACTCTACTTAACTTTTGTCCTTGTCCACTTACTGCCAAAGTAACTACTGAGCCTAGTCCTAACTCAAAGTTTCCTTCAGTCATAATACAACCTTCCATTTTGAAGGTTGTTTTACTGGTTACTAAATACATGTCAAAAGTTTTTAATACTTTATCTGTTTGACTTGTATCGTAATCAGTTAAAAGATCGAGCACTATCGATTCATCTTTTTCTGATGTAAGATGGACTTCAAAAGTAAAGTCCGCAGGGTTTGCCGTTGTGACCTTAGCCCCTTTAAACATCTTCGATTGGTCGTGCAAAGTCTTTACTTCGTATGCCTCCTCGGAAAATGTCTGTGAGACGGTCACATTAGGAGTCGTTTTCAACTGATAACGACTCCCTCCGTGAACTATATGTACAGAGCTTTCTCTAAGAAAGTTGTACCCAGCCATTAGACTGTAACGTTTGTTGCGTAAGCAGAGTCACTATGACTTGTTAAACCTTTATATTTAACAGCCATTTCATCACCTGTTAAGATGTTTGTGCCGTGTGCCGCAAATTCTACTGAGACTGATATCAAGTCAGCAACCTCAATTGCTGGTACTTGTAAATGCGCTTTTGGTATATCAAACTCAACAACTGGAGTATCTGAAGATGCTCCACCCATAAATAGGCTCATGTTAAATTCGTTTCTTACCAAGTCAGTTGCATTAGCTAAGTCTGAGAGTAGTTGGTTTGACCCATTTCCAGAACCACTTGAACCTGTAGTGTTTAGATACATGGTTAAGTTTCCTGTAATTTGTCTTGCTCCTGAGAAAGAACCAATTGGTTTATCAATCACACCAAGTGTTTCTGGAGTTACATAAGTAATATTATTTGCTATTGTTATTGAACCACCTGTAATAGCGATATCATAAGTTTTAGCCGATAGACCATTACTTGAGGCTCCTCCACCTTGGTCTGCATCAACAGCTAGTGTTAATGTTGATAATTTGTTTCTTAAGTAATCTGCATCGTCAGGACCAGTTGTGTCTACATAATTATATGCTTCCGCATACAATATTGACGCATTAGCGCTGTATGCACCACCGGTGCTTGATGAGTCTGTACTGTAAGAAGTATTTGGGTCTTCAATCGGGTTTGTGATTTGGTCAATAGTTGTCGCATTACCAGACCATGCTAATTGTGCAATACCATCAATTGAAAAGTCAATTTCACATTGATTTACTTGACATTCATTTAGTCTGTATGTTGTATTTTCCAAAGCAAAGAAGATTGAGAGTTTTAATAACTCGTGGTGTTCTGACCTTACGAAACTAATGTCAGCGTCAGTAGCATCTACTGTAACAGCTGCGGCGCTAGTTCCTGAAAGTGCACCACCTGTAATGTCTTTACCCGCTATAGCAGCCCACAATATGTTTTCTACCATATCGTGATTACCACTAGTACCATGACTGTTTGTGCCATGTTTGAACGGTCTCACATAAGTTGAGAATGACCATTCTGCTGGAGGTAAAGAGTCATTAAATCTTTTTTGTCCTCTGTTTGGAGTGGCTCCAGCCTCATTTATCACAACGTCAGTCGCATCTGAACCTTGTGAGAAGCTATAACCATCTAATACACCAACTCTAAAAGTATTGGCGTTTGAGCCATTACCTTTAAATAACCCTGTTGCAATTCTATTTCCGTCTACAGTTGTGTCCCCTACTGTGGCTACAGTTACTACTAGTCCTGTACCAGTACCAGTTGAATCTGAAGCATCTCCTTGTGTCAGCGTTTCACTTGATGCAAATAAGCTTCCTCTAAAGTTGTTAGGTATATTTACCTGTGTAACTCCACCACTGCCATCGACAGCTGAGACTACAACTTTAGCTCCTACTCCATTTGCAGAAGTATCATTAGCCGCGAAAGAGACGACATCACCTACAGCATGACCACTACCTGCAGTTGTGACAGTTGCTGTTTTAATAGAGCCTCCACTTGCGTGGACTCCATTTGCAGAACTGACAAATACTTTGGTATTTCTTGATAGATTAAGTGCCATTTTTTTCTCCTAATCAAACATTGAAAGGGCTTAGCGAGACATTTATCTGCTTTGCCGTTTCTTAATATCGTATGGTAACTATCATTTCCCCTATGCCTAAAGGAGCAATAACTCCTTCATCGGTGGTTAAACTATCAACTGTCATTTGAGTAGTTTTTCCTGGGGGAATAGTGTTAGCCTCATACACTAAAGCATCGTTCTCGTCGATAATCTTTTCGATATCTTCGAACAACTTTGCTAACTCTTCTTGAGCATCGTCTTCATTTCGAACGTATACTCTTATTGTTACTGTTAAGAATCTCCATTTGAATCCACCAGTTTGATACTCTCTAGTTTCATCTCCTGCTATTACACATAGCTTTGGATATTCTTCTATTTCATCTAAAAACTTTAAGCCTCCAGATACATTATTAAAAACATTCGACTGAAATGGAAATTGTCCATTTATCAGTTTTAACTTTTCTACAATCGCATCTATTATTCTTCTGCGTCTTGTTCTATAAACTGTGCTCATTAAACTCTCCTAATTGTGAGTTTAGTTTCCAAATATCTTGCAGCCTCTTCTCTTATGCTCTTAGCTATAAGAGGTTTTGGATTATATCCTGCAGGCCATCTTTTTTCTCCTGTATTTTCAAAAGTTTCATATGGATTTAACTGATAAGTGTAGCCTGCTACTGTACCTCCTGCCGAAGGTCTCATTGCTACTACTTCAGCTGATTCTGCAAATCTGCCTGTTCTATTAATTAAGCCAGGTCTTCCCATATTTTTCTTTATTCTATTTGCTAAACTTCTATTTATAAGCGTTTGTATTCTTGCAAGATTAACTTCTTCTCCTGCTGCTTTTCGTGCTACTGCTGCTCCAACAACTGCTTTTAATTTACTATTTACTTTTCTTGTTTTTTGTTTAGCAGGTTGATTTGTTTTTTTACTTAAATTTGCTTGTCTGTTACTTGCTATTTTTTCTTGTTTTACTTTTATCAAGTCTTTTACTACTTTAAATCTTTTATCCACAGTTCCCTTTTTGGTTAGTGGTAATTTTAATTTTTTTATTGTATCATTTGTTATTAAAGTCCTTAAATCAGTAGAGGTTTGATAATCTAAAGCGCCGTCTGGGTCAAATCCAAAAGCTTTTGTATTAGCAATCAAGTAAGTATTTAATGCTTGTTCCATTTCTTTCTTTAGAGGAGTTACATCTGTAGCTTCAGAACCTCTAAAGTTTGGTGCTCCTACTGTTCCTCTTATTATTCTTTTAGTTTTTATATTCCCTTTTGGAGTTTTACTTCTTACTTCTGACCAGTCAATATTGTGATTATTTCTTATATGCTCTGCAATATTAAAATAAACATTTGGTATTCCTAAAAATTCCATTTCTGGCAGAATACTTCTATCGTCTAATTGGTTTCTAAATTCTTTTAAAAACATAGTACCTACCGTACTTCCTGCACTATGAGCAAATTGAGTTCTACTTCCAATTTGACCACCTGGATATCTACCTGTCACACCTTTTGTTTTAAGAATTTGTTGTACAGCTTCTCCTGCTTGTTTTACCCATCTTTTCCAAATTTCTTTTCTAATTCTAGTAGTAAGACCTGTTAATGAGTAATCAGGTATTCCTGATTTATCATTAAAAGTCATAAATCTTATTCTTGAGTTATTTGAGCCCTTAAGTATATATGCTCCCGTTCCTGGAAAAGCTGAAGACGGAGGACTTAAAATAGATTTTCTTGCTCCTCTTGGTATTACTGTTGCACCATTTGTTAATTCTCCATAGTAATTATTTATAACTGTCATATAAGAATTTTTGTATCCGCCTATTAATTGGTCAATTTTTCTTATCTCTGCTTTTGTAAAACCTTTTTTAATAAGAAGCCTAACTGTACCGTTTGCCATTGCTCCCGCTGTATTAGCTTTAGTTATATCTACTATATGAAAATCTTCTTTAGCAGAAGTATTTCTTAAAGCTGAATGGTCAATACTATTCATTAATGCTTTTAAATCTGATTTTAAATTATCTATAGCCATTATTTATACAACTTATAGAAGTCAAGTATCCTTTTTATATGGTCAGGAAATCCTATATTTTCT
>Ga0163111_10002678_pt1 | contig 11374 bp, 9 predicted proteins | sample CRUFie1St18metaG_FD_109645 | JGI IMG/M metagenome (GOLD analysis project Ga0163111, IMG submission 109645) | Marine microbial communities from the Costa Rica Dome - CRUD Field 142mm St18 metaG | ecosystem: Environmental > Aquatic > Marine > Oceanic > Photic zone | place: Costa Rica: the Eastern... | reverse complement strand
GCACGCTCGTCTGCACATCCTCGGCCAGATGAATGCGGTACTGGAGTCTGCGCGTGAGATCACATCCGAAAATGCACCGAGTATGTTGACCCTGAAAGTAGACTCGGACAAGATCCGCGACATCATTGGTAAGGGTGGTGCGACCATACGTCAGATCACTGAGGATTCAGGTGCGACGGTGGATATTAACGATGATGGTACAGTGAAGGTCTTTGGTCAGAATCAGGCGGCCCGCGATGCGGCAGTTGATATGATCATGGCCATTACAGCTGAGGCTGAAGTGGGTGCGGTTTATACCGGTAAGGTCGCTCGAATCGTTGACTTCGGTGCATTCATCACAATATTACCCGGTAAGGATGGCTTGCTCCACATTTCTCAAATTGCCAAGGAGCGGGTCGAGAATGTCAGCGATTATCTGACCGAGGGGGAGGAGGTCACGGTTAAGTGTCTCGATGTTGATCAACGTGGTCGTATTAAGCTCTCTATCAAAGAGTTGCTGGAAGATGAGGCGGCTGATCAAGCGCCAGCAGATGATGCTGCTGAAGAGGCCGAAGACGTTGCTAATGACGCAGCAGTCACTGGAGAAGCGATCGAAGCCACGGACGCAGACTCAGATGCTACTGATGAAGCAGCGGACGACGAAGCCACCGAAGATGCAGCGGATATGGAAGAGGCATTGGAAGAAGCGTCTGATGATGCAGATGAGGATGAGGCTAAGTAATCACGACTCGGACAAAAAGGCCCGCAGTACCGGGCTTTTTTTGCCGGCGTGATGGCTCGTATCTGTGGAGACTTGCCAAGCCCTGATAAAACGCGAGGATTAGACTGTTTCGCGACCCGCTACCAATTGGTCAACAATCGACGGGTCGGCTAGGGTGGAGGTGTCCCCCAGGCTATCAAGCTCATTTTCAGCAATTTTTCGCAAGATACGGCGCATAATTTTTCCTGATCGTGTTTTAGGTAGGCCAGGCGCCCACTGAATGACATCAGGCTTGGCAATAGGACCAATCTCCCTAACGCAAAGCCGAACGAGTTCAGCGCGTAACTCTGGCGAATCCTCCACACCGGTCACCGGTGTGACATAGCAGTATATACCTTGCCCCTTGATTGGGTGCGGATAGCCAACCACTGCCGCTTCCGAAATATCATTGTGAAGCACGAGCGCGCTCTCCACTTCAGCTGTACCCATGCGGTGCCCCGACACATTGAGTACGTCATCCACGCGTCCGGTAATTCGGAGGTAGCCGTCCGCATCGCGCAGAGCGCCGTCGCCGGTGAAGTAGTAACCGTCGTAGGTCGAGAAGTAGGTATCGATCAGTCGCTGATGATCACCGTAAACAGTTCTGATTTGCCCAGGCCATGAGCGCTTGATCACGAGATAGCCTGCGCCTTCTCCTTCAATTTCATTACCTTGTTCATCGAGGAGGGCGGGTTCGACACCAAAGTAAGGGAAGCTGGCGTAACCCGGTTTCATCGGGTGAGCCGAGGGCATTGGGGTGATCATCATTGCCCCTGTTTCCGTTTGCCACCAGCTATCGACAATCGGGCAGCGGCTATCGCCAACGACTCGGTGATACCACTCCCAGGCTTCAGGATTAATTGGTTCTCCCACCGAACCGAGGATTCTCAGGCTCTTCCTTGAGCAACGAGTAACGAAATCATCTCCCAAAGCATGCAATGCACGAATGGCTGTGGGTGCTGTAAAGAACGTGTTGATTTGGTGCTTATCGATGACCTCCCAGCAACGACTTCCGTCGGGGTAGGTGGGGACACCCTCAAACATCACGGTAGTAGCACCATTCGCTAAGGGGCCATACACAATATACGAGTGCCCGGTTACCCAGCCGACATCAGCGGTGCACCAAAATATCTCACCCTCGCGGTAGTCGAATACGTACTTGAAGGTACTCGCTACCTGCAACAAGTAGCCACCCGTGGTATGAAGCACGCCCTTCGGTTTTCCAGTCGAACCTGAGGTGTAGAGAATGAATAGCGGAGCCTCGCTGTCCATGGACACGGGCTCGAAGTCAGAACTTGCAGCCCGAGTGCTCACGCCGTAGGCGATATCTCTGTCGTCAGCCCAGTCGATTGCAGCGCCTGTGCGCTCGAGTACAATCACTGTATCGACCGACGGACAATCTGCTAACGCCGCATCAACATTTGTTTTCAGGGGAACCTTCTTGCCGCCCCGCAGGCCTTCGTCGGCTGTGATGACCATTCGACAACTAGCGTCGTTTATTCGGTCTTTAAGCGCCTCTGGTGAGAACCCACCGAAAACAACCGAATGAATGGCACCGATCCGCGTGCAGGCCAGCATTGCATAGGCCGCTTCGGGCACCATGGGCATGTAAATACAAATGCGATCACCGGCGCGCACACCCCGATCATGCATGACATTTGCGAGCCGACAGACCTCTTCTTTAAGCATTTGATAAGTAATGTGTTGGATTTCGTTGGGATCATCGCCCTCCCACAATATGGCGGTTTGCTCAGCACGAGCAGGCAGGTGCCGGTCAATACAATTGACTGAGGCGTTTAGCTTTCCGCCGTCGAACCAGCGTGCGTGACCTGTGGATAAATCGCTCTCACAAAACGAATCCCAGGTCCTGTCCCAAGAGAGGAACTCATTCGCTTGCTGGCTCCAAAACGTCTCTGGATCCTCCAGTGACTGACGATACATGTCATGGTACTTCTTGGGCGTAATATGCGCGTCGGAAAAATTAGGTGGGACGGGATATAGGGCCTCGTTAGACATTCAATGGATCCTTGTGTTTTTATCACAGCGCTGACGCAAACCTCGCGTCTTAACTCACACACAATAATGCCGTATGTGTTTCGGTAGTGAAACAAAAGGTCTAAGTAAAAGGGAGATATCCAGCAAATGGCTGAGGACAAAAATGTAGATCGGCTACAGCGATTTGCGGCCAGGGTGCGGAGCTTGATGTTACGCCTGCTGGTTGTCTGGTTCGTCGTCAGCTTCGGGTTTGGCATTCTCTTGGTTGAGCCGCTCAACGTAATAAGGCTGGGCGGCTATAAGCTTGGATTCTGGTTTGCGCAGCAAGGATCCATTTTCATTTTTATCGCTTTGATTTTCTCGTTTTCCTCTGTCATGACACGTCTAGAGCGCGATTATGTGGACGTTAAGAAGGAGTTTGAGGAATGAGTCTGACTCTTCTCATCTATTTGGTTGTTGGTTTTACTTTCGCGCTGTACATCGGAATTGCTATAGCTGCGCGAGCATCGTCGACAAAAGATTTTTATGTTGCTGATGGTGGCGTAAATCCGGTTGCGAATGGCATGGCAACAGCGGCAGACTGGATGTCTGCGGCGTCCTTCATATCGATGGCGGGTCTAATTGCCCTGTCCTATAACGGGTACGGTGGCTCGGTATTTTTGATGGGCTGGACAGGTGGCTATGTATTACTTGCCCTGCTGATAGCGCCTTATCTAAGGAAGTACGGAAAGTATACAGTCCCTGACTTTATTGGTGAGCGCTACTACTCCGATTCGGCGCGAGTGGTGGCTGTTATTTGCCTGATACTATGCTCCGTGACCTACGTCATTGGTCAGATGAAAGGAGTGGGTGTGGCCTTCTCACGGTTCTTAGAGACTGACTATGAGACGGGGCTTGGTATCGGCATGTTTATCGTCTTCTTTTACGCGGTCCTCGGCGGTATGAAAGGCATTACCTATACTCAGATTGCTCAATACGTCGTATTGATCACCGCCTACACCATTCCCGCGATCTTTATTAGCTTGCAACTGACGGGTAACCCACTGCCGCAACTGGGCTTGGGATCAACGCTTGCTGGGACTGATGTCTATTTGCTCGACAAACTCGACACGATCCTGGTTGATCTAGGTTTTCAGGAATACACAACAACCATCCGTGGCAGCAAATTGAACATGATGGCATTTACGGCCTCCCTAATGATAGGGACTGCCGGGTTGCCGCACGTCATCATTCGTTTCTTCACGGTGCCTAGTGTGGCAGCTGCCCGGCGATCCGCTGGGTGGGCGTTGGTATTCATCGCCATTCTTTATACAACGGCACCGTCGATTGCGGCGATGGCGCGGCTGAATATTGTCAATACAATGCAGCAGCCTGACGGACAGGCTCTCCTAATAGCGGAGAAGCCGCCTTGGTTTGAGAACTGGGAGCAAACTGGCTTACTTCAAGTCGAAGATCTCAACGGTGATGGGCGCATCGAATACACGGCTGACCCTGAAACTAATGAGTTAACAAAACTCGATAATGACATTTTGGTTCTGGCCAACCCAGAGATCGCCCAGCTTCCAAATTGGGTGATTGCGCTGGTGGCGGCAGGTGGTCTAGCGGCGGCACTTTCTACCGCCGCCGGCCTGCTGTTGGCAATTTCGAGCGCCATCTCGCACGACCTGTTGAAAAGTACCTACATGCCATCAATTTCCGAGGAAGCTGAGCTCAGGGCCTCCCGAATTGCGATGGCCGCGGCGGTGTTGGGGGCAGGTTACTTGGGATTAAATCCGCCGGGATTTGCAGCAGGCACGGTCGCGTTGGCTTTCGGGCTCGCCGCATCCTCGTTGTTTCCCGCACTATTGATGGGCATCTTCGCTCGCAGGGTCAATCGCGAGGGTGCAGTCATGGGTATGCTTGCCGGGATATCAGTGACCTTACTGTATGTATTCCAGCACAAAGGCATTATGTTTATCCCTGGCACTTCATTTCTTGGCAACATGTCCCCAAACTGGTTCTGCGGTATTGAGCCCAATGCCTTTGGTGTCGTGGGAGCCATCGTGAACTTTGGTGTAGCGTTCATTGTGAGTCGCGTAACTGCGTCGCCGCCTAGCGAGGTAGAGAAATTATTGGACTTTTTGCACGAACCCAGTATAGCGGAGTAGCAGAGACCGCTGGGTGCCGCTGAATAAATAATCGGCTACACGATTCGGTTATCGATGAGCCGGGTAGTACCGAGAAAAACGGCGCCGAAAATAGCAGTTTCCTGGTTCAGTGACGAGGCATAGGAAAGGTCGCAGGTGTGGCGGGCTTCGAGGTAGTCCACGATGAAACCGGCGTCAGCTAGGACAGCTTTGCTTTGCGCTATTACAGTTCCGATGTCGGACCCTGACTGGGCGATTCGGTTGGCGGCTTCCTCGAGCGTCCGTGAAAACAGTGGTGCCAGTGCACGCTCGTCGTGGCCCAGATAGCCATTTCGTGAGCTCATGGCGAGACCATCTGTCTCACGCACGGTAGGTATCACGTCGATCTCCGTATGGATCGAAAGGTCGCGAACCATTTTTTTTATCACCAACACCTGCTGAAGATCTTTTGCTCCGAAGACAGCAATGTTGGGTCTCACGATGCCAAAAAGCTTACTGACCACCGTTGTCACACCACGGAAGTGATCAGGTCGAGAGGCACCGCAGAGCACGTCAGTGAGTCCGGGGACATTGACGGTTGTATGCTGGGATAGACCGTCGGGGTAAATGTCAGTCGTCGCGGGTGTGAACACAGCGGTCGCGCCAGCCGCCTCAAGCTTTTCCAGATCCGCCTCGAGCGTGCGGGGATAAGCGCCGAGATCTTCATTGCCGTCAAACTGCATGGGATTTACAAAGATAGAGGCGACGACTGCGTCACTTCGATGCTTCGCTGTCTTAATGAGTTCAGTGTGACCCGCGTGTAGGTTACCCATGGTTGGTGCAAATCCAACACATTGATCAGGTGCCAGCGACGCACGCCACTCGCGCATTGCGTCAAGGCTGCGCAGGATTTCCATAGTTATTGGTACGTGTGCTTTGCTTTGGGATATGAGCCATCTTTAACCGCTCGAACGAAGGCGGCGATTGCACTCTGGACAGATTCAGCCCCTTCCATGAAGTTTTCTACAAACTTGGCCGGCCTTTCGGTCAGTCCTAGTAAGTCGTGTAGCACAAGCACTTGTGCATCAGTACCCGCCCCTGCACCGATACCAATTACAGGGATATCTAGTTTGGACGAAATGTCAGCGGCGAGTTCCTCTGGTACACATTCGAGCAGCAAGATACTGGCGCCGGCATCCTGAATCTCAACAGCATCAGCTAAAATCGATTTTGCTTCCTTGGGTGTTCTTCCCATCACTCGATAGCCACCGAATACGTTGACCGACTGAGGCGTCAGACCTAAGTGAGCGCAAATGGGGATACCTCGCTGTACCAGCTGGTGAATGGTCTCACTGAGCCAGGTTCCACCCTCGAGTTTCACCATCTGAGCACCTTGCTGCATGAGCTGCATAGAGGCGGCAAGCGCGACGTCGGGTGATGAATAGGTCATGAATGGCAGGTCGGCCACAATCATAGATTTTGGACGGGCACGAGCCACGCACTCAGTGTGATAAACCATGGCCTCCAGAGATACAGGCACGGTTGTTTCATGACCCTGAAGCACCATACCGAGAGAGTCTCCGACAAGAATACACTCCGCACCCGCATCGCTAACGAGCCGCGCGAAGGTAGAGTCGTAGGCTGTTACCATTACAAACTTCTCGCCGGACGTTTTCATGGCTTCAAGGTTGCTTGTGGTTATTCGATCTGACATCGACCTGGCCGCTCCTAGGTGATTCTTTTCATTACGTTAATCAATGAATGTTGGGTTGAAATAATGCCGTCCCGCCTTGATGTTAAGAGCATAGTCGACGAGTTGAGCAAAGTCCTCATATCGATTCACAAGGTCAATCTGGTTAGCGTTCACGGTTAATAACGGCGCCGCATCGTAGTAGAGAAAAAACTCGCTGTACACCTCATTTAACTCCTCAAGGTAATGCCGACTTATTGTCCGTTCCGACGTAATGCCTCGACGATCAATTCGTTCAAGCAGGCGATCTACGGATGCTTGCAGGTAAATAACCAAATCTGGCGTTGGCGCGTCAACCGTCATTTGGTTGTAGACCTTGTTATAGAGTTCGTATTCATCGGCATCGAGATTGACCTGAGCGAACAGCGGATCTTTATCAATGAGGAAATCAGCGATTCTGAGAGGTCTAAAGAGATCTTGCTGCTTAAGGTCGTCAATTTTCTGAACGCGTTGAAAGAGGAAAAATAGCTGTGTTGCCAACGCATTCTGTCGACGGTTTACATAAAACCTTGAAAGGAATGGGTTTTCGTGCGTGTCTTCAAGCAACAATTGATAGCCAAATAGGTCCGCAAGCTGTCGAGCTAACGTTGTTTTTCCTACGCCTATGGGCCCCTCAATCGCTATGTAAGGCTGTGGAACTCGACCTTTAAGGTCAATTGGCTGTTTGGTCCCATCTGTCAAAACATACCTGCCTAGGCCATTATCGCACCGCTGATATCAATGTCCTCACACAGCGAAATTGACTGATACTTAAGTTTATGGCGAAGCGTAACAAGATCATCCAGTCCTGGCACCTTGTGATCACCACCCAGCAGCTCAATCATCGGCTGCACGACAAAGATGCGTTCGCTGATGCCCGGATGCGGAATTACCAGATCGATCTCGTGTATGAGCTGCTCGCCCATCTGAATAATGTCCAGATCTATACAACGCTCGCCCCAATGCCGCAACTTCGCACGTCCCATAGCTTGCTCAATAGCCTGTAACTCGGCGAGAAGTCGCCTTGGCTCTTCAGCGTAGTGGCATTTTGCGACCGCATTGAAAAATGAGGGTTGGTCCTGGGGGCCCATCGGAGGCGAGGTGAATACACGCGACACGCTTAAACCACTTAGTCCCGGTAATTTCGATAATCTCTGACACGCTACTTTAAGCTGTCGGGGTGGGTCGTCGAGGTTAGACCCCATTGCGATGACAGTCAGTGTCATTAGTTGCGCTTTCTTCGGTGGGGCTGTCGCTTGCGCTTTGGAATCTCAGCGGCTGGCAAACTGCCAACCACGTCCGGGAATAGCAGTTGCTGCTCTTCCCAGAATGTCACAGTCGACTTAAGTTCATCCGAGGACTCGGATCTTAGCAATAACAAATCAAATGCCGCTCTGAAGCGTCGCTGCGACAAGATCGACCTCACTCGCTTTGGTGAGCATTTTTCGAGCCTGGACTGAAGCTCCCAAATTTCCCGCATGGGAATCGAGAATCTCTTGGGAATGGATACTCGTTGCAACGTATTCGTTATTACTATTTGGCCAGCTGCATTGATGGGTGATCCCTCGTGGGTGCCGGCGCTGGCAATATCACGACCCCTAGCAGTAACCGCAGGCCATAACAGAGCACCTAGGAGGAAAGCCGGTGTTACTGGCTTTCCGCGTGCAACGCGTGCATCCGTATTCGCCATCGCCGTTAGAATAAGTCCGCGCGAAGACGGATCGTTCATCGCACTTAGAGTCTCAGGGAACAGAAGTTCCAATAATTCATATTTGGCTAGATGCTCAATCGTGGGTGCTGCGAATCCGGCCATAAAGAGTTTGAGCGTTTCGTCGAACAGACGCGCAGCTGGAATATCGGCTAGCAGGTGCCTACATTTGCTAATGGCCGCTTGGCTGCTTTCCTCGATAGAAAAACCGAGTTTTGCTGCAAATCTGACGACGCGTAGCATTCGGACCGGATCCTCGCTGTATCGAGTTGCCGAGTCACCTATGATTCGGACGAGCCGCTTTCGGATGTCTTCTAATCCACCGAGGTCGCCTAGGATAAGTTGATTGACCGGATCGAGGTAAAGCGCGTTTATGGAGAGATCGCGCCGTGCCGCATCTTGGTCAAGCGTTCCGTAGACATTGTCGCGAAGTAACAGCCCCTTGTGAGATTTAATCGCGGTCTGAGGGGCTGCATCATCGTGGTGAGCACGGAAAGTTGTTACTTCGATGATCTCTCTACCCATGCGCACATGGACAATCTGAAATCGCCGTCCAATGATGCGTGACCCGCGAAATAGTGCGACGACCTGTTCAGGCGTGGCATTGGTCGCCACATCAAAGTCTTTTGGTCGCTTGCCTAAGAGAAGATCCCTGACGGCGCCACCAACGATGAATGCGCTGTAGTCATTGTCACAAAGACGTTTGACGACAGAGACCGCAGCGCGCGACAACGCCGTGTGGTCAATGAGCTTACTGGAATCGATGGTTTGCAAAGTAGAGCACTCGACAGCGACAAGCTGCGATCTTATCAACTCAGATACTTTGAAGGGAAAAAAAGAAACTGGGGGAAGTTACCTTCCCCGCCCAGGTCCGTAGTGACACATATTATTTTTATTTGGCCGCTTATTCTTATTTTGGCTCTCCAATGACAGCAGCATTTGCCATGCCACTCAAATTTTTTTCTGCAAAAACAGTGTTTTAGCGTTTTTCAGTCACTTGGCAGGCAGGGGTCTATTACAAAAGTGTTACCGAAGTAAACCCATGATGTTACTTATCGCGCCATGTGATGGGCTAGGCAGCGCCTCGCTTACGCTTTCTGGGGAGGTCGAATCGTTGTCTTCGCTCCCAAAGGCACTTTCTGCTGATACCCAGCTTCTGAGCCAGCTCTGTTTCGTTCATTGCGTCTTGATTTTCCAGAACGAAACGCTGGAAGTAATCTTCGAGCGATAACTCCTCAACCTCAGTGTCACTCCCTGCTCTCGCATTAGAGGTTTCCCGTTCTAGATCGGCAGCGGGTGGGGTGCTGAAGGTTGCTATACAGGAGGTATGACTAGGAAGGTTGAGATCGCTCATGGAAATAATATTGCCATCTGCCATGACGAGCGCTCGTTCGATTGTGTGCTCAAGCTCTCGCACGTTACCGGGCCAGCTATAATCTGACAGCGCATCGTAGGCCTCGTCTGACAATGTTTTGGGCTCCACGCCAAGGCGTCCTGCTACGCGTTTCACCAACCAGTTGGTAAGGCCTTCAATATCGTTGCCGCGCTCCCGTAACGGAGGTAATTCGAGTCGCAGCACATTGATGCGGTGAAATAGATCACGCCGGAAAGCATCGGTATTCTCCAGTTCCATCAGATTCCTGTGAGTTGCACATATGAGCCTTACATTGACGCTGGCACTCTCGACTGAGCCAATGCGTCGAATCTCTCCCTCTTGAATGAATCTCAGCAATCGGGCTTGGGCGGAGGGCGGCAATTCCCCAATTTCGTCGAGGAATAGCGTGCCTCCATCGGCTGCTTCAATCAGTCCTAACCGCTGCGCATTAGCGCCTGTAAACGCCCCTTTTTCGTAACCAAATAACTCAGATTCAATCAATGTTTCTGGAATCGCAGCGCAATTGACCGAGATGATCGGCTTGCTAGCTCGCGCACTGGTTTGGTGGATGTGGCGCGCAACGAGTTCTTTTCCGGTCCCCGTCTCACCGATAATTAAAACGGTTGAGCTAGCTTTAGCTGCCTTATTTGCCATCGTCATCAGGGAGCGCATGCTCACCGATTTGCCAACAAAGGCTTCTACCGCAGTTGCTGTGCTCTCCACGTTTTGTGACGTGGCAAGCGCCGCGCGTCGAATACTGTCGAGTACATCTCTGATGGATGCAGGCTTCGCCCAATAATCACGCGCTCCTGCCTTCATAAGCTCTACCGCTGACCTCAGTGACGCGTGTTGTGCATGAATAAAGACGGGAACAGGATGCAAATCGGTAATCAGCTGGTTAGCGCCTGCCTCGTTGCGCCCAGGATCGAGGATCGCAGCGTCAACGCGCTCCACGGTTTTGATCGCACCCAGCGCCGAGAAGGGAGATGCTTTGATTACTTTAAACCCTTCAGCCGCCAGATCGTCAGCTATGTGTGTGGCACTGATGGGGTCATCGTCGAGCAAGAGAACCGTAAGCATTACAACCCTTTTTTTCCCAGAGGTTGCTTACGAGGCTAACACGAACGTTTGTGCAAATGTCACCTCGGTAACACTTATCGTGTTGAAAAGTTACAGCCTTTAAAAGGCCAGCACATCGCGCCGCCAGTTGATGGTCGCGTGACGCAAAATATCCTCAACGCAATCCATGTATTTTGGGGGATTAGGCTGCCTTAGGATGCCCAGTGCGAGACGAAGGTTGGCGTTGGGAGTGTCCAAATCCACCGCCGGGGCGCCGGTTTGTTTGCTGAGCTTGTTACCTGATTGATCGGTGACGATGGGTAAGTGGCCGTAATTGGGGGACAGGCGTCCGAGGGCTTGATGAATAATCATTTGACGGAGGCTCGACTCAAGTAAATCTCTGCCACGGATCACATGGGTATAACCCTCATCGAGGTCATCGATCGCTGTTGCCAGCTGATATGCAATCAGTCCATCCCTGCGTTTAACAATGAAGTTCTTCGGTAGGGATGACACTCGCGGCTTTTTGAGAAAAAGATCGTCAAATAGGTCCGGGACATCATTTGGCACACGGTAACGGACGCTACCCTCAATATCGGTACGATCCCTGCAGTCTGAAATACAAGCGCCGAGCTCACCCAAGGTTGCCCTGGTACACCCACAG
>Ga0163111_10002677_pt1 | contig 11375 bp, 20 predicted proteins | sample CRUFie1St18metaG_FD_109645 | JGI IMG/M metagenome (GOLD analysis project Ga0163111, IMG submission 109645) | Marine microbial communities from the Costa Rica Dome - CRUD Field 142mm St18 metaG | ecosystem: Environmental > Aquatic > Marine > Oceanic > Photic zone | place: Costa Rica: the Eastern... | reverse complement strand
TTTACCTAATGTTTTTTTGATTATAATACCTGCGTTTGTTACAGTATCGCCAAAGTCGGCGTTAATGCAAAAGATATTATCAGTCCTTGGTTTTATCCTCATCTGCTTCTTCCTGTGTGTAATATGGAACCATTTCTATATCACCATTAGGAAGTTCGACCTCGTTGAAGCCTAATGGCTTCTCGTCATCAAAACTCTCACCTTGTGGTGCCTCTGGTTCTGGTTCCGTTTGCTTTGTTTGTTTTGTGTCTGGTTTTACTTTAGAAGTCCTAACATTTTCTTTTTGTGTCTTTGCTGTTTTAACTTCTTGCAGATTGTCGTCTGGAGTGAACTGTGATTGTTCTTGTTTTCCTTTTAAACTTTGTTGTGCTGTACTAGACATAGGATTATCTTCGTAATATGCTCTAACACGTTCTTCTGCTGGTGTTTCTACTTTACCATCAGGTCCTAGCACATTGCCGTGAGCATCTGTACCAGCATTACCCATAGCAGGACGGTCGCCTTGCTGAGCAATAAGCGAATCCATGTCTATAATTTGTCCTCTATTTGTTTTTCTTGATACCATTATTTTAAAAATTCCTTTATGTCTAATCCATATTTATAACTATCGACCTTGTGAACCCCCAAAATATAGAGTAAATAACTGGAAACACTACTGCCTCGACCTACTCCCCATACTAAATTATGCTTACGCATTGTATCCACAATCCATATTAATAATTGCAGTACAGGGAACAGACCTCGTTCTTTATACATGTCTAACTCCATCTCTACTCTCCCTATCTCGTCGGGATCACGTTGTACGAGTCGTTCACGTATATATTTCTCAACATCTAGTTCTTTGTAATGCAATGGTATATTAAACTCCTTGCTTATTAAGGAGATATCAGAAATAGGGGATATTTCTAACTCTGTTGCGAAGTTATTAAAGCGATCTATATCATCAAAGGCAACATCAGAAAGATCGCTACCTCTATACAGTAGTTCAATACCAGTTTGCTCGTCTGCTAGATGTTTTTCCATTAGTGTAATTATACTATAAATCTAGCAAATGTCAATCTATTTGTCTTTAGGGACAAGTTTTGGTTTAAAAGTTTTGTTTTTAAAATCAACTTCTACAAGTTTTCCTTTTTCTTTTTCCTCTTCAGATATAATTTCTCTAATTTCATCTCCGTATATATCTGCAATAACACGATGTTCTATTTCTCTGAGAGGTTCGCTCATTCTTTCTAAAATGCCTTGATTTGCATCATCTGAAAAAAATACTTCGTGTTCTTCTTTATTTTCTGCTACATTATCAAATGTACTAAAGTCTTTTCTACGCCACCAAGGTGTGTCCCAAAAACTTAATTCTCCTAACCATTCTTTAATGTCTGGCAAATCTTCATACTCTAAATCATCTGCAAAAAAATTGTAAGTTAAATTTTCTACTTTGTCTTTAATAGTAAGACTTTCAACATAACTGTTCTCATGACAAATATGATTTAGTTTACTATGTAATGCCATAGTAAAACATGTTTCAGATAATTCAGGTAGTATCATAAAATTATTATCATGACTAGCAAATGCTCTTTCCACAGTATTTTTACTTGCCATATTATAAATTAAACTATGGTGTAATTGGTCATACAAAAAGGTACTAATGGTTGAGAAACTTATATTTTGTTGTAAGTATAATTGTTTTTTAGTAGACTCTTCTGTTGCTTGTGTCCTTAAACTAAACTCTATATCGTATGTACAAGCCTTGACTTGTCTTTTATCTTCTTGATCGTGAATCCAAACTGTATGTACAGGAATAGATTTTGTAATGTTAATAATTTGCATTATTTTGCTCCAAACTTAGGAACTTCTATTGTAAAAGGTTCTGGCACAGAAGGGCTCGGTTGTTTGGGAGTAACTGCTGGTGCTTCTACAGTCTGCGTTGGTACTGTAAGTTTTTTGGTTTCCTTTTTCTTAGAATAGAAATTACTAAGGGTAGTTAGTAGTTCTTGTTCTGAATATTCTGGTGTATAAACTTCTGATTGTATTTCACCTATATCTAAAATATCTGGTGTCTTATCTAGTTCTTCCATTTTGTGTGCCATTAATTCGCCTTGTCTGGCATGGCACAAATTAATCATTTCCTTTATTTGTTGCCACATAGGACTTGATTCATTTAACTTGTAAATTTTATCGTTTAGTTTTTTAATTTCCTCAAACAATTGATCTGAGTTCATATTTTGTATTTTATCAAAAAAGTCACTCATTTATATTCTCATAATTTAATTTAAACATAGCCAAAAAAGATTTAGTTCTAAATCTTACTTCTGATGACGTTAAATGAAAATCTTTATTAGGTCTTAATCCTAAATTTATGCAAGTAAACATTATTGACTGGTCTGCTTTTTTGACATAATGTTTACGCATTTCTACTGGATAACTGTTTTCTTTCCATGTCATCCAATCATCAAAAGATTTTAAATTAGTGCTCTGATTCATAATAACTATCTATTGTTGACTCCTGTATATGTAGATATTGATTACGTTGTCTATAGATAATATCTATATTGGGTGTAACTTTAATAAAGTTCTCTATAGTATAACTTTGTTCATTACCCCATGCTCTACAATTATATGCTCTAATTTTGTAGTTAAGTTTTGTACCAAAGTTCTCATGTACGTTATGATTAAACAGCTCTGGTTCTAGTCCTACACTTAAAAAATAAGCAGTAGCATCAAAAACATCATGGGTATCAGATATAATTGTTGAAATATCATTTGTGCCTTTTCTTTTATCTAACATAATAGTAAATCTATTATTTTCGCAAATTAATTTACCATAATTTTCTGATACATCTTTATATTTAAAGCCAAGTTTTATATAATGCTCAATAGTATCTACCTCATGACCATTAAGTTTAATTCCACTTATATAGTCTAAATGTTTTAAGGTGGCACTATTACTGTCTATTGAAATATAGGAGTCTGCTAAATTTGATTTAAAATGATGTGTTTGTTCTTCTGAAAGTAAATATGTTTTTATACCATTATTGTTATCTGCAACATAAAAGTCCGTAGTATTATCATATGTTGCACCTATTGACTCTATACTTAAAGATGTAGAATTAAATCCTATTCCTGATATATGTGCAGGCTTTCCTGAATTATCTTCTCTTAAAAGTATAATACATTTATGTAAATTCCAAAATCCAGTTAAGCCTAGTTTATGTTGTGTTCTATGAATAAATCCTATTTTATTCAAGTTGGTTTTAACAACTTCAGTAGGAACTACTGAGGGGTCATAACTTATTTCTAAAAAACTATACTCAGCCATCGCTCTCACCTTTATCTGCTGTATCACATTGTCCACAGCATTCAGGTGTTCCGCAATGGTTGTGTTCTGTTTTCTGTTCTTCTTTGATTTTATCAAAAACAAATCCATCAGGCCTTGCCCTGTCGTCTATGTTTTTAGGTGTATATGATTTTGCTTTCATACAGTTATTTATTACGACAATGTCGTAAGAACTGCAAGAAAGGTCTATTTACGTGAGTCTATAATCTCGTCAACTAACCCAAAGTCTAATGCTTCTTGAGATGTCATAAAGTTGTCTCTGTCCATTGCAGACTCAAACTCTTCATAAGTTTTACCTTTGGTGTTATGTTTAACGTATGCTTCTGTTAGTTCCTTTTTGATACGAATTATTTCATTAGCACGAATCTGAATATCACTTGCTTGTCCACTTGCTCCACCTAATGGTTGGTGTATCATGTGCCTAGCACCAGGCAACATAAATCGTTTACCAGGAGCACCTGCGTTAGCAAGGAAACTTCCCATACTGGCCGCTTGTCCCATAACAATAGTTGATACATCTGGTTTAATGTACTGCATTGTGTCGTACATAGCCATACCACTTGTAACTGTACCGCCTGGACTGTTAATATAAAAGTTTATATCTGCGTCAGGATCTTCTGCTTCTAGGAAAAGTAACTGAGCACAAACACTATTACTTACTGGATCATTTACTTCACCATTTAAAAAAATAATTCTTTCTTTTAACAGTCTGCTATAAATGTCATAACTGCGTTCGCCGTTTGCTGTTTTTTCTATTACATATGGTACAAAATTCATATCTCTATTTACCCTCGGTTAGTTGTCTAATTCTGTTTATAATGGCCTGCATACCTTTTTGTCTTTGTACTGTTAAGTTTTTAGTTATACTATGAAAGTCACCAAAACGTAATGCACTAGGATCTGTTTTAGCAACCTCGGCCACAAGTTTAGCGATACCTTTTACCATAAAAGCATCACTATCAGTTTTAATATCCCAAACACCTTCTACTTTTTCAGCAGTTACCCATACAGAGCTCTGACAACCACTTACATAATTTTCAGAAACTCTGATACTAGACAAGTCTTCCATATCGCCACCTATCTCTAATAACATGTCGTAGAATAGCTCTTGGTCATGTGCCACAGATTGTAATTGTTCAAGTAGAACTGACATAGTATTATTATATACTAAAAGGGATTTTTGTCAAGAATTATTCAACTACAGGATCAGTATCGTCTGTAAAATCGTAAAAATTATCAAACTCAGTACCAGATGTAAGTTGAACTAGTGTGCTAATATCAGCATCAGTGGCCTTCCAAAGTTCTTTAGGATCAGCATCTTTTTTACTGAAATAAACAACATAGTTTGCAGAGTCATTGATACCATCACTAGGATTATCTATTCTGTGAATGGGTTTATAATTATCCCATACACTAGGATCAGGTGTAACACCACCAGCAGTTGCAGGACCTACATGTGTTCCCACAGTAACATCACTTGCATTACTAACTGCATTACTTTTGTTAGCATACCAGGTTGGTACGTCATTTGCGTTTGGATATACTCTATTTGCCATTTAAAACTCCGAAACTATTAATTTATACATGTATTTATCTTCCAAATCCAATTTTTATATTGCAAAAATGTTTTATCATTTGCTGTAATTTCCGTTAATACATTGTCTTTATGATGTAATTCAAATTTTACATCCTGTTGCAATTCCATATAATGCCATTGCTCATTATGATTAGGTTGTGTTAGTAAGTATTTTGGTTCATCGTCGTTAGGCAAGTACCAGTTATCTGTCAGTCTGTACTCTGTATTTTTAAAACTAGAACATGTGTCTTTAGAAAGAACTTGCATATTTTTAAATGGCGGATTGTTTTGCAATTTGTTTGTGTAATCTAAAATTAATACAGGTACTTCTTTATGATATGAATTATGAAAGTATAATCTAGTTCTGCCAGGATGTATATCTAAAATGGTCTTTTTGTTTTGTAAAACATTATAATGAATAATTATAAAGTCATCAAAGTTATTTCCTTTTAAAATGTCTTGTTGTAAAGTCCAAATGTTAATTAACTTGTTCATTACTTGACTAACTTGTATGCTTTTGGTTTGTGTTCTAATATGTTCATTACCAAAATCTTTTATTACATTGTCTATAAATGCAGGCAAGTGGCCATAATCACTTAGTTTTTGATGTAATTCTGACAAAGTTGCAGATGCTGTAAACACTTGTGCATTGTGTTGTGTTGCACTATCTAATAGTCCTGCTAAATTTGTGTTATATGTTTTTTGTTCCACGGAAATTATTTATGATAAATAGTGGTATGAAGCTCAGAGAAGTATATAATAATCCTAGTCCACAGCCTAGTGACTTTACTAGTGACCCTGTGTATAAAACTTTGAGACATTTACCTTTCTTTAAAGACGCATACGATAAAACTAAATCAGAGTTTGATAAATTAAATGATAAAAGTGTAAGTTTTGTTTCTATGTTTGATGTAAATCTTAAAAAAGCATTTATGGATTTTGTAGACGGAGGAGGTCAACTAAAAGCAAGTAAAATGTATGAAATGAATATTGCTAGAAAACTAATACGAAAAGAAAATAACGATTGGGATAATCCTACTGATGCAGAACTAGATGCAGAACGTCAGGAAGCAGAAAGAATATCAGATCTAGAAAGAGCAGATCGTGAAACAGCAAGAATGTTAGTAAACAAATCTCCTGAAGCAATTAAACTGGCAAATACAATAAAGCAGGCATTATTATTAAAGTTTGCAAAAACATATGGAGATACAAAAGCAGGTCAAATGATTTACAGTATAGAAAAAGAAAAACCAGATTACTTTATTAAAAAAGCAAACATGGATATAATGGGTATAAAATGAAACTGGTAGAAATATTTGGTTTAGGAGATCGTTTTGCAAAGTTTAAAGCAGATCGTGAGACTGTGCCTGTGCCACCTAAAACAAATTTGTATCATGTCACATTAGCTCATAACTGGCCCAGCATAAAGCGACAGGGTTTAATACCAGGTGGTGTATGTCAAATGTATGATGCTTGTGATACTAACTATGTCTACTTGACAGACGATGCCGGAATAGCCACAGCCATAATAGGTAGCAGTGACCTACCTCCACAAGAAGTAAAGAAGAGTAATGGTAAAGGTGTAATAATGCTGATAAACAGTACTAAACTAAAACCTGAATTACTAAGCAGTGATCCTGGAGTTCCAGCCAATTGGACAAATCCCAAATACACCTACAGATATCAGGGAACAGTACCTGCTGATGCTATAGTTATGCATAATGAATTTGAATTAGATTCGGGATATTATTTAAATAAACAATTTAGACATTTGCGTCCTGGGAAACCTGGCGATAAATATCGTCCTTAAATTTAAGTATATAAATTATTCTTTTTAATAAGTTTATCTACTTCGGCTTTCTTTTCTGGTGATAGAGGATTTTTATTTGCTTCGTCTTCTACTGCTTTAACTACTTTATCTTTTAAAAAAGGCTCAGTAATACCTTTTGCCTTATCAAAAAAGAACTTACCGCCACCTATCAAATAGATCCAGCAAACAACTGCGGCCGGATATGCTACCCCCCAATTTGCAACTATCCATTTGCAAACACCAATAGTTGCATTAAATATGGCAGGTACGGCCACTTTGGCAACTGTAAATATACCTGCAATTATTTCTGTTAAAACATCAAATGGTGCAGTAACAAAGTTTGGATCTGTGACTGCATTTTTTAATTGTGAGATCATACCATCATACGTCTTTTCTAAAAGTGCTAGGGCACTTGCATCCATGGCTTCACCTGGATTGAATTTTCCTTTAAAGGTTGGTATATCAAAGTCTAACAAACTTGATAAAGCCTCCCAACCTACTCCAACGGCAACAAGTACATAATAGAGAGGATTAGGTAACACTTTGGTAAGAAAATACCAAACCAGTTTATTAAATCTTATGAATACTCCTTTACCAAATTTTAAAAGTCCACTGCCTATTGCAAGGCTAAGTTTTTTAACAACAGATAAGATTTTCTGCATAGCATTTTGTTCTTCTTCTGTTAGTTGATATAATGCATCATAGTTAATAGATTCTTCCCAAAGCAAATCGAACTCTGCAAGTTCGCTCTCAGTTAATTTAACTGGAGGCAAATACTTGGTCTGGCTATCTATGATGCCTGCCAAATATTGAAGTCTGCCAAGTGCTTTGGTTTGCATTTTAGGCCTGTGGATTTTCTGGCTGAACCTCTGCTGATGATTGTGCTTGTGGTTCTGGCTCTGCTTGATCAGATTTAGGAACTCCTAACTCATCATTTTGATCGGCCGCATTCATCATTTTCATTGCCTGCTTTGACATAAGTGCTATTAATTTTTGTGACTCTTCATTTTCTGGATCTGCCAGTTCTGCAAACTTTTGCTTCATTTCTGGAGTTGTTTTTGCATTTAACTGTTTAATAGTATCATGAATATTTTGAATCATTTCAAGTACATCACCTTTTTCTTCCATTAAGGCGTGTCCATCTATTCCTTCACTTTCCATAAATCTTCTAATATCTTTACCAAAGTCATTAAGAAAATGGCCTGTTCCTGCTAATGCTCTAAATAAAATTACTAAGCCTCTGGAAATCCAACTAAGAGGTGCCGCAACTATCATGGTTGCTTTTCCTGAAAACTCTATTAAGTATGCAAAAATTTTAAATACACCTTTAATAAGATTCCATACTCCTACTAATAGACTACCTAACCATTTGAATGGTGTCATAATAGTCTGCATGAATCCTTCTTCTATTTGTTGAGATTCTGAGATTGCTATCCAATCCTTCATCTGCTCTCTTTCATTTATCATGTTCATAATGTCTCCAAACTTTATATCTATTTATCAGATCTATAAGACTTGACATATAAAAAATATGTGCTACACTCACAATTATAGTGTTCGTTTCGACAAGCTCAACGAAGTCGCACGTCGTTGCTTCGCAAGGACTTGCTCGGAGCCGAAAGATTGTAGGCAAGGATTCTATCTGGCGAGCAGACCGCGTAACCACAAATACTTGTTTACTATAAACATATTAAAGGTAGGCTTTTCCCACTGACGCTCATGAGCATAATATAGGAACATCTTAGTTAGAACCTCCAGACTGGCTATACTGGCACCCATGGCCACATTACCAGTTATTAGCCAAGACAGAAGAAAAGTATCAGCACTTGCTACTACTCTCCAAGTACATGTTTTACAGAACGATATAATGTGTTCGCGTTTTTGATATTTCATAATATTATTTACGATAGTTAGGGGACATTTAACTGATAATATAAGTTATATAAGTTGTTAATACAGACCAGAATTAGATAATTAGCTCATTAAAATACTTGCTCCACATTAAATTTTGCTGAATGCTGAGATGATTGGCAGTTTTACTGTTATAGTTTTGTGTGGGAACAGTACCATTAAGAGTCATTATATCCAGATAAGAGTCCATAAACTCCACAAATGTTTCAACTCCTTCATTGTGTACACTAAACCATACATGAGGTATCTCATGTTCCAGTAACATAGTTAATGCTTTTATGGTGTGTTTGTGTTGTAATGTGTCTGGTAACTCTCCATTTAACAGTTTGCGTTGGCATTGTATCAGGAACTGTTCATTTACTTCAGTCTCTCCATCAGTGTCCAGCCAGTTGAGATCTCTCACTCCCCAACGATCCAGATCTGTATCTGGAGTACAACCACACTCTGGTGGCTGTCCAGTTGTGGTGTCACACCAGTTCCAGAAGTTGGTCATGCTGAGTTCTGACTCAGTGAGCCCAGTGGGTAATTGTACACGATGACAGGGAGGGTAATCATATATCACAAAATCTGGCAGTTCATGATGTTCCACTGCATGGGTCAGCATCAGATACTGGCTCAGTGGACTTTGTGGTGTTGTGGCAAATACTGTGACATCAGCATGTAACTGAGCAATCCAGTCACGATTACCTGCACCGCGGTAATACCCACTACAAAAACTGCCGCCGAATATCCAGAGCTTCTTCATATATTCATATTTATAATTAAAACAGTACATAAATACTGATCGTGAAGATATTAATAATGGGCGACAGTTGGGCGGCAGATTGGAGCAGTCAGTATAATCAGTATGCTGGTTGGCCCAACATACTGGCAGAAAGACATGACGTCCATAATATAGCACAGGCAGGAGTCAGTCAGTACAGTATCAATCAGCAACTGTATGATGTTGATACTTCAGACTATGACCGCATAATAGTCAGTATCACATCACCTTACAGATTATATACAGCCAGACACCCTGTACACACAGAAGGCTTACATGCCAACAGCGATTTAATATATACTGATCTGGAATACCATTTAACTGAACAACCAGACAATAAACAGATACAGAGTGCCATAGGCTTTTACAAACATCATTTTGACACAGAACATGCAGAATACATACATGAACTGCTGGTACAGGATCTGTTGAGCCAACTGGACTATAATAATACTGTGGTGACCAGTAACATAGCACACAACAGCGAATCAGTGGATACACAGTTCTGTTATGCAGACGGCCACAGCATATACCAGAGTTACCCTGGCAAAATCAATCACATGAATGAGGAAGGCAATCAGTTGTTTGCCAACAGCATAGAGACCCTGCTATGAGCAACATAACAAAACATCAGGTGGAAGGCTGGCCAGTATGGCATATCACAGATGCTTATCAGACAGATGTGATCAGACGCTGGACAGAATGGTACATGCAGGCAGGTATTAAATGGGGATGGCGTGAAGATCCCATAAACAATGTGGAAAAAAGCAGAACAGAAACCTATGAGAAGGCCATGCTGATGACACCAGAAGAACAAATGCAGATATTTGGACCCAATCCCTATCTGTCAGAATGGAACACAGATCAGAACACAGAACTGTCAGATCTGAATCGTGTCAGACTGCACACCAATATAATTACTGGTGGCAGGTATTTTTATGGACACACAGACGTAACACCTGAAGACCCCAGAAATCTGTTAATCAGTTTGTGGTTCGGTACACCCTGTTGGGATAATCCAGAAGGTGGCATGTATCTGGGAAAATCAGAACAGATGCTGATACCCAATCAGTTCAACAGCATGATACTGTTTCCTGCACAACTGTGGCACAAAACACAGGGATTTGAGGGCACCAACATCAGAGTCACAGTATATGCCAGTTATGAGGAACACAATCCTGGAGAAATCAAAGTGTGGCAAGATCTGCCAAATGTGTTTGATACTGACCCACTTAAACAGAGAAACATATCCAGAAAATGTCTGCGTAAGTATGGAGTCCAGATGCCCTATCACAGTGATAACGATCAGGGCAAAAAACTGATATAGATGTAATAAATAGTATTACTATGGATTTTCAGAAGACCCACCAGGATTTAAGCCAGGCAGAATTTATGAAACTGATTGCGGCTAATGTTAATAAGAAAAATCCTGTTCTTCGACATGGACCTAATCCAAATTTACACATGAGAATAACCGCGGCACTGGAGAGTTTCAGACAGTTAAGTGAGAAGATATTCTATGAAGTGGAAGAAGAACTGGGCGGATATATAGTACAGGGCAAATCATTCCCTGACTTTGTGAGTGCAGTAGAGTATTCCAAAGCAAACCGACTGCCTGATGGTAGTGTGCAGAGTGTGTGGAACTGGCAAAAAGAACCTGACAAATACACTAAACACCCTAAAATGCAGAATCTCAGAAAGGTCATAAAAGCCAACATACAGAAGACACTGGATGATCTGGCGATTCCTATTAATATTATAACTATAGAGCATGACAAAAACATGGCTCCCACCTTTGACGTAAACGTGATTACTGGCAAATGAACCGAATAGAACAGATATTAAATAAAAAATTCCACATCCGGTGGGTATTCCTTACCCTGATAGCCCTGATGGGCATCTGTGTATATACATTATCACAACTGATATAACACAGGGGTCTTAAACTTTGAAAGACTCTCGTGCTTGTAATATTGCTTGTGCT
>Ga0163111_10002676_pt1 | contig 11376 bp, 7 predicted proteins | sample CRUFie1St18metaG_FD_109645 | JGI IMG/M metagenome (GOLD analysis project Ga0163111, IMG submission 109645) | Marine microbial communities from the Costa Rica Dome - CRUD Field 142mm St18 metaG | ecosystem: Environmental > Aquatic > Marine > Oceanic > Photic zone | place: Costa Rica: the Eastern... | reverse complement strand
GCCGTCCTCGGTGAGGCGCACGACACAGTCCTGGGGATGGAACTCGGCATCTACGCGCTGAATGACATCGCGAATCAACGCTGGCTCGTCGTCAAGCTCACAGAACGCTCTCAGCACCCGATCGCCGTTATGGTGGCGGGTCAGCGTAAAGTGCTCCCGACCCCAGATGCCCGAGGGGAAGGCGACGTTTTCGATCTGGTACTCCACCGTGCCGCGCCGGGTCACATGTTCGCGGGTGGCCATCTTTTGGTCGGTGATTTTCATTTTAAAGAGAGCGGTAAAAGGCGGCGGTGAGGGCGTCGATCTCCACGAATACGGCGTCGCGGGCTCGGGTGAGCGCCTCAATGTCTTGATTTAAAGTGCTGTATAGCGATTCCAGCTGGGTCAGTTGATAACGCGCGTCTCGACGGGCGTCTTTGCTGAGTTCGGGATTATCCCGCGCGGTTCGAAGCTGATCGATTTGTGCGAGTAGCGCCTCTGCCTGATCAGACTTCTCGTCGATCTGAATCTCGAACTCGCGCATTTCAGTTTTCAGGGCAAACACATCGAGACCTTCGCTGTAACCCACCACATAGTCGGGGAAGGTGTCGCGTCGGCACTGGCTGGCAAAATCGCCCCCATGGTCAGCGGCCTCAAAGCCGGTCTCGCGGGTGCAGTAGTAGGGCAAGCCCAGCGCGTGTCCGTTGCGATACAGCTCAAAGTCCACCGACACACCGGTATCAGCACAGGCCTCACGGTGCTCTGAGGAGCGCGACACGGGGTAACCCTCGACTGCATCGCTGTAGCCCACTTCTTCCCAGTTGGCCTGCAGACATTCCTCGGGGCTCATGGTGGCGCAGCCCGATAGGGCGCACGTCATGAGAATGGTTGTTGTGAGGCGTCTGCTCATATTTTACTCGTCACGGCGTCATTGCTCGGTGTTATTGAAGGTGCCGTTGTCAGGGCCCCGTCACCACCTATAATGCCCGCCTTCACCCCATACTTCACGTTTTGGTGGCGGTTGAATGCCAGTGCCCCCAATGACACTCGTGTCAGGGCAGGATTGAGACTCTACATGCGAATTTGGACTTATCTGCGACCTTTTTCATACCGCAACCTTGATTACACCGTAGAGGTCTCTTTTACCTTTTCGCATACGTTCTCGCGACTTTTCAGGGGGAACGAGTTACTCGATGAGCAGTCGGTCCATCACATGGATGGGATCCGGACGTTTGTACACACTCTTCCAAGCGGCACGGGCGAGGCCACTCGGGTTGAGGTGGGCTACGTGAGCTGGTGGAGCGTGGGCATTGCGGTGTTGCAGGGCGAGGACACGGTTTACGAGAGCCACCCGGGCAAAAATGTGCGGTTTGCCGAGGGCATGATGCAGGGCCCTGCGCCGTCGCATGTGAGTGATGGGTCAATAGATTCATCAGCCTCCGGTCTCGATCTGGGCCAGATGATCGAATCAAACCAGAGCAAATGGCAGCGCAACAAGTACTCGATCTATGCTGATCTCGCGCTCGGCGCCTTGTTCTATCTGGTAGGCAAGTTCACTGAAGATCTCGCGCTGGCTGCGATTGTGGGTGCGGCCGCCGGACTCGCGTTGGTGGTGTTGCAACGCTTTGTGAAGGTTGATTTGCTCGGCGGCTTTGCCGTGTTTGGAACCATAATGCTGGTGATCTCGGCTGCGTTTTCGTTGGCGCTGCAGGACGATTACTGGGTGCAAATGAAGGGCACGGTGTTGGGGCTTTTGACGGCGAGTATTTTCATGATCGATGGCGTTTTCAGGCAGGGCGCTTACTTTGGTGCGCGGCTGGAGCGCTACATGCCGCTGCCGCTTCATCACAATCGCATCGCCATAGGGATGAGTGGTCTGGGTATGGTAATGGCGTTCGCAAATTATTATGTGGCCGAGAATTTCTCCGAGGATTTTTGGCTTACCTGGACCACATTCCTCGACATGCCGCTTTCCATCGGGCTCTTCTACGCGATCATTTTCTGGGCGCGTAAAAAATCGACTGATCCCGCTTAGTGGTCGGCAGTGGTTGCCGCGGAGGAGCGGTATTTGGCAGTTGCGTGAGCAATGGCGCAAGTTTAATAACAGCGTGAAAAGTGCGGTGCGTGTTACAGTTGCTATGAAAGAATTAGCCACCCAATGCGGCTGTGTTCATTGCCACGCAGAATAATCGATATATGCCAAACCTAAAAAAAAGTGTGCAGTTCTTATCACAGGCATCGATAGCACTTTATTTGTTTTTTTCTGCGCTTGCGGGTCAAGCTCAGACCATCACATTTGAAAAGTTGCCTGATAATTCCGACCCCGTCGACAATTTGCAGTTGCCTCTCAATACTGTTTTTCAGATTGGATTAACTGGCCTCAGCTTCGGATACGACATCGATGGCGACAAAATCGCTGATCAGGGTGTAGTGATGGAGCAGCGTGGCAATAACGACGTTGTTGGCGGAACCCTTGTTTGCTCGGCCTACACAAATGCGTACGGGAACAATATGGCTAATCTCCGTACGGAAGAAGACAGCACAGTTTCAGGGGAGGGCGGACAGTGGCTGATTCGGGAGAAGAGGAAGTGCGCCAATGACGTAGACCCCTCGGGTAATATCATCAACCAAGAAATTAAGTACTCTATGAGGGACGATAAACCTCCGGCCGAAGGCACAGTCTTCAACGTCGATTTCGTTGTGACTTATTCGGGTGTTTTACCCGTCAGCATGGCCGGTCAGATTTGGGATCTTGATAATGGAGAGGCGTTCGATGTAGCGGCTTATTCTGAGGCGGGTAACCAGATTGGTTCGACACAGACGCTCGGACCTTATTGTTCCGACCCGAACGGCACCACCAATAGCGGCCTTGCCTGTAAAGGTACTAATCGTGATGGTCTCCCGACGACTTTTAACTTTGCAGATCTCGATACACCAGTAAAACGACTCATCATCTCTTTTAACAGCTCGGACAGCAGCCACGGCTTTGCGTTTGATAACTTCGCCGCAACATCAGCTGTCGTGGATCTCACCAATGAACTGAATCCGAACGATGACGATAGCGATGGCGTCGCCGATAGCCAAGACAACTGCCAATTAGTTAGTAACCCGGACCAGAGCGATGCTGACCAAGATGACGTTGGAAACGTGTGTGATTTGGTTTGCCCTACCACCCCACAAGGCTCAGCAGGCATCGACACAAACCCCTTTTCACCCACTTATGGCTGTGCGGCAGGAGAAATTAACCGTGTAACGGTGTTCAGTCCCGCCTGGGTGCTTGCTTTAGTTGGCCTTCTAGGCTTCCTGGGCCTTTGGCGGAGTAGAACCCCTACAGCGTAGAAGACCTCGGCCCGCGCTGATGAGAGGGCTATGATCGATTAGCTACGGCAATAAAGTTTCCTAAACGCTATGGCAGGGATGAGTAACCCCGCAAGCAGTAACCAGAATGAGCGTATGGGCACAGGGACGACTGCCCCACCAGTGGTTGAATTGTCCTCCAGCGTAATCACCGTGACAGGATCATCGATTGAGCCTAACGCGGAGTTGGTGTCAAAAGGACCGTTGTCAGTCAGTGTGTAAATCACCGAAGTCCCACTGACATTTCCGCTACTTATATCTACTGGCTTGGCTGCACCGTCCACTTTACAAACGAGGCCCTGCGCGGGGAGCTGCGTGCCAAAGTCCACCTCCACCTCGATAGTCTCTGCGGAACTGCTGTTGCAGCCCGTTAACGAAAAATGTGCTTGAGTTCCGATACTTCCCATGCCGTCGGGCGCTGTATAGGCAGACAGATAGGCCTGGCTCGTGACCAGAGAGCAGGTTGATAAGGCGGTGGAGGGCTCGGTGGTGATATGGCGCCCCGAACCGAGGTCGACCTGAGTAATGGCAAGTGGAAACGGGTCGGTGAGATCAGAGGTGCCGTCGCTGTCACAGTCCACCTTGGTGATGCAATCATTGCGCACCTCTGCAGTGTCGAGGACGCCATCGTTGTCATCATCGGTGTCACAGAGATCACCGGTGCCGTCTGAGTCGGTGTCGGTCTGGTTGGCGTTACTCGCAGCAGGGCAGTTGTCAGCACTATTCGCTACGCCGTCGCCGTCAACGTCGATATTGGCGAGCGCCACAGAGTTAGAGTAACCAGAACTTACAAAGAGAAAGGGTTGACTCGTTCCCACTGCAGTGGCAACTGAAGTACCAATTTCACCAGCGGTCGCACCAGTCCCTATTCGTGTGTTGCGACCCCAGCAATAGGCCTGTCCCCCCGTTGCGACCCCGCAGCTAAAGAAATCATTGCCAGTTGAAATGCTGACAAAGGCGTGGCCACCGGCAACCGCTTGCGGGGTGGTGGACCTGGTATTCGAGCTGTACCCCCCAGTGGTGGCTCCACCATCCATGGCCCTGCCGTTGCCCAGTTGCCCGAAGCTGTCATCACCCCAGCAGTGGGCTGCGCCACTGGCGGTCAGGCCGCAGATATGGTGTTCCGATCCGGATAGTGAGGCGAACGATAGTCCTCCGGAGACCGCTACCGGCGTCTGCTGGGCTGAGGTTGTTGAGCCGTTGCCCAGTACGCCGTTGCTGCCGGTCCCCCAGCAGTAAGCTGCTCCAGCCGTGGTGAGGCCGCAAGTATAGCCACCATCGGTGGCCTCGATCGCGGCCCAGGTATGACCCCCCGATATCTGCGTGCGCGACGTCTGCTCTACGTTGGTGGAGTTGTGTTTGGAACCGTTGCCTAAGTTGCCGTAAAAGTTGTTACCCCAGCACAACCCCGCGCCACTCGTGGTCACGCCACAGGCATAGGCTCCTCCGGGATCGATGGTCGCCCAGGTTTCACCGGCGCTCACCCCCACGGGGACCAGGGACCCGGTGGTGGTCCCATCGCCCAATTGTCCTTGCCCATTTTTCCCCCAACAATAACCGCTGCCGCTGGTCGTGACACCACAGGTAGAGGAGCTTCCAGGGCGCACTACGGCCCAGGTATGGCCACCGAGCACCATCACAGGGGGCGCTGAGGCGATGCTGCCGAAGCCGTTGCCTAGCTCGCCATTTTGATTTTCCCCCCAGCAGTAAGCGGTGCCCGCTGCTGTCAGCCCGCAGGAGTGACTTCGTCCTGCCTCGATTGACGCGAATACCAGACTGGTGCTCATCGCTGTCGGTGTCGAGCCCCACTCCCAAGCAGAGCCGCTCGCCGTGCCGTCGACAATGCTGAAGCTGCGGGTCACATTTGGGGCGGCATTGAAGTTGCTGGACCCAGATTGAGATGCCGTGATCGTGCAGGTACCGAACGCCACTTTTGAGACCAATATCCCAGATACGGTGCACACATTAGTAGTGGAAGATGAAAACGAAACCACCAATTTCGAAGAGGCCGCTGCCGACAGCCCCATGCCATTGCCAGTAAAGTCTGAGGTGTTCTTGGTACCTGGATTGGGGAACTCAATCGTTTGGTCGCCGGCTAAAACGGTAAATGAGATTGATACTGGGGCGGCCTCAAAAACAGTGGCAGTGCCCGCTTGGCTGGCCTCGATAGTGCAGGTGCCTGTGGTGAGCAGGGTCACCGTGCTACCAGTGACGGAGCACACGTTGGATGTCTGCGAGGCGTAGGTTACGGCAAGGCTCGACGACGCAGTGGCTCCCAATGTAACGGGGCCGGCGGTGAGCTTGATGTCGCTTTGGCCGGGGAAGGTAATGGTTTGTGCAGTGCCTGTCCGTATGCCGAAGGCGCTGTCATACCCCCCAGCCACAACGCTCCACTGTGCGGTCCAGTTGTTAGAGGAAGCGTTGGGATCGTGGACCCTTTGGGGCGCAGTGCTATTGCTGGTGGAATTGTTACCCACTTGCCCAAAGAGGTTTTTGCCCCAACAGAACATATAGTTATCGTCATTGATTCCGCAGGTATGTTCTTTTCCGGTTGCTATCGAGACCCAAGTCTTGTTGCCACTCACTTTGACCGGGAACTTCTCGCTTTGATTGGCGCTTCCACCGTTCCCTAGTTGCCCGTAAAGCTCCGTGCCCCAGCATCTCGCCTCGCCTGAGCTTCGAATCGCGCAGGTGTGGTCCATACCGGCCGAGATGTCGATAAAGGTGGCGTCCCAGTTTGCCGAGCCATTCGGCTTATGAATTCTCTTCGGGACTTTTGGGTAGCTGCCGTCGCCTGTGCCTGTTGCATTTTCGTAAGAGTTACCCCAGCAGTAACCGCGATTATCTTCATCAATGGCGCAGGCGAAATGGCCGCCCACACTCACTTTGAGGATGGCTTTGTTCCAGTTATTGGCGGCACTATCTGGGTCGTGCACTCGGGTAGGTGTCAGCTGATCGACCTGGTTGGTGACGTTATTGCCTATCTGGTAAACGTGATTTGAGCCCCAGCAATACAGCAGCCCGGCAGTGGTGATGCCGCAAGTGTTCGCTCCACCGCCGTCAATACTTGCGAAGCTGTGTCCACCCGACACGGCGACTGGAGTGGCGGAATCGTTTGTGGTGCCGTCACCGAGTTGTCCGTCGCTATTGCTGCCCCAGCACATGGCCACATCATCCGTGCGAATGCCGCACACGTGGGAACTACCCGGCGCAATTATTTTCCAGATATGACCGCCTCCTATCGCAATCGGAACATGAGAGCGGTCGCCTACTGTGCCGGTACCGAGTTGTCCAGATCCATTGCTCCCCCAGCAATATCCCGCGCCAGAGCTGGTAACACCGCAGGTTGTGCCACTTTGCGAGTCCGATCCGACGGAGATGAAATTCTGGGGCCACTCTGATGAAGGGTTGGCGGGGTCATGAATTAAGGCCGGCACCTTTTGCTTGTTGGTGGTTGAGGTCTCATTGATGCCAAGCTTATAGGCGCGGCCCCATGCGTACACTCTGCCCTGTGCGCCAGTGCCCACCGAGGCTTCGGCGTTAACGATAAAGGGGCCTTCGGGTTGAAGGAGTAGTAGCAAAAGCGCGGCGAATCGCAGGTCAGCTGCTGGTCTTCCCAACATCAGGCGCTTTTTGGGTGTGGCTGACGCCACAAGGACCGCATAGTTTGCGCGAGAGAGTGCATGTGTCCTTATTTTTCGATTTGCGGACGGTGGTGCCAGCAATTAGTTGTGATAACAGGCGTTACAAATGTAACAAAATTTGGTTCATTGCGGAGAAAAAGAGTTCCGGCGAGATAGAGATTTGCACTTATTGTTGGTGCGCAGAGGGAAGAGGGAATCGCTGTTCAAGGCAAGTTGAATGCCACTGCGAGATTTTATGGCGATATCAGTTGAGTTTGCCTCTAGCGAGGCCGCAGAGCAGCAACCCCTGGAGTAACCAGAGAAGGGGAAGGTTATTGATGGGCACTGGAATTGGCGCTACCTCACAATTTGTGCAGGCGCTCACAATAAGGTCCCACAAGTTTGCCGAGCTGTTGTGTAGGGTCCAATCATAAGTGTCGCCGGCTGGATCGGTGAAGGTGCCGAAGGTCGACGTTAAATTCACTGAACTCAATCCACTAAGCGCGCCTGAGAATGTCTGCTCACCCGTTATTGATGAATTGGCGGTGATACCAAGAGTCAGAGCGCCAGATGGAGAAGAGAAATTAACTCTCCCTATATCTCCGCTGCTATTGATGATGATGTTGTAGTTGCTGGGTAACTTTCCCCTGAAAACCAAATCGTTTTGGCTGTTAGAGAAAGTGGTAATTGCTCCCGCATTAAAAATGCTGGCGTCACTGACCCCGTAAATTTTGCCTGTATTAGTTAAATGTGTGATGCCACCAGAAGCGCCTATGTACAACCCAACGTGACTTCCAGTAATGGTTCCAGAGTTACTCACGCTAGTGGCAACAAAGTTATTAATTATTGCGCCTATGCCCTCACCAGTGGTCGCAGAAGCGGTAATGGTCCCAGAGTTCGTCAAGGAATTTCCACCTGACCACCAAGCGATCCCTTTGGCCTCCGTAGTGCCGTTCACAGTAATCGTGCCTGAATTTAAAATCGTCGAGATTCCCGACCCATTAGATAGAGCCGTGATACCGCGACTGATACCAGAGCTAGTAGCAGTAATGGCGCCTGCATTGGTTACCGACGTCACTTTAGTATTAGCGTTGCCATTGCCTACATAAATACTCTGGGAAAAGTCATCAGACGCAGCAATAACTTCACCAGAGACCGTATTGGTGATGCTGCTAACGGTGCCTTTTACATAAATACTCCACGCAGCCTCGTTGCTAGACTCGCCAATCAGCGCTCCGCTGTTGGTGATTGTGCCAACGCTCCCCTGCAGATATATGGCACGTGCATCATCCGCGTTAGTGACTCTGATAGTGCCCTGATTGTTAAGGTTGTCTATGTTGCCACTGACTTGATCAATCCCGTGACTGTAGAAATTATTATTTGAGTCAACTTTGATAGTGCCCGTGGCCGTATTTGTGAGGCTGACAATATCGGCGGGACTTTCGATATAGATCCCTCTTCCTCTCCCACCCGCAGTCGTTGTGCTGATGGCGTCGCTATTGATAAGTGCATGAACACTATTCTGGAGATACAGTCCGTATCCACTTGTGTCGTTCTCTGTGGTGACGCTCACGGTCCCGCTGTTGTCGAATGTGCCGAGAATTGAGTTGTTTGATTGAATCAACCCGTAACTATTGCTGCCACTTGAGGACGAGGTGCTGATACTGCCCGAGTTGTTAAGGCTGTTGATGGTTGAGCTACCTGCTACCCAAAAACCCGCCAATTTAGACGTAATCGAACCTGAGTTGTTGAGAGTCGTGATGTTGCTGCCATTAAGTGTGAACGTATTGATGCCCGCTTGAGTATTTTTTATTGTCCCCGAGTTAATGAACGAAGTGACAGTGGCGCCAACAAGATTGATTGTTCCGTCGAGTTGATCTGCAGAATTAGATGACGTGATGGTTCCTGTATTTGTGAAGCTTGTTAAGGTGGAGCTGCCGTTAAGGTCTAGGGCAAGACTGGCAGCAGCCAAGGAGCCATTGTTGATTATCGAGTTAACCGTGTTCGCTTGAAGCCCGATACCTCCTTGCTGAAGCGATGTCAAAGCGCCATTTACCGTGAGTACGCCAGAAAAATTGTAGCCACTCAAATCTATCGGAAAGCCGCCGATATTTTCTTCTATTGTGACGTCGCTGTTAATCGTGATGTCGTAACTCAGGTCTGCGGTTAGCTCAAAGCCATCGCAGTCAGTGTTTATGGAGGTGTCTTGCACGTAGCTAATTGAGCAATCTGCTGCAGCAACTTCCTTACAGAGCAGCACGGCAAAGAAAGCAATTACCGTCATGGTCAAACCGACGGGGGGTTGTTTCGACAGCGGCCTGACTTTAAACCTCAGCGTTTTGAGGGCTCCCGACTCAGATTGTTCAAATGAAGTGCCGCACGACGCCTGAGAATATCTCAATAAGTCAGAGCGGTCGGTTTGAAAAAGCAGCATTGAACTCGGCGGATATCAGAGCGCGAGGAGACGGAGGTAAAGTAGCAGATTTGCTCAGGCATCGACATGATTCGCGCCCTAAGGGGCTAATGCTGTCGCATATTGCTTTCAAGATGGTTGTGCGAGCTTTTTTTGCGACAAAAGCAGGCCAAAAAGCGCTATCTTTGCGGCACACCGTATCGCGATTCCGGGACCGGTGAGCCCCATAACAAACGAAGTGGTCTTTGCGGATGGCAGTTCAGGAATTTATCTCCCCGACATCCCTGTCGGAAGCACAACAAGCCGTCAGCGACGGTGGGATCAGCTCTTGGCTTGCCGGCGGTACCGATCTTTTGGTCGGCATCCGATTGGGTGCGCGCGACCCGGCGCGGGTCATTGATATCAAGCAGATTCCCGAGCTGACCGCGATCGTAATTGACGATGCTTCGGTAAGGATCGGCGCGGCGGCATCGGCCTTTGACGTACTGCACAATTCTGATGTGCCATCGCTGTTCCCGGGGCTCGCCGAGGCGCTGAACTTGATTGGTTCGACTCAGATAACCGGGCGATGCTCGGCCGGTGGCAATCTTTGCAATGCCTCTCCAGCAGCAGACAGCATTCCTGCGCTCATCGCCAATGGCGCGCAGTGCCGCATTCTGGGGCCCGACGGCGAACGCAAGCTAGCGGTCGAGAATTTTGTGGTTGGACCAAATCAGAACGCACTGGCGTCCGGTGAGTTGCTGGTTGAGCTCATCTTGCCGAGGCCTGCAGCTGGCACTTCAGATGCGTACTTGCGGCTCACCCCCCGTACCGAGATGGATATTGCGGTGGCCGGGGCAGGGGCCTCGATCACGGTGGATGAGTCGGGCGCCTGCACTGCGGCAAGAGTCGCGATTGGCGCGGTGGCACCGACGGCGTTGCTGGTTGAGGCGGCGGCCGAGGCGCTGGTGGGTTCTCAATTGGATCAAGATGCGATCGACGCGGCGGTGGCAGCCACGCGTGCAGCGGCAACCCCCATTTCTGACAAGCGCGGTACTGCTGAGTACCGCACCCATGTGGTGGGGGTGCTGGTATCGCGGGCCATTGCCAATGCACAGGCACGGATTACGGAGGCTCGCTCATGAACAAGCCGCTGAATAAAATGGCCGTGCAGGCCACCATTAATGGTCAGAGCACCGCTTTCCTTTGCTCACCCGGTCAGGTGTTGGCTGAGGTGCTCCGCGATGAGCTCGAACTGATTGGCACCAAGATCGGGTGCAATACCGGAGACTGTGGGGCTTGCTCCGTGTTGGTAGATGACCGACTGGTCTGTTCCTGCCTGGTGCTGGCTGCCGAGGTAGAGGGCAAGTCGGTGGAAACGGTGGAAGGTGTTGCCAAGGGTGGCGAGCTGCATCCCGTGCAGCAAAAGCTCCTGGAGCATGGTGGGCTGCAGTGCGGTATTTGTACGCCTGGCGTGGTGATTGCGGCCAAGGCGTTGTTGGAGCATAACCCCGACCCCACCGAGGAGCAGGCGCGCTATTGGCTCGCCGGTAACCTTTGCCGCTGCACTGGCTATGACAAAATTATCCGCGCGGTATTGGATGCTGCCAAGACGATGCGCGGAGAGGCAGCATGAACGCCTATCAGGAATTCAAAATCATCGGTTCGCGCCCGATCCGGCCCGATGGTCTCGATAAAGTCACTGGCCGCGCGCGCTACGGCGCCGACCTCAACATGCAGGGCCAGCTCTATGGCTATGTCGTAAGGAGCCCCCACGCGCATGCGGTGATCAAGTCGATCGACTGTAGTAAAGCGCTCGCGATGGAGGGCGTGCTAGCCGTGATGACCGGAGAGGATCTCGTTGAGCCCGGGAATCAAATGCTAGGCAGTGGTGAGGGCGCTCTGGCGCTCAAAGATGTGGTCCCGATGGTGATGTCTCAGGGTAAGGTCCTGTTTCATTCTCAGGCAGTCGCTGCCGTGGCTGCGACATCGCCCGAGCTTGCAGCCGAAGCCGCGCAAGCTGTG
>Ga0163111_10002674_pt1 | contig 11378 bp, 9 predicted proteins | sample CRUFie1St18metaG_FD_109645 | JGI IMG/M metagenome (GOLD analysis project Ga0163111, IMG submission 109645) | Marine microbial communities from the Costa Rica Dome - CRUD Field 142mm St18 metaG | ecosystem: Environmental > Aquatic > Marine > Oceanic > Photic zone | place: Costa Rica: the Eastern... | reverse complement strand
TCTGGCCGACATGGCCTTGAAAATTGGTGGGGTGGTCTATCCATTTGCACCCTTCAACGGCCACTACCTCGGCACGGAAATCGCCGCCCGCAATTTGACGGACCCGGACAGGTACAACGTGCTTGAGCCGTGGGCGCAAGCATGCGGCATCTCCACCTCGGCGAAGCGGGCGCTGTGGCAGGACGAGGCCCTGGTGCGGCTGAATCAGGCGCTGCTCGCGAGTTTTGACAATGCAGGCGTGACGGTGGGCGACCACCATGAACTTGGGAGGGCGTTTGAGCAATGGTGTCAAGCTGAGCAGCGTCAAGGTCACGAGGTACCAGGCGATTGGTCCTGGTTGACGCCGCCGATGTCTGGCAGTTTGACCCCCCAATACCACAGGCATTTCTCCAACGGGGTCATCACCCACACCAACTACTTCTACCAAGCGCCTCCGAGCGTGAGTGGCATGACCTTCACCTCCAAGGCCAAGGAAACCCATCGCCTTCTGGCACCGGACGCCTTTGAAGACGAGGATGTGCCGAAACGCTGCCCTTTTTCTTCGCTCAGCAAAACCTTTCAATCTCTCTGGAAATGAACAGCCACGAAATCGATTACACCATTTACGGCGACGACTTGCAGGCCGTTGAAATTGAGCTGGATCCCCAAGAGACGGTGGTGGCGGAGGCCGGGGCCATGAACTGGATGGAGTCGGACATCGCGTTTGAAGCGCGGATGGGCGACGGAACAGCGGCCAGCTCAGGCATTTTGGGTGGACTGATGTCCATGGGGAAGCGCGTGCTGACGGGAGAGTCGCTGTTCATGACCCACTTCACCAACCAAGGTGTGGCCAAGCGACGGGTGGCCTTCTCCTCTCCTTATCCCGGCAAGATCATGCCGGTGGATTTGGCGAAGCGCGGGGGCACACTCATGTGCCAAAAGGACGCATTCCTCTGTGCGGCCAAAGGAACCAAAGTGTCCATTGCCTTCACCAAGCGCATTGGCGCTGGCTTCTTTGGTGGCGAAGGCTTCATCCTTCAAAAACTGGAAGGCGACGGCCTCGCTTTCTTGCACGCGGGCGGCACCGTGGTGGAACGTCATTTGAACAACGAGACCCTGCGGGTGGACACGGGTTGCATTGTGGGATTCACCCCGGGAATTGACTACGCCATTGAAGCCGCGGGAGGATTGAAGTCCATGTTCTTTGGGGGCGAAGGGTTGTTTCTCGCCACCCTGCGCGGCACGGGAACGGTGTACCTCCAAACCCTGCCCTTCAGCCGCTTGGCCGACCGTGTCATTCGACATGCGCCTGCGCTGCGGGGGTCTTCAAAAGGCGAGGGCTCCGTGTTGGGATCTCTGGGGCGGATGGTGGACGGAGACGGATTCTGACCTCGAGGGCTTCAAGGCATGAAAAAGGCGCCAGAAGGCGCCTTTTATTATATCCCAGATTCGGAGATCACTTTCCGAGGACCTGAAGCTGGGCGCTTCGCATCGTGCCCGAGGACGTGCGCAGTTGATAGACGTACGTCCCTGCAGTCAAGCCATCCACAGAAAAAGACTCGAGGTGTCTGCCTGCGGGGCGGCTTGATGCCGTGAGCCATGACTGCACCTGTCGGCCTTGAAGATCGTAGAGCGCCAGTGTCACTTCCGCCGCTTGACGCAAGTGGAAGCCCACTTTCACCTCCCCTTGAGCCACAGGATTGGGCCACGCAGGGAAGAGGTTGTCGTGCTGGTAAACCACCATGGTGTTTTGGTCTGGGGTGGAAAGCACAATGTCTTCATCTCCCTCTTCGTAGGGAACGCCTTGTAAGAAGAGGACAAACATCTCCTCCGTGGTGAAGTCCCCCCACCACATGGTTTCAGGAGGATCGTTGGGGTTGAAAGGATTGTCGGCGGTGTTATCGTAGGTGCTGTACGCTTCCAAAATGTAGCCCTCCGGCAAGTGCACCATTTGGGGGTATGTGAAAATCCCCTGCCAATTGAAGTCCCAGTCTGGGATTGAAATCAGCGGGATGGTGTCTTGGGCGTCTTGAGATCGGGCAAATACCTCCCACGCTTTGCCCAACAAGTGACAGTGCGGTGTGATGCTGATCAGGCTCATGTCTTCGGGGATAAGCATGGAGCCATGAAACGTGGTGACCTGGTTGGGTGGGATGATGAACGAATCCCATCCGCCATCGAGGTATGCCGGATTCATGATGTACGTTTCCACTTCGCGCTGGATCGGTTCCTGCGCGAAGAAGAGGTTGATCTCGGTTTGGTCTACCTGCTCCACGGCAGAGGGGCCGTAGTGCATCTGGAGCAACAGATGGCTTCCGGGTTGGGCCACGTGGCCGATGGTGGGCGGAAATTCAAGCGGCGGCGTGCCAGGCACCCATCCGCCAAACAGGAATTGCTCCACATCCACGCCGTAATCCCCGAAGCTCTCGTAGCCTGGGTTGGGGTCGGCGGCGTCCATGGACTGAGCTTGGGCAATCACTGAGGGATTGTCCGTGTACCCAATCAAGGCGTGGTGGTCGACCGCACTGTTGCCGGGACGGATTTCCACGGCAGCAATCTCGGTAGGCTCCGTGAATCCTGTCGGGATGACAAAAACCTGATACTGGTCTTGCATGTTGCCCACATGCGTGAAAGGCTCGGGCATGCTCAACACGAGGTCCGGCTCGCCGATTTGGCTTCCTTCAGGGAAATCGGGCAACCCTGGATTGTTGGCGGGATCGCCTTCTGGCATCCCCTGCTCGACCCATGCGCTGATCAACGCCTTTTGGTCGTCGGTCAAAAAACGCTCACCACGAAGGGAACTGTAGTCGTGATCCGGAGTCCACGGGGGCATGTAGTTTGTCTGCGTGACGTATTCGATGAATGTGCCAAACGCAGCCACCTCTTCGTAGTTGGTGAAGGGCATGGGGGCGATTTCGCCCTCCCGATGACACTCTGTGCATTGGGTGTAAATCAGTGGAGCGATGTCTTCATAAAAGGTGACCGCCTGTGCCTGAAGGGTCGACGCGACGGCCAGGCCCAAGGCGGCGATCACGAGGGTCTGTCGCATCGTCTTCATGAATGGAAGGTACCCCAGAATGAGAGGCGATTCAACTTTTGGCCAGCCTTGCGTGTTCTGCGCCCCATCTTTGCACCCATGAGACTTGCCTTGCTTTGCTTTACCCTCCTGGGTGCCGCCCTGTGTTTTCCGACCCTCCTGATGGGCCAAACGCCGGATGCCCGAGGGTACATCGTTCAAGTTGGCGATACCGTTCCAAGCTTTTCTTTGACGGACGTGAATGGCCAGACGTACACCGACCAATCCTTGCTCGGCCAAACCTACATTCTGCAGTTCACCGCGTCGTGGTGCAGCGTGTGCCGGAAAGAAATGCCGCATCTCGAAGCTGAAGTGTGGCAACCCTTTCGCGACCGCAACTTTACCTTGTTGGGTGTCGACCTGGATGAACCACAGGACAAAGTAGCCGCGTTTGCCACGCAAATGGGCGTCTCTTACCCCATGTGTCCCGACGACAGCGGGACTGTTTTCTACAGCATTGCCGCCCCCAAATCAGGCGTGACCAGGAATGTAGTGGTGGATGCTGACGGGCGCATTGCCATGCTCACACGGCTGTTTGACGAAGATGAATTTGCGCGCATGGTGACGTTGGTGGACCAATTGACGTCCACCCCGTAACTGCCTCTGCCTGTTCTTAACCGCGAGCTCAACCTGCCCATTCAATATCTGGGCGACGAAGCACTTGGTAGGTCGTGTTGAACATCGCCACCACGGCATGTCCAGCCCAAGCGAGGAAGACACTTTCCGTTTGAAGCGTGACCCAACAAATCAACACGCCTGCAGGCAAACAGGCCAATGTCTCGCCCATGCCTTTGTGGAAATGCATGACCGTGTAAAGCATGGTGCTGATTCCAATGGCGGGCCACACGCCCAACATCGCCGCAAGTGGGAACAGCAAGTAGCCGCGAAACATGACTTCGTATCCTGCCAAGTAACACATCCACCCCAAGACACTCCATCCTAAGGTGGATGCGGACCACACCTTCGCTTCGATTTGGGGATAGTTTTTGGCCACCTCTTTTTCGCCCACTACAGTCATGAGGAGTGCGCCTGCGATGAGGGCACTCCAAGCGAGCATCACATTGGTCGGCCATTGACTTGGCCAAGCCACGCCGAGGTCGGCAAGTGAGAAGCCAAACTGCGCCATCAACATCGCTGCCGGGATGCCTCCCAACACGAACAACCCCCAAACTTTCACCGCCACAATGCGGATGACTTTTCCGTGATCACCCGGCCATCTCTCCTCTACCCATGACTGAAAACCTGCGTGGTAATGGGCCCACCAGTAACCCAAAAAACCAAACAAACTCCATCCCAAGACCGTCAACATCAACTGATCGTTCTCTGAGGGCATGGCAAAGGAAAACTGGGAAGACAGGAGCTGAATCACATCGCAGGGTGTAAAAATGAGGGGCAAAAGTACATGAAGGAAAGAATACTTGTGGGGAGTCCACACATCCACGACCTTGGTTTCATGAAGAAGGAGATGCTTGCTGGTGTTGCACTCACCGTGCTCGGATGGGCAGGGTGTCAATCCGGACATGCCCCATCTGTGGGGTCACATCACGTGGACATTTGGCATAAGGCCGCGGTGAAGTTCACCCCGGGCATCGACCCCGATTCGATTCAACTCGAGGACGGCACCTACCGCCTCGATGCCGGACGCATCCTTCTCAAACCCATTGTCGTGCCTGACCACGCACGAAGGTGCGACGTGCGGCTCAACGTCACCGTCACCTCGGCCGGCGACCCATGGGACAAGAGTGGCACGCTCTTCGCCATGGCCGACGAGGCAGGCCGAGACTACATCGACCGAATGCTCGAGGGCGACGACGCCGACACCACGCGGTTTGCAGGCATCGTTCGTGTGAGCGACCGGCTGCCGGCCTTGGAGTGGATGCGGTTCATCACCCCCTTTGGCGTGGGGCACTTCAGCCACACCGAGCGCGCCAATGCCTACCGACCGGAAGCTGTGGCGGCGTGGGCCGACAGCGCCTCGTGGCAAGCCGACCTGTCATCTCTCCAACCCTGGATGGCCGCCGCCGACACGCTATGGGTAGGCGCCTACATCGATACTTGGACTGCCGAGGGCTATGCCTTGTCGGCACGGCTGGACATGCGGGAAAGCGAACTGCCTTGTGATTGGGCACCTTCGCATGTCATCTCTCCCCTGTTCAACACCACCAAACTGGCCCATGACCAAAGGCCCTTCACCCAACTCCCTGACTCGGCGTTGCAGGTGTCTTTTGAGCTCGAGCATGCGAGCGCCGTGGACCTCGTGTTCTTGACCACCGGGCACGGGGGGCACGCCGGTGGAGACGAATTCACCGAGCAACCCCACATTGTGATGATGGATGGCGATACGGTGGCTGCTTGGACCCCTTGGCGAAACGACTGTGGCGCCTTCCGTCGGTTCAATCCGACGAGCGGGTTTTGGCCCTCCACCTATGTATTGGGAGGAGACACGCTGGAAGAACGCGTGGCGTCGTCCGATTTAAGCCGTTCGAATTGGTGCCCAGGCGATCAGGTCAAACCGCGACACATCCCACTCGGCCACCTCGACGCAGGCAACCACACCCTCACTGTGGCTGTGCCAGGCGCACAGCGTTGGACGGAGGAGGAATTCAACTTTTGGAACCTCGCAGGCTGGTTAGAGATCCAAGCGCGTTAAGGAGCAAGGGTATATCGAAGTTGAATGAGTCCTGAATCGTAAGAGGCTGCTCCCACGGCTTGAAGACGTACGGAAGGCCGGCCTTCCCGGAACAGGGGAATGCCCGCCCCGAGAAGCATTGGCACCACACTGAGCGTCCACTCGTCGATTTGGTCTGACAACGCCGAAATGAGCTGCCCTCCCCCGTCGCACCAAACGATGCCGTCACCTGGGGTCTCAGGCGTGTTCGCTTCAAGCCAAGAAGCCAGTTCGTCCAAAGAACCAAAGGTCACCCCGTCCATGTCGGGAAGGTCGGATGCCGCGGAAGTCACCACGTAAATGGGCCATTTGTCCGCATGGGGAAACTGTCCACCACACAAATCCGTGACCACGTCAAACGTACGTCTTCCCACAACGTATCCGACAACACGGCTGGCGAAAGCCATGTAGCCGTAGTCTTCGTCTTCGCGTTGAACACTGGCCAAAAAATCCAGCCCGTCGTTGGGGTCGGCGAGGTGTCCGTCCAAGCTCATGGCCGCGAACACCCCCACCCTGCGACCTCCAATCACGGTTGCAAGGCGTCCAGTTCGTTCAACACAAACGCCCACTTGTCCGCTTGCTCGTCGAGGATTTTACCGATTGGCTTGCCAGCACCATGGCCTGCGTTGGTTTCGACGCGGAGCAGCACAGGGCGGTCGCCCTCATGGGTGGCCTGCAGACGCGCCGCGAACTTGAAGCTGTGTGCCGGAACGACGCGGTCGTCGTGGTCGGCCGTGGTCACCATCGTACTCGGATAGGTCACCCCTTCTCGGAGGTTGTGCACGGGGGAATAGCCGTACAAGTTGTCAAAGTCAGCCTTGGAACTGTCGGCGCACCCATACTCAGGAATCCAACCCCAACCGATGGTGAATTTGTGGTAGCGGAGCATATCCATGACTCCCACCGCAGGCAAGGCGACGCGGGCAAAGTCAGGACGTTGCGTCATAATGGCACCGACCAAAAGCCCCCCGTTGCTTCCTCCGGCAATGGCGAGCTTGTTGTGCGAAGTGTAGCCCTGTTCCACGAGGTAATCGCCCGCGGCAAAGAAGTCGTCAAAGACGTTTTGTTTGTCCAAGAGCATACCGGCCTTGTGCCACGCTTCCCCAAATTCGCCTCCGCCGCGCAAATTGGGCATGGCGTAGATGCCCCCGCGCTCCAAGAACGCGATGTTGCTGGCGCTGAAGCTTGGCGTCAAGCTGATGTTGAATCCCCCGTAGGCGTACAGCAGTGTGGGGTTACTCCCGTCCATGGCAAGTCCCTTTTTGTGCACGATGAACATGGGAACGCGCGTGCCGTCTTTGGACTCATACCAGGCTTGTTTGGCCTCGAAGTCGTCGGGCTTGAAAGCGACCTCAGGCATGCTCCACAAGCTGGATACACCCGTGGCGATGTCCAGCTTGTAAATGGACGTTGGCTGCGTGAAGGACGTGAAGGCGTAGTACAGGTCTTTGGCGTCCATTTTGCCTCCAAAGCCTCCCACGGAACCCACCTCGGAAGGCAAACTGACGACCCGGGCATTCGAGCCGTCGAGGTCGCAGCGCATCACCCGGTTGGAAGCATTGTGCAGGTAAATCGCCCAAAGCTGTCCCCCGACCACGCTCACTGACTCCAAGAGGTCCTCGGACTCCGGCAAGACGTCGCTCCACAAGGCCCTGTTGGACGGATCCGCAGGGTCCACCGCCACCAAACGGTAGCGCGGCGCATCGATGTCCGTCAACATGTAGAGCTTGTCGTGGACATGCTCCACCACCGAGGAGTGGTGTGTGAATCCATCGACGATGGGCGCCCATGCTGCGCCTTCTTGGTTGAGCGGCTTCACGTGAAGGCTGTTGCCGTCGGTTCCTGTGCTTGTGTTCAGTACCACGTACTTGCCGTCCTCCGTGGTGCCCGCAAAGTGGTAACGGTTGGGCTCGTTGTCGTTGCGGAAGACGAGCTCATCCTCTGATTGTGGCGTACCCACCTTGTGGAAGTACACGCTGTGGAAGGTGTTTTCAGCGCTGTAGGCCGAACCTTCAGGCGCGGGGTACCGGCTGTAGTAAAACCCGCCTTCCACCCAGGCCGCTCCGGAGAATTTTACCCACTCCAATACTTCGCCCGTGGTTTCACCGGTCTCCAAGTCAAGCACACGCATTTCCTGCCAGTCCGAGCCAGCGGCGTTGCGCACCTCCACCACGTAACGGCCGTCGGACGAAGCGCCGGACAAGTTGGCGGTGACCGTCCCATCGTCGCTCAAGGCGTTGGGGTCCAGGAAGACGTGTTCTTCGCCTCCCTCTTCGTCTTGAACGAAGATGACGCTTTGATTCTGAAGGCCATTGTTTCGGGTCAGAAACACCTTTTTTCCAATGCGACGAGGAATGCCCACGCGCGGATGGTTGAACAACGCTTCGCAACGTTCACGCAACGCCTCCCTCTCGGGCAAGCCGTCCAAATAGGTTCGGGCCGTGTTGGCTTGGGCGGACACCCATGCCATCACTTCAGAGTCGCGGTCGTCTTCCAACCATCGGTAAGGGTCCGCCACAGCGGTGCCCCAGAGGGTGTCGACGACGTCGACGGTTCGGGATTCGGGATACATCATGGATTCATGAGAAGGTGCGCCACAAGACGCCATCCACGTGGCCACAGCCACGCCGGCCAACGGCCAAAACCAAAGAGAACAGGCATGATTCATGACGTCGAAAGTAACCCGACGCCTGACCAGTTGATTCTCCGCAGAAGCCTCAGTTATCCCAAGGCCATTCACAACACGTCAGTCCTTGACGCGGCTGAAGCGGAGCATCTTCAACATCCACTTAGGAAGGGGCTTGTCCTGGGGACGTGTGCGGGTGTCGAGGTACCAGTTGAGCTTTTTGACAATCGGGATCTTGTGCGTCTCCACAAACTCAATCCACGTGCCGTCGGGATCCTCCACGTAGGTGAATTGCCCGCTCGCTTCGCCCATGTCAAACGACGACGAACTGTCCACGGTGAATGGAAATCCTGCCGCCTCAAGTTCTTGACCAAGGGCCTTCATGTCCCGGATGTCCCAGCAGAGGTGGATGAACCCGAGGTCGCCCCAAAAGCGACCCTCGAACAAGTTGCGAGGCTCGCGGTCCATGGCTTGAACAAGTTCGATTTCTCCACCACCGAGCAATTCGCTGAATGCCCCTTCAGTGGATTGGGAACGCTTCAAGACAACGCGGCGGTAGGTTTGGCCTCCGCTTGGAAGCGGCGCAAACGCAGGGTGAACGGCAGTTTCGTCCATGACCACATGGTCGTAGCCCAACACGTCCCGGTACAGCTTGAGTGACTTCTCCACGTCGCTGACACCCAACACAGCGCCTCCAACCCCACCGCCATACGGCGCAGAGCCAAACCACTCGTTGCTCTCCACCACCTCAAAGAAGTATCCGTGCGGATCCTTCAGGTAGAAGTGCTTGCTTCCGTCGGGACGGGTGTGCACAGGCCCCAGGGAGTCAATGCCTCGCCGGGCGTGCTCGGCGTGCATGGCCTCGGCGTCCTTGCACTTGACTTTGCAAATGAAGATGCCAGTGTCGCCGAGTTGCCCCTCGAACGGTGCGGGTTGTGGCTCCCGGCTGGTAAACTGCCAAATCTCCATACCTGCGCCTCCGCCCATGTGCAGGGCGAGTGCTGCATGCCGGGCATGCACTTCTCCCCCAGTGTAGCGCGTCATGAGCGCCGCTTCTGCGGCCTCCTCGAACATGCGAATGTCAATGCCAAAAGCGTTGCGGTACCACTTCCACGCCTTGTGCACATCGGGAATGCCGATGCCCACCTGTTGAATGCCACTGATGCGTTTTCCCATGTGGCAAAGATGCCTCAGCCCACGTGATTCAACCGGACTTCGCGTGTCTCAGTTCTCCACATCAATTGGGGAAAAGGTGACGTGTTTGGAGCTTCTTACTGCAACCCCGCGCGGAGCCTTTGGGCCAACGTCACCAAAGGCAGAACCAAGGTCCCGCCCAGCAACCCCAAGACCGCATCCGTCAACAATCCTGGCCATGCGTGCATCGCTTCGTGCACTCCAGGAAGGTGGTGGTGAAAAATACCTCCGGACACCAGCAGCAACGCGACGGTGCCCAACACCCCTAGGGTTTTGATGACCCAAGGCAAAGCGGCGACCATGAGCACCCCAAGGCGTTGGACTCCTCTTGACGGACATTTCATCAAGGCCATGCCGACGTCGTCCATTCGGACCAACAGGGCCACCACGCCATAGACCCCCACCGTGGCAAACAACGCGATGAGCGAGACGGATGCGATTTGGACTGGCAGCGTCGCATCCATCACTTGTCCCAAGGCCAAGATGACAATCTCCACGGACAAGATGAAGTCCACCATCACCGCAGAGCGGATACGCTGGGCCTCGTTAGGCACCTCTTCCGACCTGTGGGCTTGCCGCGAAGGCCGCACATAGTGAACGACCTTTTCCACGCCTTCGTAGGACAAATACGCCCCACCCAACACAAGGATGGGTTCAATGACCCACGGCGCGAAGGCACTGAGGGCGAACGCCGCAGGCAGGATGAGGAGTTTGTTCAAGAAGGAGCCCTTGGTGATGGCCCACAACACGGGCAACTCGCGGGACGAGGCAAACCCCACGGCCTTCTCGGCATTGACAGCGAGGTCGTCGCCCAGAATGCCGGCCGTCTTCTTTCCCGCAACTTTCGTCATGACGGCCACGTCGTCCATCAACACGGCGATGTCGTCGAGCAAGGCAAAGAATCCACTGGGCATGATGCGAAGGTACAATCCGCTGGTTGTCAAGTGCTTTTCCTATCTTGTCTTCCATGAATCGGTGGCTCACCTCTTTGTTGTTCAGCATGTTGCTCGGCTCCTCTTTGGTTGGTCAAGCCCAAAGCGTCACCTTCCATGCCGACGTGGCGCCCATCATTTACACCCACTGCACCGAGTGCCATCGCGTGGGAGAAATTGGCCCCATGCCATTGACCACGTACAGTGAAGTCTTTGTCTATGGAGAGTTCATCGAGTACGTGAGCGCCACTGACTATATGCCGCCTTGGACCCCCGACGACGCCTACTCGCATTTTGTGGGCGAGCGCGTGTTGACCGACGACGAGAAGGCCACCCTGAGCGCGTGGGTCGCTGCAGGCAAGCCCGAGGGAAATCCGGCCGACAATCCCGGCATCCCCTCCTTCCCTGGCGGCAGCCAAATCGGGACGCCCGACATGGTGTTACCCATGGCAGAGCCGTACACGCACGGCGGGGACATGACGGACCAATACCAAGTGTTTGTGCTTCCTGCAGATCCAGAAAACGACCTCGCCATTCGCGCCCTTGAAGTCCGACCGGGCAACCGCACGGTGTCGCACCATGCCATTTTGGGATTGGATATAACTGGAACTGCGGCCAGCCTCGACGCACAAGACCCCGACCCTGGTTACGAGAGTTTTGGAGGGTTCGGCTTCTCCGCAGAAAGCAACTTCTTTGGGGCATGGGTCCCTGGGGCTTTGACACTCGAGTATCCTCCCGGCATTGGACGTGTCATTCCCGCAGGGGCCGATCTCCTGCTCCAAATGCACTACGGGCCCTCACCCATTGAGGAAACCGACCTCACAGAAGTGAATGTGTTTTTTGCAGAGGAACCCATTGAGCGCGAGGTGGAAACGGGCATCATGGGGCCTCAACATTTGGACC
>Ga0163111_10002673_pt1 | contig 11381 bp, 9 predicted proteins | sample CRUFie1St18metaG_FD_109645 | JGI IMG/M metagenome (GOLD analysis project Ga0163111, IMG submission 109645) | Marine microbial communities from the Costa Rica Dome - CRUD Field 142mm St18 metaG | ecosystem: Environmental > Aquatic > Marine > Oceanic > Photic zone | place: Costa Rica: the Eastern... | reverse complement strand
AGAATTATTCGTTCATGCCGATAGTAATGGTACGGTGCAATTGAACGAAGTGATTGATGTTGCAGGAAAATTTAGAGGAATCTATTTCCAACAACTTCCTGTGAACCTGACCGCAAAACCTTACTTTGGGGCACTTTTTTCGCACTGGTTAGTCGATGGCGAACGCGTAGAAGGCAAAGTATTAACCTTCCGTTTTTCGGACACGACGCATACCATTAAGGCAATTTTTATCCAAGGAGAACATCCCGCACAGCAACAAATGATTCTTAACGAAGTTAGCTTTGGAGATACGGCTTCTGGTGATTGGATTGAGTTTTATAACAATACCGATGAAGATTTAGAGATTGACAATTGGAGCATCGTTTCGACCGACAACAAGACCTTTCATTTTCCTACGACTACGATAAAAGCTAAAGATTATATCGTTGTTTGTAAAAATCCCCAAGCATTTCAAGCATCCTTCCCAAGTTGCAAGAATTTCATTGGTGGGTTGCCATTTGGATTGAACGCAAAGAAAGAGATCATCATGCTTTATGATGCAGAAGAAAACCCTGTAGATAGTCTTGGATATAATTTCAAAGGTGATTCTATGAAAAATACCCAAACGATTGTCTTGCGAGATTTCACCTTAGACAACAATTCCATTGAGAATTGGAATCAATTACAACGTTCGGGAAGTCCTGCTTCTGTTAATCCCGATTATGTTCAAATAAAAAAAGCACGCGAATGGGCAACGTTCTTACATTATGTAAAAATTAGCGCGATCACAACGGCTATTTTTGTAATGATTGTAATGGCTTACATTTCCGTCAAAAAACAGCTCAAACGAACAGAATAAAATCGTTTTTCAAAAGATTAGGTCAAGATTGAGGCGTATTTTGCAAAAAAGTATTACTTAAGCTTGACTTTTTCCATTTTATTGCGTATTATAAACATAATCCCATCACTCTTTTTTCCCTTATTTATATTTCATTTAGTTTTTCCCAGACTTTATTCTGTTATAAATGACTTTACCAAAAGTAAAGCATCTATTTGAAAGATAAATAATACATGCAGCAAAAGATACAGGGCACAAACATACGAGAACAGGTTCTTTTTAAGAATACCTGCTTTATCAGTATGTCTATCTGTTTGATAGGCTTTGTTTTCAACATACTTGTACTTAACAATCCATCTATTGCTATTATTTCTTGTATTTCAGGAATAGCTTTTGGCATTTTATATGCCCTAAACCGTAACAATTCTCAATTAAATAAAGCCAGTCTATATTATGCTATTATAGCAGGAATTGGGCTGAATGCTTGTTGGTTTTCTTCAGGAGGAATTACAGGATCAACACCCTTTGTATTTATGGTGTTTGCCGTCTTAGTCGCCAGTTTTGTTCCCTCTTCTAAGTACTACTTGAGTTTGGGTGCTATCTTGCTCAATGTCATTATTTTACTTATTATCCAACAGTATAGTCCAGAGTGGATTGTGTTGTATAGCAATGAGACCCTAAGATTACAAGATATTATTATTTCAACCTTTGTAACCTTAACCTTGTCCAGTTATACTGTTCATTCATTTAAGCAAGCTTATTTGAACAAACAAGCCTTATTAGAAAATCAGAACAACCAATTACTGGCTTCTGAAAAAGCATTACAATTAGCAAAAGACAAAGCAGAAAGTGCGAACAAAGTAAAATCTACTTTTCTTTCTGTGATGAGCCATGAAATTCGCACACCACTGAATGCTATTGTGGGAATTTCAAACCTACTGAATGAATACGATTATGATAGTAATGAAAAAGTAGAGCTTGTTGAAGCATTGCATCATTCAAGTCAACACTTACTAGATTTACTCAATGATATTTTAGATTTCAACAAACTTGAATCAGGAAAAATTAAACTCAATCCTCAACCTCTAGGTCTTAATACCTTTTTGAAACAACTAAAACAATCTTATCAAACCAAAGCAGCAGAACAAAACAACCAACTCATATTGGACATAGCTACTATCCCTGACAAAATTATTGTTGATAGCAAGCGACTCCAACAAATTTTGGGCAATTTAGTTTCTAATGCGATAAAATTTACGACCAATGGTAGTATCAATTTATCTGTACAAAATTCTGGTATAACAGCAGATAGTATTACACTTCTTTTTAGTGTTAGTGATACGGGAATCGGTATCGAACAGGATCAACAAGAGCATATTTTCAAACAATTTACCAAAACGACTCCAACCGAAAGTGGTACGGGGCTTGGTTTGGCGATCACAGCGCGTTTACTCGCGTTGATGAATAGTAAAATTGAAGTAGAAAGTACTCCTAATGTTGGTTCAACCTTTTATTTTTCGATCACTTGCCCTATTCTAGCACATAAAGAAACAAAACAAACGGACACACCTACCTTGCCCTTAAATACAGCCCCTCAATTATTATTAGTAGAAGATAATCCAACGAATGTTCTAGTGTTAAGCCATTTCTTAAAAAAATGGAACATTCCTTTTAAAGTTGCTAAGAATGGATTGGAAGCCATTGATTTTTATCAATATTATCCTTTCAAACTCATTCTAATGGATATGCACATGCCAGAAATGAATGGTTTTGAAGCAACACAGATTATCCGAAAATCAGATAAACACATTCCAATTATTGCCCTTACTGCTTCTGCTACTACACACGAAAAAGAACGCGCACAGCGTGCCGGTGTAAACGAATACCTGACCAAACCATTTGATCCCAAACAATTGTATCAGGTTATTCAAAATTATTTGCAAAAGCAATTGGTCACTGCTGTTTAATCCCGACAGTTTGATCAACTCTATTTCACTCCAATTGCCCTTATTTAGGTGTGTCTAAAGCTTATCATCAAGCTACAAACGCCTAATTTTGATGCTATTATCAGCTTTTTTGATGCTTGATAGCACTACTACTATCACCAACAAAAAGAGCTTTGCTAGTTCCTAAAATTAGAACGTCTTCGCATAAGCCCTTGGCTTAGAAAAACATATTTTTTAGACACACGCTTATTCATTGGTTTTCAAACGCCAATAAAATGTTAAAAAATATAGCTTAATTGTTAAGTTATATTAAAGCTTTCCTATTGGGGAACTTCATTGGAATTGTCCCCGTTGATGGTGAATAGTTTATAAAATGAAAAAAGAGCGCCGCTCTATTGTACACCTACAGCTTGTATTGATAATGAATATTGTTGATAAACATCGTTCATTATTCATCCATCTTAAAACACTAAACACCAACAAGCTGCAAAACATTTTAAACTATGTCAACCAAGTATCAAACGTCGAATACGCAAGCTTTTTCGACTTTAGCATGGATTTCTTTTGTTATATCTTTTGTTGGAATGATCTTAGGTCTTGTTTACTTAGAAATGGATCTTTATCAAAAGGCATTTATCGGTATGACGTACCTTTTTAGTCTTTCCTCCTGCTTTGTCCTCGCAAAAGTCGTTCGTGACAAACAAGAAGAAGGCGATTTCTTAAAGCGTATCGAAAATGCAAAAACAGAAAAAATGTTAAGCAAATACATTTCGAAAGAAGACGAATAGATTTTTAATCATATTCAATTATATAATTTTAAAATGTGCCAACTTGAAGATTTCTAGTGTTTCACACTGCCTTCAAATTGGTACATTTTCTTTTTTTTAGCATTTCTACAAATTAATTGGCCATAGCTACGGCTATTTCTGCCGCTAATTTTGCATTGTTATACACCAACTCAATATTCGATACTAAACTCTCCCCTGCTGTCAATGCTTTTACTTTTGACAACAAAAAGGGCGTACTTTCCTTGCCCTTAATTCCCAAATCATTTGCTTCCTTAATTGCCTGATCAATTGCCGTAGTCATGATCGTATAATCCAGTTGTTTTTCTGCGGGAATGGGATTCGCAATCACTACACCACCATCCAAGCCCATTTCCCACTTGGTTGTCAAGAACGATGCAAAATCTTTCGGGCTGTCTACTTGGTAATCCACCTCAAAGCCACTTTTTCTTGTATAAAATGCAGGCAATTCCATTGTTTGATACCCCAATACTGGCACTCCATATGTTTCTAGATATTCCAATGTCAACCCTAGGTCTAAAATTGCTTTAATCCCTGCACAAACGACAGCTACATTAGTTTTTGCTAATTCTTGCAAATCGGCTGAAATATCAAATGATGTTGAAGCACCTCGATGCACTCCACCAATACCTCCTGTAGCAAAGACACGAATGCCCGCCATTTTTGCAGCAATCATCGTTGAAGCCACCGTTGTCGCTCCATCTATTTGATTCGTAATCAAATAAGGAATATCTCGACGACTAGCTTTGACGATTTTGGTTCCTGCTTTTCCCAAATAAGCAATTTGCTCCTTTGTCAACCCAACCTTGAACTGCCCATCTATAATGGCAATTGTTGCAGGAACAGCTCCCGCCTCCCTAACAATTTGTTCTACAGCCAATGCCGTTTCCATATTTTGAGGAAAAGGCATTCCGTGAGAAATAATGGTTGATTCTAAGGCAACAACAGGACGCTGTTCCGTTAGCGCTGCCTGAACCTCTGGATGAATATCAATATATTTTTGCATTTAGAATAATTAAATTTCATGTAAAATATTAAGCATCTAATAACGTAATTTCCACAAGAATAGGCAAAATTTCACCAAAAACAATTATCCAATTATGCTCAAAAACCTACGTTTATGCCCCCAAAATTGTCGTTTATCAATTGCTGCCAAATTATTAGTCTCTCTTCAGTAATTTTGCCCCTAATAACTACAACATGAACTCTAAATAACAGGAGTTGGGTAGTTTTTTGTATTTTGGTCTTAACCATTAACACCAAATCAATATGCGAGCATTTTCTTCCATTTTTCCGACAAAGAAACCTGTAATTGGGATGATCCATTTATTAGCTTTGCCTGGAACACCTAAATACCAACACAACTCCATCCAAGCTATTATAGATCATGCTTTAGAAGAAGCACGTATCTATAAAGCCGCCGGTATCGATGCTTTGGCGATTGAAAATATGCACGATGTGCCTTACTTAAAAAATGATGTTGGGCATGAAATTACGGCGATTATGGCGATTGTAGCCAGTGCCGTAAAAAAAGAAAGTCGGCTGCCCTGTGGCATTCAGGTCTTAGCTGCCGCCAACAAGTCTGCTCTAGGAATAGCTTTGGCAGCCAAACTAGACTTTATTCGAGCAGAAGGTTTTGTTTTTGGACACCTTGCCGACGAAGGGTATATAGATTCTAATGCTGCTGAACTTTTGCGTTATAGAAAAATGATTGGTGCGGAGCATATTGCTATTTTTACGGACATAAAAAAGAAGCACAGCTCTCATGCCATCAGTCAAGATGTGAATTTATTAGAAACGGCTAAAGCAGCAGAATTTTTCCTTACTGATGGTTTGATTGTTACAGGCAATAGCACTGGAAAAACAGCCGACTTGGACGAAGTGGCTATCCTTCACCAACAGACTAAAAGTCCTGTTTTGGTTGGTTCTGGGGTGACGATTGATAATGTAGAACAATATTGTTCTATTTGTGATGGCATGATTGTCGGATCGCATTTTAAAAAGCAGGGTTATTGGGAAAATCCGCTTGATAAAGATCGAATTGCGCGTTTCATGGATAAAGTTGGGCAATTGCGTTCATAGAATAAACAAGCGCACTAAATAACAGCAATAGGTCTTAAACTCCACTATATACAAAGTACTATTCAGCATTAAAAAGCAATAAAAATAAGAGCCGCGACAAAGAACGATTTGGAACAATGATGCCGAAACATGATTACAGCGGAAATAGCATGGTTAAGAAAGTCCATCGTTTAACCGATCGCTTCGCAAAAGGATCAATCCATCTTCTTAAAATGGCAATGGTTCGCTATGTACTGGAATTTGTTCAATGAACAATTCTTTCAAAATTGGCAATAAAATGCTCCCTGAATGGTTTTCTATTTCTCGACCATCAATAAAGGTAATCGGCGTTAGTTCACCCATTGTTCCTGTACAGAAAACCTCATCTGCCCCATAGAATTCCGTTAACGACAAGTTGCGTTCCACAACAGGAATGCCTGCATTTTTAGCAATTTCAATAATCAATCCTCTAGTAATTCCATGCAAACAAGCATCAGCATGTGGAGTAAAGAGCACCCCATCTTTTACCATAAAAATATTCGTTCCATTCAGCTCTGCTACAAAACCGTAGGCATCCAACATCAAAGCCGCATCAGCTCCCGCAATATTCGCTTGGATTTTTGCTAGAATGTTATTCAACAAATTATTATGGTGAATTTTAGAATCCAAATGTCTTGGAGAATTGCGCTGAATATGTGCCGTAATCACTTTGATGCCATTTTTATTGTCATAAACCAACGGCTTCCATTCTGCCAAAACAATCAAACAAGACCCTTTTTGATTCAATCGTGGATCCATTCCCGAGGTAATCTTCTCTCCTCTTGTAAGCGTCAAACGAATGTGCACATTATCACGCATTCCATTCGCTTCCAAAGTCTGAAAAATAGCTTTTTTAATTGTCTCTTTACTTGGAATATCTACAAATGCTAAGGTTTTTGCAGAAGTATACAAACGATCTAAATGTCGATCCAAACAAAAAATTCCTCCGTCATAAACACGCAAGCCTTCCCAAACAGCATCACCGCCTTGTACAACACTATCGAATACCGATACTTTTGCCGCATCTCGATGATACAAACCATCGTTTACATAAACCTGAATATCTTTATTTTGGGGATTAAATTGTTGTAACATTGATCTTGTTTTTAGAATATCAAAAAGTCTGGTTATACTCGGATGCTTTGCGCATACATTTCTTCGTAATAAGGTTTTAGTTCTTGGTACAACGGTTCTAAAGCTTCAGGCAATATCCGATCACTGGTCTTTTGTTTTTTAAATCCCGTTGATTGATGTACATTGCTGTACCAATATTTAGCCCAAATTCCATCTTCAGGAATACCGCCTGCCTTCCACGACAACATTGCCGCTTCAAATGGTATTTCGCAAGCCGCACACAATTTTTTCAAGGCAACAATAGGATTTTTCAACAATTCTCCCGAATCAAATACAATAGGAGCCTTCCCTTTGGCTTTCAACTGTTGAAATAAGTTGTATTGCTCTATGGTTCCAATTTCTGTTGCTCGAATAGGATCGCTAACTACTTTTGCATAGGAGGCAATAATTTGTTTTGGATTTCTAATATAGATAATATTGGTTAAGTTTTCCAAAAAACCAACATCTAGTAAAGCAACATGACTCGTCATATTTTTAATAAACAAAATGGCCGCCTCATACTCTCCAAATATCACGTCCTCTAAAACCCTTTGAGCATTTTGGCTTTGACTTTGCAGTACAGCTTCTCGTCCAGGGTGCTGAATGTTGGTTTGAGCCAAGTAATGTGCATACAATGGTTCATCAACCACCTTAGTGTTAGTACGTTGTGCGAAAGAATACATGAGTGCTGTAGATAAATTTCTAGGGCTAGAAATCAAGTTTATCCTTTTCATAAGCAGTTGATTTTAATTGGGAATTTCTATCGTTAAAAGTAGTACTTTAATCGCTTTTGTATTGCAAAAAGTAGCTATTTTACTTTTTTAATTTTATTTTTGTTCATCAAAATTACCAAAACGGTACTATTGACAACAATATTTTTTTTGTTTGTAGCACCTTAAAAATCAATTATTAATGTCTGCATCTATTTTTCGTTACAAAGAAGACTACCGAACAGTTATTTTTGTTCTAACTTACTTTGTTATTGCCTATGGTGGCATTGCAACATACATCCTATTTCCCGAATTGAGAACATGGTCTATTATAGCGCCTTGGGTCATTTTAACCGCTTTATCTTCGTTCTCTTGTGCCATTATTGTGCACAATACGATTCATTCTCCTATGTTTCACAACAAGTCTCACAACAAATATTTTCAGTTTGTTTTGAGCTTGGCTTATGGTTATTCGGTTAGTGCCTTTGTGCCAGGGCACAATTTTAGCCACCATAAAGAAATTCAGTCTACCAAAGATAATATGCGTACTTCCAAAGCACGCTTTAAGTGGCACTTACTGAACCAGTTGTTCTTCTTTTTTATTGTAACACCATCTTTAATCAAGTCGGAACAGAAGTTTGTTGCTAAAATGAAAAAAGACAAAAAAGAATGGTACAACCAATGGCGTGCTGAGATGATCTTAGTTAATTTTGTTCGTATTGGTTTATTGTTTGTTAATCTTCCTGCTGCATTGTTGTTCATTTGGGGACCGCACTTATACGCGGCATGGGGAATTGTAGGCACCAACTTATGGCAACATGATGGCTGTGATATAGAAGATCAGTACAATCATTCTCGCACCTTTACAGGCACACTTTTAAACTATTTTTTATTTAATAATGGCTATCATGGAGCGCACCATGATCGTCCATCTATGCACTGGAGTTTACTCCCTGCTTATCACGAAAAAAATATTGCACCATACATTCACCCAAACCTGAATCAAAAAAGCATGATTAAGTATATGTTTCATGCTTATGTTTATCCAGGAAAACGTGTTATGTATGATGGTTCTCCTTACCAACTAGAAGCACTCGCACCTGATGAAGACTGGGTAGCAGATTTGGGTGTTGGAGACAAAGCACATAAATACGATTTTGGAGCAGAGGCTAGTTCTGTCGATGATATTCTACAAACAACCTCTATCCGCGAACAAGAGACGACCCCAGTTTAAGTCTCACCAACACTTACCAACACTTTACAATCCCACAACCACTAAAATTATGACTTCTAACACCTCCCTGCTGCGCTACAAGGCAGACAGAAGAACCCTTGCCTTTATCAGCCTTTACTATGTATTGGCTTATGGCGGTTTCTTTTTATTTGACACCTTTTACGAAACACACTTTTGGAGCATTTTAGTCCCCATTTGTGTATTGGCTTCTTTTTTCTGCTTTTTTGTAGCGGTAATTATTCACAATACCGTTCACGCACCCATTTTTGTCAACAAATCCCACAATAAAATCATGCAATATGTTTTGAGTTTGGGATATGGTTATTCTGTAAGTGCCTTTGTGCCTGGCCACAATTTTAGTCATCACAAAGAGTTAGAAACGGCAAAAGATACCATGCGTACCTCTAAAGCCCGTTTTAAGTGGCATTTATTAAACCAAATGTTCTTTTTCTTCTTAATTACATCAGGTGCACTGAAGTATGAGTTGAAATGGGCAGCAAAAATGAAAAAAGAAAAACCTGAATGGCACCGTCAATGGTTGACCGAAGGTATTCTAGTAAACATTGTCAAAGTAGGCTCTTTGTTCGTCAATCTTCCTGCTGCAATTATGTTTATTTGGGTACCGCATTTTTATGCACTTTGGGCGTTGATGGGGGTTAATTTATGGCAACACGATGGTTGCGATCCTGAGCACAAATACAACCATTCTCGTACGTTTACAGGAAAAGTGATGAACTACCTTTGTTTCAATAACGGTTACCATGGTGCGCACCATGACCGTCCTAGCTTACACTGGAGTTTGTTGCCTGATTACCACGACAAATACATTGAACCTTATATTCATCCAAATTTGAGTATCAATAATATGCCTGCCTATTTTTGGAAAACATACATCTATCCAGGCAAACGCATTATGTATGATGGTTCTTCTTATGTATTGGCTCCTGCTATTCCTGACGAAGATTGGACAGAAGATATTATGGTCAATAACAAAGCCCACAAGTATGACTTTGGTGCCGAATCGGTATCTCTAGACAGCATGTTGGATTTGACTCGTGATGAAGATGAAGTTACCGTAAAGGACGAAGCGCTTCAACAAGCATAATGGCTAATTGAAAGATAAATCATCCCGAATTTTGGGTAACTCATTAATGATGGAAATTCTATAATGGTCAGGCTATTCTTAACAGATTATTTGATGTGTTAATGTGCTGATTTGAAGATGTTGTAAGCAATTGAATCCATTTTCAAATCGACACATCGGCACATCAATCCGTCGAAACGCTTCTTTTGGGTTTGACCAATACCAAAATTCCGATAAAAACGACGCTTTTTAAAATTCGGGATGACTCATCTTTCAACTTTATTAACGATACTGCTCTCGCTGTACAAAGAAGTGGTATTTGGGGCTATAAAACAGGTACAAGTACTGTCCTTCTCCAATAAAATCCAACACTCGGATTTGCCCTACAAAAACCAAGGGATTACCATCCATATCCTTCGGTACAACATCCTCTTCTATCCACATTGGCGTCTTTCCAAAACGCTTAATTAAGAAATTTAAAGTTGCTTTATAAGGTAAGAGACTCTCTAAGCCTTTCTCTTGATACGTTTCTGCAAAACGATGGTATTTTTCCGCGGCTTTCTGTTGATATTTTTCATAATAAGGAGCAATTGCTAACATCTCAGGTCTAGCGTGTAATATATATTGTCCATCTTTGTAATCAAATCCTAAAGAATAATCGCCACAATAAGGGGTATAGAATTTTTTGTACTGAATAGCTTCCTTCTGCTCTCGAAAAACGTAAATGAAATGACCAAAGAAATCCCATTCGGGATTGATTACTTTCATATTGACCGAACAAAGTGGAAAAAATGCCTGTTCATGGATCGTTGTTACGTCCTTAAAAACGGCTGTACGTTCAGGAAAAAAGATACAATCCTCTTCTGTTAAGGGCAGTCCATCGTGGTCAAAAAAGAAACCAACTTGCTCATTAGGCTTTTTCTTCTTTTTAAACCATTTCATACCATTTTCTTATTCGACGATTAACAACCTAACAATTCTCGTGCATTTTCCTTAGCAACATCGGATGGAGGATTTCCACTCAACATTTTAGCAATTTCCAAAATGCGCTCCTCTGTTCCTAATAAACTTACTGCCGTAGTCGTTTTGTTGCCCGTTACTTTCTTTCTTACAAAGTAGTGTTTGTTGGCTTTCGCCGCAATCTGAGGCGAATGTGTAATAGAAATCACCTGATGTTCACTGGATAATTGTTGCAAAATAATTCCCATTTGCAAGGCGACTTCACCAGAGACCCCAGAATCAATTTCATCAAAAATCAAGGTTGGCAATGGAATTGCACTGGCCACCAAAGATTTGATACACAAGGCTAATCGAGACAATTCTCCTCCTGATGCTACGCCTTTAATTTCTTCTAAGCGACTTCCTTTATTCGCTGCAAATAAAAAGCGCAGGCGATCAATTCCCATTGGCATAAAGCTGTTTGTCTGAACGATTTCAACCTCCAATCGTGCGTGCTTCATAGACAATTGCGACAGGAGTTTGTGCACTGTTTTTTGGAATTTTCCTGTTACTTTTTGACGATTTTTAGACACCTTTTTTCCTAAATCCATCAACTTCCCTTCATGTACCGT
>Ga0163111_10002672_pt1 | contig 11384 bp, 8 predicted proteins | sample CRUFie1St18metaG_FD_109645 | JGI IMG/M metagenome (GOLD analysis project Ga0163111, IMG submission 109645) | Marine microbial communities from the Costa Rica Dome - CRUD Field 142mm St18 metaG | ecosystem: Environmental > Aquatic > Marine > Oceanic > Photic zone | place: Costa Rica: the Eastern... | reverse complement strand
TTCCCTTGCTGTTGAACGTAACTGAAGAGTTCTCCACCGCCAACTGCTTCCATCGCGACTGCCAAATGCGTCGGCGTGAGCAAACACTGCTTAAATTTCACCACGTTTGGATGGTTCAAATTTCGGTGATTCACGATTTCACGCCTGACGTGTTCCGTTATCTTGTCCCCTCGCTCGATGTACTTGATCGCGTAGTGTTTGCCGGTTAATTTTTCCCTCATGAGTTTCGTCCAACCATACGATCCCGAACCTAAAAGTTTATCGTTGACGGCTTCGTACAGGTCGTCGTGCAGATTCTCGTCTATCGCGTACGACGTCGACGCCATCTTTCTCTCTCTCTTTTTCTCTATTTCTCTTTCTCTTTCTCTTCTTCTTCTTCTTCTTCTTCTTCTTCCTCCCTATCGCTTGAATGTGCTCATTTCTCAAAGTCGTAAGGGAAATTCCCTTCCTTTTTTTCTCGAGAGTATTTTTAGGGTTTTAAAAAAAGAAGAGGTCTAAAAAATACGTGAGCGTTTCCAAAGCTCTCTAAAAAGCTCTCGCTCTTCTCTCCGCGCGCGCGCTCGAGAGAGAAAGAAAAGGACGACGACGACGAGGCATATAATATTGCGTCATCATGACCACCACCACCACCGCGACCGACGACGATCGCGGCGAAGGACGAGGAGGTTATTATTCGCACCCGCCATCGCGTATTTTACAGCACCAAGTCGGAGTTGACTTTCTCTCGTCTTCGATACGAGAGTTGCACCAACAACAGCAACAGCAACAGCAACACCAGCAACAACACCAGCCGTCGACGTCGTACCACGTGGCCGCGGGATGGTGCGCACAAGCCGTCGAAAATAATCAAATCATGGGCGAGTTAGGAATGCGAGCGTATTTAAACCCGTTCGGGATTGCTCTCTCGGGGTGGGATTTCGATCACCAAAGCGAAGACTTTTTGATGCCTTCGCGACTGAACGAATTCGCGTCGATTGATGACGAGCAAACGTCCTCAGAACACGAAGGAAGATACCACATACGGTTTCACCCAGACCCAGACGCGCACGAGGCGTACGGTGGAGCCATGTCGTTAAGGGAACTGTCCGATGCGATCGATTGGCAAGATTGGAATTGCCGCGACGTCGCGTTGGCGGCGAAGGAGCAGTCGTTTACGCCGCCGTTTTTGGGATTGTTGAGAGGGTATTTGAACGCGTATTTTTTACGGTTGGTGGAGATTGGGAGAGTCATTCAGTGCTTTTCCGACGAAGGAAGGGCGGTATTCGTGGCGTTTCACACCGGATTGTTGACGAAGAAGGAGAAGAACGAGTTATATTGCGTGTTGCAAACGAGAGAGGTTTTAGAAGTAGGCTCGAGGAGTCAAACACACCATCAACAGCAACCATTCGAGCTCGTGGCGTTTGTAACGAAAGATCGGTTGAGAGATCCAAACATGCCGTGGAATTACATCGAGCCTTTAATGCGAGCGCCGGATCCGGCCATCTTTTACGACGATCCTTTAGATTTGGTCTACGACGCGCACGCCACGTTGGACGTGGACCCGTCGTTTTGGGACCAGTTGGACGATTTATCGTTGGTGAGTTCTTTTTTGCCGAAGACTCTTTTGCTATCGCAATACTTGAGAAGAATATCGGCAAAAGAAGCAATCAATCGCGCGGAAAGAATTTGCAAGTTGGATCCGAAGCAAGCCGCTTTGACGTTTACGAGATTGTACGGGCCTCGACAACCGGGCGAGACACGCATGGTCCTTCCTTTGACGTTTATCGATCACGAAAGCTACAGCGCTTCGGGTGGTAGAGGTAGTGGTAATGGTGACGAGTCATCACCAATTGTTCTGTCTTCATCTCCACCTTCTCCAACGCATTCTCCTCAAATTGGAAGCTGTGCTTTGATTTGTACGTTCATGAAGTCGAAGCGTGGCGTGAATCGCGCGTATCGAGCCATCGGCTTGCAATCTTTAGAAAGTGCCTTCATGGAAGCGCGGGTTATTGGTCCTGTCGATCAGCCGTGGTTACGACGAGACGGTCCAAAAATATCTTCGTCACAATTGCAACGAACTGGAACGGTGATTGGAGGGACGGAAGAATACAACGCGCAATTCGAAGCAACGTTGAAACAGTTGCGAGCTGTGAAAACTCGCGCCCCCGTCACCGCCACCGCTTCTTCGAAGCAAAAACAAAGAGATCAGCAGCCAATGTCTCCAGGGACACCGGATGGCCATTTCATTTCTTATTCGTACAAGTACGGTACAAAGAGATCTCCGGTATCTCCAGTTGAGATTGAAGAAGACGAAGAAGCGGGAGAAGGAGGAGAAGAAGGAGAAGAGTATGTCGTTCGCTTGAGCGAAAGAAGAACGGAGATGGCCTACGCAAACGCGTTAATTACGGTTTCTTCCGGAGCTGAAAAACCACCTTCGTATGGTACCGCAACGGCAGATAATCAAACGGAGAAGACGCACGAATGGATCGAGCCACGTAATGCGATTAAGAAGCAACAGAAACGCGCCGTTCAACTCACGTCGGACAAGGAAGATTTCAAGGCGAAGGATACGCGACCTTCACGCGCGATGCTTTCTTCTGCAACTGCTCCATCGTATGGCAGATTTGAATATGAAGCACCAAAAGTGAACATTCCGAATTTGCCCGAAAGCGTCCTGGATGAGGTGTACCAATCCGCCGGTTTGCTCGTTTCGTATTCAGATATAAGAGATGTGAAGGACATGCCGGAAAAAGAGCAACTGGACTATCAAAGGCGCCAAAAGCAGGCGCATAAACTCGCGGAAGAGATAGTTTTAAAAGAATTAGCGCCGTTCGGAGAAATAATCGATGTCACCGTTAGACCGACTAAACACGCGGCGGATCAAATGTACGCGGTTGTGACGTTTAAAAAATGGTACGATCTCGAGGCAAAGGAGTTGATCGAGAGCGGCAGCATATTCAATGTGGAAAATTTTTTCAACAGCGAAGGAAAAATCGTCATGCGCAAGAGCGAACGAGACTTTGGAGCACCACTGAAGAAAAATATTGCCGCTACATCAGGTGAATTTGCCGGTAGGAAGAAGATACTCGACGACGATGAAGATGCGCGACAGCTGGTGGAGCCCAGACTGGGATGGATGAAAACGAAGCACTCGAGTATTTCTGGTAAGCGCTTGTATCAAGGGAACTGTGGGAAGTGCGGAAAGACGTGCTTCGTGCCGTTCATGCCAATATCTTCCATGCCCATTCCTAAGTGTTCGCAATGCATGAACTTAGAGTTGCAAAAGAAAGACAGAGAGAGATAGGAAGGAGAAAGATTAACTTGCGGCAGCTGGCGTAGAGAAAGAGAGGACGGACAAGAAAAAATAATTTCAAAAAAGTAATTACACATATACATGTACAGCATCATCTAAAATTCGCGCGCGCGTCCCGTCACACTCCATATGTCTCTCACACATCCTTTCTATCGGCTCAAATTTTCTTGGACTTCCTCTTTCGCGACTTCAACCTCTTTAATCTCTTCGTGGACATCGTCGTCTAATTTCGCCTGTGCCTCTGGCATCATTGTACTTTGCACGGACTTACCAGGGGCAATACTCTCCGTCTTCACGTCTTCGCACTCGTCGTCATCTTCGGGATAATATCTATCTTTACCAACCTGCTTGACGAATCGATTAAATAATTTCACCACCGCAACATCCGGTGTTAACATTTTGATCGTTAACGATTTCTTCCCTTGTGAATTCCCAAGCTCAGTTTTAATTTTCTTCACCAGCCCGGAAGCAGCCACGTCCGCCGGTTCCGCCAACGCGTTAACAAACATTCTTCCTTGCTTCCCGAACGCGTACCGTCCGCTCGAAATTAAATCCGTAAACACCATTCCTGGACTGATGGTGTGCACTTTAATCATTTTATCTTTCATCCTCTCGTTCAAACTCATCTCTTTGTTCAAAGTTTTTGTGAGCTGGCTAAATCCGGCTTTGGTGTATCCATACGCGGCGTATTTTCTCGTTTCATTTCCATCTGAGCCAGCACCTTCCATGTTAAATATGTGATATCCAATATCCTCCTTTTGTTGTTCTGCCATCGTTCTAATCGCTTCTCGACAACACAACAAAGTGCCGAGCGCGTTCGTCTTCACCACCTCTTCGATCGTGCTCGGATCTTGATCGACGATGTCATTGTACTCGTACCCGTTTGTCCCGGCGTTGTTGATCCAAAAATCAATTCCGCCTAAGTTTTCAACGCAGTGTTTCGCTAGATTTGATACTTGTTCGTGATCGCATACATCACACGCAAGACCGCACACGTTTTCGCTGCCGTATCTCGTTTGCAATTCGAGAACCACATCGTTCACATTCGCTTTCGAACGAGAAGTCACGCACACTTTATCACCTTCTCGTAAAAACTGGTTGGCGAGTTCCAAGCCTAAACCTTTCGTCGACCCGGTGATCAGGACTCTTTTTTGACGCATTACTTCCGATTCCTCTCCTCGCGCCGTCGCGGATGCGATACATCTTCTTCCTCGTCCTTCCAGCGAAGGCGGAGTACGTCTCGTTCTCTCTCTCGCATTCGAGGATGCCGCCTTCCTATTCTCACGTCTGCCAATATGAGCGCGCGGTAAAACTCCAGAGAGCGTTGACGTCGTCATCATCGCGCGCGGTGCCTGAGAAGAAATACGCGCGCGCGCGTTACAAGAAATGATGATGATGATATTTATACAACTCTCTCTTTTTTCACCAATCGGGAAAGAGCGGATTTTGTGCGTTTTTCCAGATCTCACATGTACGAGTCGATTTTCGCAGTTTCGCGCGGTACGTACGTAAGTAAAAAGAACTATGGTAGTATAATTATTATTACTTATGATACAACTTCGCTTGCTCGCGTTCGCTCTATGAATGATCGTTACCATAACTAACTGGTGCTTTGTTTTTCTCTTCGTCTCTCTGTCTCTCTGTGTTGCTTACTTCTCCCCTAGCTTTCTTCTTTTGTCGTCGTTGCCGTTGACTATCGCCTTCGGTCTCCTCGCGGGTGTGTTGATGCTGCTATTGTCGTTGGTCTCCCGCTTGAGAAGATTGCTGTTCGGCCAACTCGCGCACAACCGTACTGTTTGGCCAAAATCCTTTCACTTCATTTGCCTCTTCCTCCGATAATCGTCCTTCTTTCAAAACTTTCAACACGTAACGCTCCCACTTTTTGTGGTCCAACGTTTTGAAATCTACATTTTCTCTCGCGATGATATCCACGTACACTTTCAACTTTTTCAACTCGTTATCGGTCGCTCGATTCGTGTGTGCGTTTCTAAACGGTTTGATTTTTAACCCAGAAGAAGGGTTCATGGCAAAGTTCCGTCGTAAATCGTCAAACATCACCGTGTTGCTGGAATCGTACCCTCGCTCTTTGCTCCAGGGTTGCGCCCAAATCCATCCGAGCGGTTTGCAATTAAAAATGCCTCGTTCTTTCGTTTGGACGGTAATCATCGATCCGGAATCTACCAACGCTAATATTTTATAATTCGGATGAGATAACACTCCCAGCTCTTGCATTTTCGTTTTAATCCACAACATGCTCGTTGCGGACCAGATGACGATGTCGTACCTTTTATACGCGCTCGACAAAAACTCGTGCAAATACGGCCTCGCCAACTCCTGTGCGGTTTCCCCCGGCGTTCGGTGGTCGAATAAAGTGTAATCAATATCTAGAACCAATAATTTCATCCCTTCTCTCGTCTCGTTTAACGGACTCAAACCTTTATACTTCTCGATCCTCGCCGCTAACCTCGCCACGTACACCGGATCCGAATAACACAACAAAGGCTCCGAGTCAAGGACGTCGCTTTCGAAATCATCCAAAATCTCCGGCGCTTTTTCCAGCATCTCTTTCTCTAAATTCTTCAATTCCGTCACATCCTTCGTCGATTTCCCTAATAACATCACTTTACTCGGCAGTTTTCCTAAACTTTCAATCGACGCTTCGTCCGGCGCCAAGTGTTTCCCGAGCTTCAAATTTGGCATCTTTTGATTCATCGGCTCGATTCCGGTTTCTCGTTCAATCTTTCTTTTGAGTTGTAAGATGGTGCTGTTTTTTGAAATTTCGATGTGGATCAGTGTTTTGCCGTGTTTGATATCGATCGTCGCGTCGTCCTCGTCGGCTGTCGACGCGTCCACGGCGACTCCGCTCATATCTTTCTTTCCTTCTCTCCCCGCTGCTCCCTCTCAATTCCCGACACGATTATCCAAATCTTTATCCAAAATGAAACGACTCACCGCTTCCGCGCGCTCGCCGAACTTCTCGCCCCGCGTTCCCTTCTTTTGGCGGCGATTGTATTAAAAAAAAGCGTTTCTGGTGCCCTCCTCCTCGTCGGTCTCGCTCTCGCGCTTTTCCTCGTCTCTCCGTTGTCGTTGTTGTTGTTGTTCTCCTGGTCTCCTTTCTCTTCTTCTTCTTCTTCTTCTTCTTCTTCGTCGTGTCGGGAATCGCTTTTTTTTTGTGTCGACCTTTTCGAAAAATTAAATTAAAAAGAAAGGTCGGGGAAAAAAGATACAAAAATATCAAGAGAGTAGTTTTTGTGTAAATCGTTGCATCACAAGAAGCAGAAAGTACTAGGGACTATTTAAAGTCTGTCTACAACTATAACCCGCAATAGCTACTCTCCGAGAACTCGCCCAAACGAAGTTACGTGTAGGCGAACAACACGGAAGCCTGGGAAGTATCAGTTGGCGACTTGGAATCGAAGACCAAAGCACCAAAGAGGACGGGTCCCACTTGAAAAGGGACTGGTTCTTGAGAGAGAAAAAAGTCGCCAGACAAAAAAATATGAAAAAAATCGTCTCGTCCAAAAACTCCCGTCGTCGTCGTCGTCGTCGTCGTCATTTCATCGTCGCAAAACTGTCTCCAAACCACAAAGTCATGGGACTGTGCGCGTCGAAACCGACGACGACCGTTGGTCGCTCGAAGTACACAAAATCGAACAGCGCGGTGGTTCGAGACGCGCGGTCGGGCAAACTGACGCGCGTCAACGGCGGGAGTTTAAAGGCGCTGGGAAACGCGTTGTTCTTTCCGGTGCGTTTTAGGAGTTTTAGAGTGTTTGTTCCCCGTTCTTTTAATTAATTATTACGGTTGTTCTCTTTTTTACCGCGACTTGTTTTACCACGCGAACAGGATAAAGCCATGCCGTGCAAATCGATCATCGTCCCGAACTTTGTGTGCCGAAGAGGAGAGCAGTGCGAATTCTCGCACAAACAGACGAATTTAACCTTCTTCCTGGATTGTTTAAATTCCGCCGTGAAAAGTCTCGATATTTGCATTTTCCAACTAACGTGCAACGAGATTGCGCAAGCGGTTGGGGAAGCGGTGAAACGAGGCGTGAGAGTGAGAATAATCACGGACGCAAATAACGTGGATAGTAACGGGTCAGACATCAGAGAATTGAACGAACTTGGAACTGCAAACAAAGGGTTTACTTACAATCAAAAGCGGGGGATCCAAGTGCGTTGCGACGAAAGGGTCGGAAGCCAGGAGTGCCGAACGAAGCCGCACATGCACCATAAATTTTGTTTGATAGATTGTGGACTAGGGCGGAAAGATTACACGGGCAACACGAAATTGATGAATGGAAGTTTTAATTGGACCAGGCAAGCAGTATTAGAAAATCAAGATAACGTGATGGTGTTAGAAGGTGCTGTGAATCATCCGATGATCAACGCGTATCATCAATCGTTTAACATGATGTGGGCGAAATACGAACGATTCGTTCTGCCGAGGGGTATGTGATGATAAAACAGACTAAAATAGTGGTGCTATTGTATTATACTGAAAAGCATTATCTTGTAATTTTTTACATGAAAAGATGAGTTGTATTTCATATATGTGGCGGCTTTTAACGCGTTGGTTTGTCCATCTCTTTCTACGATTTTTTCTATTACATTTGCTACTCCCGTTAAAACTATCGCTCGTTTCGTTTAATCCCAACCTATAACATGTTGTACACCATCGTCGTCGTTTTCATATTCCGTTCGTTTCAACTCTCTCTCCTTCCTGACATCTTCTGGAGTCCAATCTGGGCCGACGGCGACACCTTTTGGTTTTCGTGAGAGCGGTTTATCCGCCACGATAAATTTTTCACCATCACGTTCTCTTTCGGTATACGTGTAATACTTTGCGAATTCGTGCATGACGATGCTCGAAGCAACCGCGACGTTTAAAGAAGCCGTTCCTGGACCGTATTGTTTTATGTACACGAAACCGTCGCAGATTCTCTTTTGTTGAGGCGTCATCCCTTGACCTTCGTTACCTATATAATGCGCGGCGCGAGTGAGGGCGAGGTGAACGTCAGTCACACTCAGAGATAGAGAAAGGGAGCATGGAAACGAAACGCGCGACACATAGACACATAAACACACACACACACACACACACACACACGCTCACACACGTGTCTATCTTTTTCATCGCGAAAAACAAACAACAGAGAGAAAGATTCTCTTACTACTACGATTGAACAACAAAACATCGAACGATATCGAACGCACATACCTAACACGAACGCCGTGTTGCCTTTAAATGTATACTCCGATACATCCTCACTCTCCTCGGTAATCTCCACCCCTAAAATCTCCGCGCATTTCAACTTCTCCTTCATCGTTTCTCTGCATTCCTCCAGCGTCGGATGGTGTTCGATTCTTACGTGCGCGTCTGACCCGTGCGATCCGAAGACGTTATAATGCGCGTTTCCAACCAGGTGCATCGATGTCACATCGAACGCGGTGCAGTTGCGACAGATGGTGCCGATGTTGTGTTTTTTCGACACGTTTTGCACGATGAAGTGCATGGAAGGTTTGTTTTCTTCTCCTCCCTCGTCGCGTCTTCGGTCGTCGGTGTTTTTGGCGGCGTTTTCTGTTTCCGCGCTCATGTGTCGAGCGACCAAAGTGTTTCTCTTCGGGTGTTCTCTTTCTTTTTTTGACGGCTGAGGAGACCTTTTTTTTTAGGGGGAAAAAACCGCAAAAAAAAAGTCAACGCACATTTTGTCAACAATAGGGAATCGCTTTCATCGTCGTCTTCATGGCACTCGCGAGAGAGACGACGAGGGCGGCCGAGTCCGACGAGACGAACGCGAAGAAGAAGAAGAACAAAACGCCGCCTCAACAAAATTCTCCGACGGTGCATCATCCGTTTTCTTTCCACTGCTCGGCGACGTGCAGCCACGGGATGTTGAGGTGCGATGTGTCTATTTTTTTGTCGCGTTTCAGTCTCTCTCTCTCTCTCTCTCGCGCGCGCGCGTCTCGCGTATTTTTTACTCGCATCGAAGAAGACAGACGTTTGAACGATGGGAGTAGTATTATTGACGGATGCACATCGCGACGACTCGGTGATGAGCAGGGACATAGAAACGTACTGGAAGAAGCAAAACGCGTCGTTACGACACGACCTTGCGACCAGTCGTAAAAGCGAAATGAAACTGAAACGAGAATTGGAGAAAATCCAAGATCGAAGATCGCACGAACGAAAGGAGATAAAATCGATGAGAGAGGCTTTACGAGTGATGAGAGAAGAGGCAAGGAACCACGAAAAGGTCACGATTGATTTGGAGAAGAAACATGAAGGGGAAATGAGGATGATGGTGGAGGAAAAATATCGATTGGAGGTGGACGCGAGTCGTGCGATGGATGAAGTTTTGAGAAAAGTCAAGAGGATTACGATGGTTGATGAAGACTGTGGCGAGAGAAATGGTACGAGCGGCGATGCAAATGAATATAAAATCTCTTCTTAGCATGCGGATGGATGTATTGTATTGTATTATTATTATTATTATTATTATTATTATTATTATTATTATTATTACCATTTGGTACCATACCTACCAGGGTACCATTGGTACCACTGGTGGTACTCATCGTTATTTTAATAATACATTCTTTTCCGAGATTTTGCCGATTCATTGGCGTATTTGATTCGCATGTTTCGAACTTGCATGTTGTACATCTCCGGAATTGCTTTGACCGCCGCCGCGTAGACAATACCACTGTATTTCCCTCTTCCTGGACCATCACCTGGGTTGTCAAATTGCGTTGTGACCAATTTCATAAACGCATCGCTGCATTCCGGGTCAAACAGCCACTCGTTCGGTTTCTTTGATTTTTGAATGTTTGCATGGCAAATCTCGCATCGCTTTTGAAAATACTCAAAGTTACTTTTCCAGGTATCCGTCATCCAATCTTCGTTTGTTTGAATCTGCATTTGATTAGCGGCTGGTGATTTTGAAGCGCCCTTATTTGGCGTCGGGAGTCCCGAGTTCGACGGCGTTTGATGCACAGAGCGAGTATGCGGTGAGGGAGAGCCATCGATGTCAGCGTAATTATTATTCTCTCCTCCATCCGCGGGCTTTGAAAAGGCGTCCAAACCTGGATTCAGCATTTTGAAATACTTGTTCAATTTATCTCGGAGCGTTTTTTCTGTCCAAATATTACCCATTTCCTGTGACAAATACACCACCATCCCCTTGTGCAACAACGGATGGAAGAGCTCTTTCCGCGCTTTTATGCAAAACTCCTCTAATTTTGAGTTCACCTTCTCTGCTTTATCGGCCTTCGAGGTGTGCTGATGTAAACCAGACTCGTCGGCAATTTTCCCGCTAAAGATTTGCGCGTTCTTTACGAGCGCTTTTACGATTTCAACCAGTTCCGGATCGTTCTCGTCTTCCACTTTCCACGCACGAAATGGTTGGTCTTTGCATCGAGATATTTGAGTGGGTAGCTCAATACCTTCCGCAATCATTTCCTCTCGAATTGCCACCCACTTTCTATACATTTGCTCTTTAGACTTACCAATCAAAGGAGCGTATTTCTCATTTACCAAGGCAACACTAGAAATATGCGTCCACGCGTTGCCAAATTCTTCCACCGCCTGTTTCAATGCAGTGATCATAGGCTCCGTCCATATGGTAAAAAAGCCACGGCTTTGTTTGCCTCTGGCTTCTGCTTCCAGTCTTAGCTGTTCTTTCTGCTTATACGTCAATTCTGCTTCGCCTTTCACCGGCGTGGTGCCGTCGGCGTTGACGTTTTGAATTTCTCCTTTGTTCACAAAGAAACCGGAATGCTTCGTTTTTCTCCCATCTCGGTCGAAATACTCGTCCAACTCTTCGTCATCAATCCAATCATCGTCGACGTCGTACCAATCGACGTCACCTCGTCTGCGTCGCTTGTTGCTCTTATCTTTCTTCTTAGTTTTTTTCTTTTTTTCTTGATCGCTTTGCTTTTCATCGCTCCCTGGCGCGCTTTTATTCGCATTCTCATCATCAATACCAACCTCTCCTTTATCTTTCTTCGCTTTCTTTTCCTTCGAGGAAGGTGGAACCATCGTCCCCCCGGGCGTCCTCGTCGGATGATCGTCTTCCATCTCCGACCCGCTCGA
>Ga0163111_10002671_pt1 | contig 11386 bp, 13 predicted proteins | sample CRUFie1St18metaG_FD_109645 | JGI IMG/M metagenome (GOLD analysis project Ga0163111, IMG submission 109645) | Marine microbial communities from the Costa Rica Dome - CRUD Field 142mm St18 metaG | ecosystem: Environmental > Aquatic > Marine > Oceanic > Photic zone | place: Costa Rica: the Eastern... | reverse complement strand
TCTCGAGATTCAGAGGAGACCCGGTAAACGTTGGAGACGTTTTTCAGTGCCTCTTCGACCCGCTGTACGACTTGCTGCTCCATTTCTTTAGGAGAGGCACCAGGCCAGATCACTTCGACCTGAACAATGTCGGGCTGGACAGAGGGAAAGGCTTCTTTTTCAATATCACGCAGGCCCAACCAGCCGGCCGTGACGATGATGAACATCAAGAGGTTGGCGGCAACCGGATTGCGCACCCACCAGCGAATCAGACCTTCCATGGCTCGAGTCTCAGGCTTCGTTGTCTGTCGGTGTTACGTCATCACCGGTGCTGTCGGCAATGGTCCCGTCGTCGACGGCCTGAAGGCGCATGCCTCGCACGGGATTGCGAATCGCGGACACAATCACCCGCTCTCCCGCTTCGACCCCGGAGGCAAGCATCACCATGTCGCGATTTCGATGAATCACATCGACCTGACGGACATCCAACAGCCCCTCTCCGTCGATGACGAAGACTTCGTCACCGGCTCGAAGACCCTCAGCAGCAATCTGGACCGCATCGATAATCTTCCGCCCCTGGATTTCAGCGTCAACGTAAAGACCCACCGCGAGGGGCATACCGCTATCGGCGTGTTTGTCTCCATAGGGATCTTCGATTCTGACCGTGCCATAAACGCTTCGGGTAGTGGCTTCGATACCCGCATCGAGGCCTGTTAAGCGGCCCTCCCAGCGATGCACCCTGCTACCCATCACTGCGGACAGCGTCGTCATTAGACCGCCCGTCTCTCCACCGATATACCCTACGGGGATACCCAGTGCGGAAAGCTGATTAGTTGTGAGGGCGACCCTGACTTCCGCAACATCGGTGCCAAATACGCTTCCCAACACTTTGCCCGGATTCACGTACTGTCCGAGATCAGCTGCCTGACTCTCTACCCGACCATTGAAGGGCAGACTGATTTGCGTGCGCTCGAGGTTTGTCTGGGCCAGCGCTAGTGCGGTTTCGGCCGCCTTCAGCGCAGACTCGGCTCTCGCCACCTGAGGCTTCTTCAAGGCCAGGGGTGAGGGGTTCTTCTGACCAGCAAGCTGCTTGCGAGCCACATCGGCGTCGGCAAGTGCCTGCTCAAGATCTACCTTAGCGGCCGCAACCCTTGCGCGTCGCTCATCCACCGCGGCGCGATAGTCGGTATCTTCAATAGTCAGCAGCACTTCGCCCGGAAAAAATTGACCACCCTCGATAAAGTCGGGCGCGATCGACATGATTTTGCCGCCAACCTGGGCCACCAGTTGGGTCCGCACTGCCGGCCGCACTTCTCCGTATACGACAACAGTGGGCCGTGAGGCAGCACGAATAGCGGGAACAACCTCCACGCTGACAGGTCGAGGGGCCTCGATATTGGGGGTGGGCTGCGGTTTGGTGACCTGCAGCAGCACGTACGCGGCGAGACCGGCCAGTCCGACGCCAATGGGCATGGCGGCCTGCCGTAATTTGGCAATCATGTTCATCTCCCTGATTCGGCGACAGCAACGCATCCTGTCGTCACCGCTGTCACAACCACCTTCCATAGTGGGCAATCTCGAAGTCGCGCATAGTACCGCGAGAGGCGGCCCCGCTCCATGGGGATAAGTCGCATTTGATCTGCGGAACCTTCTACTGACATCGCGTCTGACCGTTTGAGGTCTCTAACGACCGCTGTCTCGCTAATCCATCATATTTCCGCGACCGCACCGGATGCGTCCATACCCTGAGTGACCCCATTGTCAAAAGTTTTGGCCGATTTGCTGCTGGCCATGCGTTATCCATAGCAACTCAAACATCGGTGAGTAACTCACGCATCTGTTGCAAATACTGCACCCAAGCCTTACGCCCAGCATTGCTGAGTGCATAAATGGTTTGCGGCTTTCTGCCATTGAACCCTTTTGTCACGGTGAGATAACCCGCTTCCTCCAGCTTACGCAAGTGCACTGACAGGTTGCCATCACTCGTATCAACGGCCTTTTTTATCGAGGTGAAATCAGCCTCACCTGCGCCCGAAATATATGCCATAGCAGCGAGTCTCACTTTGCCATGGATCAGGTCGTTAATGTCATCCGCCGACAAAGGTGGGGGCTTGGTCATAAGCAAATAGAGGTGACTGCAGCTTACTTTGTTCGCGTTATAAATCCGGGAACGACGGCACTGCAGAATATTCCCGCCGCCATCACCAGAAAGATCTCATAGGTGCCTATGGCAAACAGGCTACCCAATGATGCCGCAACAGCCGTACCGGCAAAAAAGTACAGCCGGCGATCCTGAGCTACCTGCGCCGTTGCAGAGTAAGCGACGGCGTACAAGGCAAAGAGTGTGACTTGAAGTGATCCCATGACAACAGTTTCACTCAGATTGAGGAAGCCCAGCGCCTTGGCGGTAATCGCGAATAAGTAAAGTACTCCGATAGTGATGCCCACTGCAGTCCATGCCGCCGCGGAGGTTTTATTGCCGAAGCTGAGTCCGCCGCTGCTGCGCGCAAGATTGAGGGTGAGTAGCACCCCAACTGGAATCGGAATGAGAAAAGCGACCGCAATCGTCCAGGGCTCAAAGGGAACATGCCCCGTCAATACGGCGTAGGCATAGAGCGCTGAGGCTGTAAACATTCCTCCCCAAATCACTCCGTGCTCACCGCCTTGCAACGGCGCCTTTTGACCCTGCTCCGCTATATTTTTCAGGTAAGCAATGTCAGCTTCCAATTCTGCACTCACAGCAATATCCTTATTTCAAAGTACTTTATTTTTCAAAGTAACATAGACCCATAGACGATGCAACACGTATCGACAGAGTGCTCAGCGATGGCATGGCGAGAGCCCGCTGTGTGTGGACACACTTCTAGACGATCTGCAAAGAAGTACCAGCCTCTGCGCCTCTTAAGATGGCGCAGACTTGCTACTCTTTGCGCTCCCTCGAATGCAGGAAAAACCATGGCTGATCGGCAGTTTGATATCGTGCTTTACGGTGCGTCAGGATTTACCGGAAAGCTGGTCGCAGCCTATCTGATAGAAGCGCATCCGGGTGTGACATGGGCCGTCGCGGGGCGCAACCAACAAAAACTCGATGCCCTGCGTCGTGAATTGAATCAACCGGAACTCCCGATCGTTATCGCCGACAGCGCTGACTCCGCCTCCCTCGCGGCGATGGCCGCGAACACCAAGACGTTGATCAGTACGGTCGGCCCCTATGCAAAGTTTGGTACGCCCGTGCTCGAGGCCTGCGCCCAGGAGGGGACGCATTATTGTGACCTGACCGGTGAAGCACAGTGGATGGCAGAGGTGTATGAGCGCATCGACCCCATTGCCAAGGAGAGCGGCGCGCGCCTTGTGCACTGTTGCGGATTCGACTCCATCCCCTCAGATCTATCTGTATTTTTCCTGCAAAAGCACTTTAAGGAGCGCTTCGGTCACTACGCCACCCATGTGACCGGTCGCATGGGCCGCGCAGCAGGCGGAGTCAGCGGCGGCACCGTGGCGAGTCTTATGTACGTCGCGGAACAGGCCTCGAAAGACCCTGTGATCAAAGAGCGGATCATGGACCCCTACGCGCTCTACCCAGCTGGCATAGCAAGGGGCCATGACGGCCCGGATCAGGCCGGGATTGCCTGGGACGATCACTTTGAATCCTGGACCGGCCCCTTTGTGATGGCAGCGATCAATACCAAAGTGGTCAGGAGATCCCACGCACTTGCGGGACTGCCCTATGGCGCTGATTTTCGCTATGACGAATCACAGCTCTGCACGAGCCGCGCCAAGGCACTGCTAAGCGCAGGTGGACTGGGTACCGTCATGGCGGGCACCTTTTTCTCCCCCACCCGTGCGCTTCTGAAAAAACTGTTGCCGGACCCGGGCGAAGGGCCCAGCGAGGTGACGCGTAACAACGGCTTTTTTGAGTTCTGGGCGCATGGCACTGACGGCGACAACAGCCTGAAAGTGAAAGTGGCGGGACAACGCGATCCCGGCTACGGCGCCACCTCGCGCATGCTGGCGCAAGCCGGCCTCTGTCTCGCGCAGGATGAGTTGTCGGTGGGAGGCGGCATCTGGACCACTGCCAGCGCCATGGGAGACGCTCTGCTAGCGCGCCTACCCAGCGTCGACATCCAATTCTCAGTAGTTGAATCCTGAGCCCGATTCATTCCGGGCTGCGTCACGAGATCTGGACCGCTATCGTCTGACTCATCTCGCCAGCGAGACCTACGGGGACGGTGGGTGTAGGTGATTTCCGACTGAGCGCCGCGGTGGATCCACATCACGGCCAAACAAGAAGCAACAAAAGCCGCCCGAAGGCGGCTCGTTCATGACTACTGAGAGCTTTTAGAGCGGCTCGTACTTAAACTTCTGCCCACCCAAGGTGGCTTCATACATCAGACCACCCTTGGCGATGGTAAATGTCGCCATGCCACTGCGCTTGTCGTACTGCTTATCGTCAGCGTTCACTTTGCTGGAATCCGCGTCGGTACCCGAGGAGGTGTTGCCGCCACCGCCGCTCGAGGTGGATGCTTGCGCGCCCGCTGTCAGCGCAACCGCGGTGGCCTGCGCGCCGAACTCGAAGTTGCCAGAAGTAAAGTCGTCAAAGGCGCGCTCATCGCGGAAGAAAATCATCTGGCTGTAGACTTGACCACCCAACTGCAGGCCGTAGGTGATTTGGTTCATTTTTGTTTCACCCACGCGCTTGCCGCCGACAAAGACTTCGCCCTTGCCGTGGGCGCCACCAATACCGATGCCGCCTTTGCCAATGCTTGGGAACACGGCGTAGCCATATGCGTCATCAATGAACTCACCAGCGCCAGCGCCACGGAAATTGTCGATAGTAGTGCTGACGTCATCTGCCAATGCAGGCTGCGCCATCATCGCGAAAACGGTAACGAACGATGCGATCAGGGTTTTCATGAGAGTGCCTCTCTTTCTACATTTGTTGGCTACCCTACTTTAATCTCGACAGAAAAACAGCTTATGTGAGTGCAGAAGGTGACAGCTCACCAGGGGATCGCATCTCCCCGCCAATCCAGATAAGACAGGGTGCCATCGCTCTCAACCTCTGAGAGCACCGCGTCGAGAGCGGCGGCAGCGGCTTCAGGCGCCAGCAGTTTTTCGGCATCGACGTTGGCTTGAAACGGCTTGGATAGCGGGGTGTCGACGGTGCCGGGGTGGTAGGCGATCAACTTGGCGTCGGGATTCAGCCTGCGTAGTTCTAGTGCCGCACACTGCAGCATCATATTCAGCGCCGCCTTGCTGCCCCGATAACTGTACCAGCCGCCAAGGCGGTTATCGCCGATACTCCCGACCCGAGCCGACAGCACCGCGATGCGGGGCGCAGTGCTCCGCTTTAATACCGGGGACAGGGCGGCCAATACCCGCATTGGAAGAAATGCGTTTACCTCAAACACCTGACGTATCGCACTCCCCTCTATCTGATTCAGCGCACGCTCTGGACGAAAGCCCTCTCCCTGCAACACACCATTGCAAATCACCAAGCGTGCAACATCCTTTTTCTCCTCTCGCAATGTATCGATGAGGGCCGTCAGTGCCGCATCGCTGTAGTCACACGCACTGGTCTGTACCGATTCCAACGCCTCAAAGCAGGCTAGCGCATCGGGCGAGCGCGCCACTGCCAGCACCGGCCTGGCCGCGGCTTCCTGCCAACGATCGATCAGCGCGCGCCCGATCCCGCTCCCCGCACCAATCACCACATCTACACTGTTGCTGTTCATCGCCTTACCTCACCCGACTTCGAGCACGATTGGGTTACCCTGCTCTCCTCTTCTTACGACAGGACTCGCCGACAGATGACTTTGCAATGCCGAGTGGCTTTTATCGGGTTGGGCGCCATGGGGTATCCCATGGCTGGACACCTTGTGCGCGCCGGGCACACCGTCACGGTGTTCAATCGCAGCACCCACCGCGCGGAGGCTTGGCAGGCGGAATACGGCGGTCAGATCGCGTCTTCTCCCGCGGCAGCTGCTGCGGATCAAGATGCAGTAATGATCTGCGTCGGTAATGACGACGATGTGCGGGCAGTCACCACTGGGGAGCACGGCGCGCTGCGAGCGATGCGCGAGGGTGCGTTGCTGATCGATCACACCACCACATCAGAGAGTCTGGCAAAGGAGCTGGCTGACGCCGCTGCCAAGTCCGGCGTGTCCTTTATCGATGCACCCGTTTCAGGAGGCCAAATCGGCGCTGAGAACGGCGCACTGACCGTCATGGTTGGTGCCGAGATATCGGCCTTTGAGGACGCACTGCCACTCATCGAGAGCTATGCCAAAAGTGTTCGCCGCATGGGGCCGGTCGGCTCGGGACAGCTGACCAAAATGGTGAACCAGATCTGTATCGCGGGGCTACTACAGGGCTTGTCGGAGGGTATTCACTTTGCTGAGCGCGCGGGGCTCGATGTGGCGGGCGCTATGGAAGTGATCTCTCAGGGCGCCGCGCAATCATGGCAAATGAACAACCGCGCCGAGACCATGATCAAGGGTAAATTTGATTTCGGCTTTGCCGTTGACTGGATGCGCAAGGATCTGGGTATCGCGATTGAGGCCGCTCAGTCTGTGGGCGCCGAGGTACCGGTCACCCAATTAGTCGATACCTTTTATGCAGACGTACAAGACCTCGGTGGGCATCGCTGGGACACCTCGAGCCTGATCCAGCGATTGCGCGCGGGTAACGCCACTCGCTAACAACTTGCGGCGAGTTGCATTAGGGGTCCGGCCTACCGACATCACCACGTCGCCTAGGACCCGCCGCAACCCTACATCGCGCCGGGGAAGGCGCCACCATCGAGCAGAATATTCTGCCCAATCACAAACCCGGCTTTGTCAGAGCATAGCCACGCGCAGGCAGCACCGAACTCCTCAGAGGTGCCAAACCGCCCTGCCGGCACTGTCGCTACTCGTGACTCACGCGCCTCCGCTTCGCTCACGCCCCGCGCGGCCGCATCGACTTTGTCCAGCATGGCGAGCCGGTCGGTATCGTGGAGCCCGGGCAACAGATTATTGATGGTCACACCGCTGCCCGCGACCTGACGTGACACGCCGGCCACATAACCGGTCAGGCCGGAGCGCGCCGTATTGGAAAGCCCGAGCACCGGGATAGGCGCTTTGACGGCAACGCTGGTGATATTGACGATACGGCCCCAGCCGCGATCCATCATGGCTGGCAACAGCGCTTTGATCAGGGCAATCGGTGTCAGCAAGTTGGCATCAAAGGCAGCAATGAAATCATCCCGATCCCAGTCGGTCCACATGCCAGGCGGCGGACCACCGGCATTGGTGACCAAGATATCAACGCCCTCCGATTCAGCGAGCACAGCGGCCTGACCCGCCTCGGAAGTGATATCTGCCGCAATGGCCGTTACCTCGACGCCATAAGTCTCGCGAATGGCAGCCGCCGTTGTCTCCAACGCCTCACTACCCCGGGCGTTCAATATGAGGTCGACACCTTCAGCCGCCAGCGCCTCAGCGCATCCTCGTCCCAAACCCTTTGACGACGCGCACACCAGTGCCTTGCGTCCCTTGATACCCAAATCCATGAGCAGCCACTCCCGAGCATTTTCCAAGTGTGCATAGTATCCGTCATGCGACGGATCAAATGCGAGCCGTCCATTCTGATGCCGCACGTTTACCCAAACAGTGCTATCTGTCACTCATCCGCCATCACCGACGCATTTTCCTGATCTGTGGCGCATCGCGTGCGGATGTGCGGTCAGCGACAAACGCTGTACACACCGGAATCGCATCTACTTTTATAATGGGCTGAATTCACCCATCGACCCTGCAGGCCCTGCACCCCTGCCGTCATCGGGAGTCCTCTGTGTCCGAAACCCGCTTCTGGGAGACCAAATCACTAGACCGCATGACCAATGACGAGTGGGAATCATTGTGCGACGGCTGTGGTGGGTGCTGCCTCCACAAACTGGTGAACGACGAGACCGGGGACGTCTTTTACACACGGGTGGCCTGCAGATTACTGAATGCCGAGAGCGGCCGCTGCGAGCGTTACGCCGATCGATTCAGCGAGGTGGCTGACTGCCTGGACGTGCGTCGCATGCGCTCGGCTGAACTCGCCTGGATGCCCAATACCTGCGCGTACCGTCGTATTGCCGAAGGTAAATCGCTACCGGGTTGGCACCCTCTGCTCTCCGGCGACCCCGCCTCTGTCACCAGCGCGGGAGTTTCGGTAGCAGGCAGAACCATCAGTGAAGAACACGCTGATCTCGACAACCTGGAAGCCGAAATCATCGAGTGGGTCGACACCTGATCGACAGCGCTGATCGCGCCCTCATGCACGACATTCGCGACGCGTGTTAGGGTTTACCCACTACACCACGTTCTGGGGGGAACACCATGCAAGACGAAACTATCGCGAGCACCACATCGGGTTATCCCATGCTGGCCGTGTTGCCCATCACCATTGTCACGGGAATAGCGGGGGCCGCCCTGCTCAGCGGCGTAGCGGTCAAGATTCTCGCAGTCGTCATTACCGTCATGGCCTGCGTGTGTCTGGCAGGCTTTTATATGGTGGCACCCAATGAAGGCCGGGTGTTACAGCTGTTCGGGCAGTACGTGGGTACCGACCGTGCGCTCGGGTTGCGATGGGCCAACCCTTTCTACTCCAAGCAACGCGTATCGCTGCGCATCCGCAATTTCGAAAGTGGGCAGCTGAAGGTCAATGACTCGGCCGCCAATCCCATCGAGATCGCGGCGGTTGTCGTCTGGCGAGTGGTCGACACCGCAGAAGCGGTTTTCGAGGTCGATGACTACGAGGACTACGTTGCCATTCAGAGTGAGGCGGCGATCCGCAATATGGCAACCAGCTACCCCTATGATGACCACGAGGGCGAGTCGATCACACTGCGCGGTAGCGCCAATGAGATTGGCGACATCCTAAAAGCCGAAGTGCAGGAACGTCTCGGCAAAGCCGGCGTCGAAGTGTTGGAAGCGAGGATCAGCCATCTCGCCTACGCGCCCGAAATAGCCAGCGCCATGCTGCAGCGCCAGCAGGCGTCGGCCATCGTTGCCGCCCGCAGCAAGATTGTTGAAGGCGCGGTGAGCATGGTAGAGGCGGCACTCGATCAGCTGACCCAACGACAGATTATCGAGCTCGATGCCCAAAGCAAGGCATCGATGGTCAGCAATTTGCTGGTGATTCTCTGCAGCGATCGTGCGGCCCAGCCCGTCGTCAACAGCGGCAGCGGCGCGGGATAACGATCTAGTGCCCGCGCGTCGCGCGGGTCAGCACCCGGTCCAATTGATCCGCAAAGGTCTTTCTGTCGGTCTGATTCAGCGGCGGCGGGCCACCGGTATGTTCGCCTGATGCGCGCATCGTCTCCATGAAGTCACGCATTTGTAGTCGCTGGCGAATATTATTTTCGGTGTAGCGCTCGCCCCGTGGCGTAATGACGAGGGCACCCTTTTCCAATACCTCGTTGGCCAGAGGGATATCGGCCGTGATCACCAGATCGCCTTCATTGACCCGTGCGGCAATTTCGTGATCCGCCATGTCGGGGCCCTTGGCGACCTGATACAAGCTAATGAGTGGAGACGCCGGCACCTGAAACGACTGGTTGGCAAACAGCGTTAACGTCAGTCCGCGTTTTTGGGCGGCGCGATACAGAATCTCGCGGATCACCACGGGGCAGGCGTCGGCATCAACCAGAATCTGCATCAGCGTTTATTGACCTCGTAGCTCTTGAGTGTGACAAAGATTATTTGAGCGAGGCGGCTCCCAGAAAACCACCTGTAACGCCACGGTTTGATCTCTGGCGAGCCCTTGCCAAGTGTGTATACTACGCGCCCCGACGAGGCGCTGCCTCGGTCGCCTTACGCGGAATTAGCTCAGCTGGATAGAGCGTCGGTCTACGAAACCGAAGGTCGCAGGTTCGACTCCTGCATTCCGCGCCATCACCTCGAAAGCCCCCTCTTATGCTCTGGTTCAGAGTGTCGATTTTGGCATTAGACTTGCAACCCACACTGCGTAGTAGAAAACCGGAGACAGTACATTGAGAGCCACTGCTGAACTACATGAAATCGGGACGATCACGGCCCAATTAGGTCAACGCGTTGAAGTGGGCGGCGGCCCAAAGGGATCTCGGCTACTGGTTGATGTCACCAGCGTTGAAGTCGAGGGGGAGCGCATTCGAGCCAAGCTGGCAGCTACTGACGCAGCGGACTGGCTAACCGTGGGCGATGACCCCTCTGTGGGATGCGTAGATGTGCGGTTAACGCTGGAGACCGATGACGGCGCCTTCATCTACGTGGAGTATGGCGGCCGTGCCGATATGACCAAGGGCCTTATCGCAACGGCGCCCACTTTTCAGACCGGCGATGAGCGCTACGCCTGGCTCAATCGTATTCAAGCGATAGGCGCTGGCGCTTTAGGCCCAGATGGAAAGCTGGTGTATACGCTCTACGAAGTGGTGCTGTCGGCCAAAGACTGATCGGCCCGCGTGCTTCGCTATAGTGGGCCCATGGCACGAAGAACTTATGAGGCAGATGGACGCAACGTCCAATCCGCGGAAGAGTTGAACGAACTTGTCACTGATAAGAGGGCGGGGTGGCGCGCCAAGCCCGCAAACGCAAGACGTCGAAACCGCCGATACGGAAAGCGGCTTACCAAAACGCTGCTCTCGGGCATATCCCAGCGAGAGTCACAGTGCACCTGAGCTTGCATCTAAATTAGCGACGCATTGATCGCATAAGGTAGCGCGAACAGACAACTCCAGTTGAACAGGGTGAACACCCAAAAATGGACGGGTAGCAGCTCTTTCGTCACAAACAGCGCGCCCTGCACCAATAGTGCACCGAGGCAGAGCCATACCATAGGTTCGCTCACCCACTGCTCCTTGTTCGTTGCAGTGCCCTGCTACCTATTGATAGCAATAGGCGCTGACAAACCATCGGGCGGCAATTACCGCCGTCAGAAAAAGAAAGGCCCCGTCCAAGACACCGGTGGGGTGCTCGTCTGGGGCCCGTGCAGACTTTTGGTCTGCTGATAATTACGCCCAAACAGACTCGCGGATCACTCCCGGCCCCCGGCAGACTGGCCGCACCACATCGCGCCCGAAATTTTGCTGGCGCGATGCAATTTTTTGCGGTATCTCTACGCGTGTTAAAGCGCCTGAAAAAACAGCATCGGGCGAGCGCTGGCCGGCTTTAGGGGGGGACCTGACGATGGCGAGACGAGCGGGAGGCAGACAAGCGCGACATGCTCAACGGAGCGCGCCGCTGGAAGAAGCCATGAAGCCTGTGCGGCCCGGTGAACGCGGCGGCCGCTACCATCCTTTTACGGACCAAGACCTCGAAGCCATCGTCGAGAATATCTACCGTATTCTCGAAGAGGTCGGCTTCAAAGACGCCACACCCCACTGCATTGAAGCCTGTGAGGC